>Ga0247778_1000309_pt1 | contig 76408 bp, 86 predicted proteins | sample UWRJL049202B5_FD_179939 | JGI IMG/M metagenome (GOLD analysis project Ga0247778, IMG submission 179939) | Plant litter microbial communities from Arlington Agricultural Research Station in Wisconsin, United States - UWRJ-L049-202B-5 | ecosystem: Environmental > Terrestrial > Plant litter >... | reverse complement strand
AAAACCCCACAAAATTTTTCAAAAAAAAAAAAAAAAATAGAACCATGCTGTATAATTAAATGTAGCAAATATTTCCCTTTACGGTCGACATTCGAAAAGGGGGAAAGGGGGCTCGCTTGGGGTGATTATCCCTGCAAGTATGACGAATTGCGTGCTGGCAAAACTCACATGCCCTCCCTCCCTCTCTACCATGTGGCAGGAAAAATAAGTCACCTTCGACACCAGCGAAATCCCCATTTTTACTTCTCCATCACGGAATCGCAATCCGAGAATATCCCCAGATCAACAAAATATCTGCCAAAAATGAGAGCATACTGGTTCGATAACGAGGCGGTACGAACCCCCACCAACCCCGCATCCACAAGCTAAGCCATCAAGCAGGGAGACCAACGCGAGTTGCACGACTCCGGACGTAACGTCGACCCCTCATACTTGAAAAACCTAGGTGTTCTGTACTACCACATTGCCGACGAGAAAGATGTCGACAAGCTGGCCGCCGAACGAAGCTACAAGAACCGCGACCTGATTACTGTTTCGCCGGAGAAGATGGGAGACGTGTATGAGGAGAAGGTCAAGATGTTCTTCAATGAGCACTTACACGAAGATGAGGAGATTAGATACATCAGGGATGGAACTGGGTTCTTTGACGTGCGGAGTGAGGGTGATGAGTGGGTGCGCATCTACTTGGAGAAGGATGATTTGATCGTACGTCTAGATTTCGGGATTCGGGAAGGTGGCGAATGCTGAATGCGATCTAGATTCTACCCGCGGGTATCTACCATCGATTCACAACGGATAGTAAGAATGTGAGTTGAGAAGCGTGTAGATTGGAGCTCTAGATTCTAACATAGAGCAGTATATTATGGCGATGAGGCTGTTCAAGGAGGAGCCAAAGTGGACTCCACTGAATCGCGGTCCCGAGGTCGACGTCAATCCTTTCCGCAAGGAGTACCTCCAGACCCGAGCTCCAGTTGCAAGCCAGTAGTTTGAACGTTGGAGCGAGTCGGAAACGATTTAAAGCGGTGTTTTACAGCGGTGCATTGAAGGACGACAAAATGCGGTCTTTCCTCTACGTTGTATATTGATCCGGCTCGGTGACAGAGTCTGCGATCATCCTTTCTCAAAAAGTTATACCCTCTTTTGAGCCAAGACCCAACAAGTGATTAGTGGCCCAGGTGCAATCAAATTCTTCCATCTTTCACTTGAATTTCAGTGCCACTCCGCCTCTCCTAAGAAGTCGGCCTGAGACTGCGATCTTACATCCCTTTGTATTGGTGCCAAGATGCTCCGATATCTCGTTCAAGATGGCATACCGGAGTATTACAATACAGCTATGTCAAGAGCTGTACCTGTCAATGCCATAAACGACGCGGAGAACCCGAGGCTTCAAACCACAAACATACGATGCTCTATAGCGTTTGCGACTGGCTGACAGCTCCTATATCAAATGGCGGCGCTCTAATTTAAGTCATTATTATCTTCAGTATCTGTACTTGGCATTTGGATATCATGCAATGTCTGCTCATCGAATATAGAGGCGGATTTATAGGTAAACTTTTTATCAGGATCGTTCGTGGGGAGGGATTGGAAAAGTCGACTGAAGAAATACTGTTTAATGGAGGTATTGTTGGGATCCACATGACTAATATTTTAAGCTAATTAATTACCTGGGCATAAACATCAAGGAAATACATCTTGTCTTCGAAACCAACAGATCCGAACCCAGCTGCTCTTTGTAACCAAAAATGTGAGCCCTTAAAACAGAAGTGTACAGCGCCATTCCTCCAGTGACCTCAACACTTTTTAATTAACAATGGCAGGAGTCTTTCAATCATCATAATCGAGTGGGAGAAATATAGGTATCAGGGGTGTGATGTTTGATATCGTTGGAAAGGGCATTTGCACCATTCTGTAACGCGCGGAATTCCGAGGCCAAAGCAATGCAGTATTGGAGGCACTCAAATCCTTATAATTACGGGGTGTGAGGTTGAAATAGTCACGAGTTTTCGCGCCGAAACGTGCACGGGCACCAGCACGGTCCTTGATATTTATACAGAAACTAAGCTCAACGCGTCTTCTCCTTTAACAAACCAACTAAAACAAATAGCGCGATGGCACCCAACTCAGGAACCCTCCCAAGACAGCCTCTTGCTGCCATCAACAGCAATGCTACCATATCTGCGCCCGTATAATCTGGCGTCAAAAATGCAGTAGGTACATTACCTGTGTTCTTTGCCAAACGCGCCCTCACACTAGACAGGCTCGAAAAAACGCAAGGCTGCCGATGAGCCCCGCGAGGAAATTGATATCGATGATGATCGATGCCAAATGGTCGACATCAGCTGCGACCGCGTTCGTACGAAGATCCGCAACTTCATCAACTCTGGAGAGATGAAAGTGGGCGAGTTCCAGAAAGCAATTGGCGCCAGCAGCAAGACCTATAGCTCGTTCATGGGACAGAGCGGACCCTATAAAGGCTCGGGCTCTACCGTGTATGGAAATGCCTTTGCCTTTTCAAGCATCGCGAGTTAAACGGCATTAAGGCCCCAAAGAAGAAAGTCAAGAAGGACGATGAGGCTAAGCAAAACGATGTGTCGGGAATTAAGTTGGATGGAGAAGAAGATGGGGAGGTCGAAGTCTATGACTCGTGCGACGAGGTCCGAAAGAAGATTCGTGCATATCTGGCCAACCCTTCAGTCACCCAAGCCGGATTCTTGCGCGAAACTGCCAAGACCTATGGCCCCGACAAGAAAATTCAGAACAAGTCATTGAACGATTTCTTGGGAAAGAAGGGGGCAATGGCAGGAAATACTAGCAACGTGTTTTATGCCTCCTACGCCTTCTTTGAGAAGCTTCGAATCCGAGATAACAAGCCAAAGAGCAAACACCGACTCGACATGGAGAATATCTGGGATGGAACCGAGCCATTTGGCAGGGGAAAGGCAGGACTTGATATTAAGACACTTTCCAGCAACCAGTCTTACATTGTCCCGGTTGGAGGACCTGCGCCATATATGGATGAATACGGTCGTGTGCGCTGCTTTTAGGGTCTTTGGCACTATTTTGAACAGTTTCTTGGTGTCTTGGTGTTTTGGGCTAGATTCTGAGTGTCAAATGCCGCGAGGTGCTGTTTGTATGATATTGTTGTAATATTAAAGTGGATCACATGCAACGGGCCCCTTCCTCCTGGGTTTCCATTGTTTTCAGTTCTAGTACGCCTCGATCATGACTTGTCAAAGTTCAGGTAATCATTGTCTCATTTTGAATGGTAGACTGTACATAGACCGGTAACTGTAAGCATAGCCCCGCTTGGTTTGCGATCAGTGTCGCATTGGCGAACCAGTCTACCTAATTAAAAGGAATTGCTCGGAACAACGGCGGCTTACACAGCGGCGTTAGTACCTATACTAGATGTGAGAAGTACACGTGGGGATTGTTGAGGGATGACCCAGCAGTGTTTAGGAAGGAGAGGAAGCTTGGAATGAGGGAAAACCCCACGTGAAGTTGCAATTTCCAGTCATGAAACTTAATTAGCAATCAATGATAGACTATCCACATCATGATCAGGTATCTGGACAAGTTGTACTGCTATTATACTGCCCTTTTCTCCCCTTGGTACAATAAGCAGCCCAGAGTGACTGCTCATAATGCCGGAAACATTACATTCCCAAAGTGTCACAAGATTCGCCAACTTGCTTCTGGAACCGCATCACCACAGAACTTCATCCCCCTTATAATGCAAGAACTTTCCGGAACTCTTCTCTCTCGTTGCATCATCAATCTACTGCTGCATTAGTACCCTCTGAATTTCGTTAATAGATTCGTAGCACGTACCAATCTGACCACACCAGCAGCACTTTGCTCAACCGTGATTTCCGCTTGCTCAAACCCAAAATTCCTTGCAACGACATTACCCATTTCTGTCTGAATCCATCCGGGGTCAACGGGAAACGCAATGATATCTTGGTGCTCGGTGTGGATTTTCTTCATCAGCCAGTTGAGCGCTGCTTTGCTTGGTCCGTAAGCAGCATTAGGAATCTAATTCATCAATTAATACCCTCAAAAGTAAGGTAAGCTGTCACTCACCTGTATGCGTCTTTTATCCATGTTCCCAATTGAAGCTGCCCCAGTGCTGATTGCCACGAATTTCTTCTGCTTCTCGGACTCGCTGAGTAGTGGCAGCACGGCTTGGAACAAAGCAACGACACCAATAGTATTGACGAGAAAATGTTCTTGTATTTTCTCCAAGTCGGCATCGGCAACTTTGGGCTGCGAGTTTGCGATGGCTGCATTGGCGACAACAACGTCGATGGAGGTGATGCCGTGGTTCTTTTGAAGGTCTTGGATAGCCTCAAAAGCATCTTCTTTGACAGCGCTATCGATTTTAACCACAATTAAGGAGGTAGAGGGTCCGGTGGGAAGCTTCGATAGAGCTTGAGAAGAGGGGTGAGAAGGATCGCGGACAGCTGCGATGACTGTGGTATTTGGACGGCCCAGAAATTCCTTGACGAATCCAAGTCCGAGACCTAGAGCCAAATTCAGTTACCATGGAATATCAAACGTGAGATGAGCACTCACCCCTATTACCGCCAGTGACAAGATATGTAGTGTTCTGCGCCATGATTTCAATCGCGTACTTTGAAGCCTTTCAATATCCAAGAGGGCAGTTGAGTTTCAAGAGTACATGTGTGAAATCGAGAAGAGACACCGTGCTTTGAATGTGATTTAACCACAGAGAGTCTTGGGTTGTGACCATTATGATGCTTACAAATTGAAACCCAATCGGGTAAGATCTTACATTCGTTCAGATGCAGGTGATACTTCCCAGCATCTACATTTGGGAACTTCTCGGACCCACTAAACTGAACATTAAATCAAAAGGGGTTAAAGAAATAAAGTCCCAAGCAATACCTGGTAGAAATTGACCAATTAGAAGCGTCGGCATCTGGTGGAATATTGATTTCCAATCAATCTGCTCTTCGACAACTTTATTACTCGCAGCTCGAAACTTTCTGTACACGAACGCAAGACAAGCAGTACTTTACCATGTAAGCTTTGCCAGTTATAGCAGTAAATTTACAGAAAGCCACCGAGCTTTCAGTAAAAGTATCAAGAAAAAGTTGTAAAGTTCGAAAAAAGGTTGGAAGTCCAAACAAAGTTGGCGGGGCTCCCTCGCTAAATTCCAGTGCTTCAAACGCCTCAAACTAAACAAGTCATATCCTCAACTTACCATGGCAGAAACAACTTCGATAGATGTCCCGATGACAGACTCCACTCCAACACCCAGCGCAAAACGTAAACAAAAGCCCAGCCGCGGTCACGAGATAACTTCCCTAACAATCAAGACCCCGCCATTCTCCTATGCATACCTAGAGCTCCAGTCCACATCACCAACGCCTCAAAGCCTAGACGAAACAACCGTCAGCATCTATCTAACCTCAGCTCTGAGACAATTCCTAGGCTTGAGTGGAACGGCTATATCCGTGGATATTCTGAAGGTAGAGGGAACGCAATGTTGGGTTAGGATTCCGAGGGGGGATTTGAGTGTTTTTGTAGCTGCTGTTGGGGGATGGGTCGGTGATGGGGTTTCGTGGTGGGTGAGGGGGAGTGGGAACTGGTTGTCGGTGTTGGGAGGGAGGAAGGGGGAGGAGAGCGTATGGAGTGGTTGAGGTGGGGATACGAGGGCTTGGAGATTGGAAGATTGATATCACGGGATGAGACTGGGCTCTGGCGTCGAGGATGCACCACAGAAATCCACTCGAATGGCGGCTGCTACGTATACGGATTTTATCATTCCGGAGGGAGCAGCGTAAGCCATCGATGTCATTCCAACCTGCAGTCACGTTCAACGCTTCACGACTAAGGACAATATTATTTACGACCTTTGAAACAGAGATGTTTTGAGTTGTCTATTCTGGGTTGGATTGGACTGCTCTAACGCAGCTCTCCATGATATCATGTTACATTTACAAGAAGCGCCTTTATATGTATCTTGCTTTTACAGTCAAGAAGCCAACAACGCCCGCTGCACGATATGACCACCCAAATTTTGCGAATGCGAATGTAGAGATCCTCCCAGATTATGCCAAGAACTGTCTTTTACGAAATCCAGGACGAAAAAAACTCGTTTATGTCATGGACATCAAACTGTTTTGTGCATATGCCTGTGAAAAGGGTTAGAATGTATAGATTATGGGGAAGGGTTTTGACCAAGGGCTTACCATAGGCTTGATGTTGGGATGTGGCACTGCATCGAACTTGTGGAAGTCTAGCTTGTAGTCGGGCCCAATGTTGATGTAAGCACCCTTGTTCTCAGTGCTGTCACAGTACTTAGGTGCAGAAAAGACTATTACACAATTAGTATTGAGGGCACGAACGGAATTCAAGAGACTTACCTGTAATACATTTTCCAGCATGCTCCTCCTCGTAACCCTCCATTCTTACTTCGTGACTTCGAATGATAGCATCCAATCCGTTGTTGTCACAGAAACGTTTCGTAACGTCAGGGCCAAATTGCATTCCCACTCCTCTCTTACTTGGTCCTCGACCAGGCTCGGTTTGTGGATCCGTCCATAGCATCTCCATCATCAACCCTGACTGGCCCGGCTGACGTTGATTGTGCCTATTCAACTTTCGAATATCATCCAAGGTGACCTTGTCGTCTGAGAACAAGCCGCCATGGAGGACAAGGTACTTTGTGCCGATCAGGGTAGCTAATGGCAGCGCCGAAAAGCTTTCAGAGAATAGCTTGAAGACTCGTTCGTTGTATTTTGCCTTGCATTCGCCTTCAAAGCCATACACCTTGTTCATATCATCAGTCTCATGATTACCCCTGTTAATGAAAAACGATCCTGGGCGGAGCCATTTATATGCGTAAAGGAGAAGGGCGATTTCAGTAGACCAAGAGCCTCGATCTACGAAGTCTCCGTTGAACAAATAATAGTGCTTTTCGGTTGGGAATCCGTTCAATCTGAAAAGTTCCATTAGATCAAAGTATTGACCTATTCCACAGTGTTAGAATTTCTTCGATCGTCCAATGATTAGTAAACTGACCATGCGTATCTCCACAGACGGTCAGGGTTGCATCTTTTGGAATCTCCATCTCAACCATTGTAGCTTCGTCGTAGACAATCTTCTTGACCTCTATAACAATCTGGTAAACGTATTTCTTGTGTATCTTCTTTCCGTTCTTGAATCTCTCTAGCATATCGTCGATAAATTCTTGTGTCATCTCCTTCTCTAATCGGACGCCATCGTAGTCGGCATCGACGACCATGGAGTCGAGATCTAGACCTTCCGCAGCCGATGGCTCATCTCCGACCTCAATTGCTCTCTCGAAGGCGTCTCGCTTCACAATCCTTTGCGCCTCTGCCAACTTGAGCTTTGCATCTTTATCGTTCGGGGCCTTCTTAACAACAATCTGGAGATCCTTCAGCGCATCTTTCGGTCTTAGAATTGCAGCGTAGGCGACACCTCTTCGATAGTATGCCTAAGAAGCTCTGTTAGCCAAGGCCATCGGGGCATATTCAAGGGGCGAAGGTAAATCTTTAGGGCTAGAAAGTCCAGCGTACCTTGACGAAATTCGGATCTATTTCAACGGCTTTGGTCGCATCTGCTATGGCATATCCATACGCTTCGGATCTGATGTACGCCTGTTCCGGTCAGTCACGCGAGCAAATTTGGATATGGAGCTGCTTGCGTACCTGCGCCCTATTGGAGTAATATGTTGGCTGCTTGCTGTCTAGATTTATGGCTTTGGTATAGAAGTCTATAGCTGTAGGCCAGTCGTGAGCAGCAAAAGCTTTGTTGCCTTCATTCTTGAAGGCAACCGCTTCCTCGGTGGCCATGGTGAAAGAGACCGAGGGATTGTATCGCTAGAATTCTGGCAGTACGCAGGTACAAGAGCTGAACCTGAAGCTGGACTCGAGGAATAAGAGGAAAGGGGAGAGCTGGGTCCTGGGCAAGAGAATGCGAACGGGAATATATTTCAAGTGATGTGTGTAGGAACAGAGCGCAATGCAGAACTTTGGACTGGTGGACGGTCGGCGTCTAAATCGCCGAGATCGGAAAAACCCCCCTGCAACCGGCCCGGCGCATGTCAGATTCAGAACCGCATTTCAAAGTTCGATCGCATCTGGGATGCTATTTCACGTCCCCTCAATTTTGAATTTCGACTTATAATCTATTCACGCAAAGCAGGACTGGCACATCTATCATCCAACCCGCTCTGCTCAAATTCGAAGGGACTTTTCGACGGCGAATGTTCTACTACCCTACCCCACGAAGACTCATTCATCAGGACGTTGATCTCGAATGAACTAGGCGGCCAGAGCCAAAGATCGATCTATAGTACGGGCCAAGCTTTTGAAGTCTTTGGCTTCTCGATGGTCCTGAGACAGCGTTAGCAATGGATTCAAAGGCCCTTGTTCGTCGCTCGACAGATACTGAGCTGATGCCACCACCTCCCAAACGCATAAAACGCCCCAAGAATGTTATCGACGAGGAATCCTACACCGATGCGATTTCCGAAATCATCGCGCGCGACTTCTTCCCTGGTCTGCTCGAGACGGAAACCCAGCAGGAATATCTAGACGCTCTTGAGTCTCGCGATGGCGCATGGATCTCGAGTGCGGGGCGACGCTTACAACAGGTTATGACACCGGGGAGGAAGAGAGGAAGACGGGGTACATCTATGCAGACTCCGTTGCGGGCATTTGATACCCCTAGTGGCTATGCAGGAGACACACCTATGTCTGTCACTTCGGAAATGACGACTGCCTCAGAGGCACCCGCAGCCCCGCCCGTGGATACGAACATGAGCTTAGACAAGTTTCAATCACTTTACACCAGCGAGGATAACGAGAGTTTCTACAAGCTATTAGACAAACAAAATCAAAAGCGAGCCGAGAAATATGCTTGGATGTGGTCGGCCGACAACAAGTTACCATCGAAGATGATGCTGAAGCAAAAAGAGATTGAAGTGAAATTGTTGGAATCACGAGAGTCATTAGAGGATGATGGAGGCGAGCGGAATAGGCTTGCAATAAGAGATGTCGGGGAGAAACCAGCGAGGGTGGATCACTGGAAGTCAAAGCCAAATAATGGCCTAATGTTTGCACCTGATAGTGTGGAAGACTCTATCCAGACGCAGGCACAGAAATCCCAAGAGGACTCGAGAGCAGCTCCTAAGGGAGTAGCATACGCTAATACACGGATGCCAGTACCGGGAACTTTGACAGGAGAACTAAAAAGACCATCATCGCCTACATTATCTGCTGTAAAAGATGCTATTGCTGGACGGAAGCGACCTGGCTATTCGGAGTCTGGATTTGATGGAAGCGAGACGCCTCGAGTAAATGGCTATTCTTTTGTGGACGATGAGCCGGAAGCTGAGTCGTATCCTTCAGCTCCAATAATTGATCTTGGTAAGGGCGAGGCAGTCAAGAATCCCTTCGTGATCAAGGAGCAGAGTAAAAGAGAAGATTTACACCATCGAATGGTTGACTCAAATTCGAAGACGAAACGTACATCAATAAAGAATGGAATGACAGGGAAAGTGGATACGACGCCTGTTCCAAAGTTTCCCAGTAGTCCTAGAGTGGGCTCTGGTCAACTGACTCCAGCTGCACAGAGGTTGTGGACTAGGGTTGGAAATGCAGGGACTCGCGGCTCGCCGGATACATTTGGAGTCCAGACGCCTCGGACGGTCAAGCCCAAGTCGGGACTACGTGCTCGTTGGACGCCATCCACAAAATGAAGTGGAAGATGACCTCAGCACTGGGAAGAGAAGATTCCGAGGAATGGATAGATAAAGGCGCTAGAAACCGGAAGGAAATACCCCATTTGATTTGGCGTTAGAAGAATGAAATAGGCTAGAAGCTGGAACAAAATAGGCACATAGATGTATTACCATTCCGAAATGTTACACCTAAGGACCCGAGAATTGTGTTCATTGGAACCTTTCCACGCGTGAATCTTGCGAGCCAGCCCCTGAACCCCTTTTTGTGAAGCGAGTGAGGGGCCTGTCTACTGCGTCATGAACTGACAGGGGTGCTGCTTCGCGAGCTTTTCTCGAGCGAAAGCAGCTCCTGCTGGACTTCATGCCACTGCTCAACGACAGTATGGATAGATGACCTTCCGCGGCGCCCCACAATCTATGCTATGGCTGGAAAGAGGATTCTGGACCTAGCTGCGATCTTCAACGCCTCCCGAGGTGTTGCGCAGAAACATGTCGCGTTGAGATCTAGGCAAATCGAGGTGTACAACCGGACCTCGACCTTGGCAAAAGCAGTAAGGAATCAGACGGATAGAGTTACGGAAACTGTGAAAGCTGCCTCGTTTCTAGCTTCCCGCTTGAATGAGAGTGCGCCGACATGGACTACGGATGCTGCGGAGGAAAAACAAGCAACCCCTTCAAAAGATGCAGAGCCAATACCGAGAAGAGAGACCACGGAGGGGACGCCAGATACGAAGCCGAAGCCTGGATTAGAGCAGGATCACCATTATGACAGGTCGCCGAAGAATGCTCCTCTAGACCCTCCCCCGCAGGGCGAATTGGATATACAGCAGGAAAAGGCAGACCGATATCCCCTCCCAGACGGAACCATACCCCCAGCCGAATTGGACCAAAGAACAGCTCCCATTGACGACGACGTTATTTCGGTCGGACCCCAAGATGAACCGCATAAGAAGCCACTGGGTGATGAAGGATTCAAGCCTGCGTCCTCCGGTACCTCTACAATCCCTCTTCCTGCGAAACAACCCCTCTCTTCAAAGTCAGCCAGAGTAGCTCAGCGGGATGCGGAGTTCCAAATACCCTCACAGAGTGCAGATGCGTTTGATGATTCGGTTCTACCTCCGCGCGAAGAAGGTCACGATGAAGATAGCTTCAGTAAAAGGTCAACACATACGTCACCCGAATTATCCTCATTACCTCGAGTCAAAATACCAAAACACACTTCAGATACCCAAGGGTCTGAAAAACCAGCAGATGGAGCCTTAAATCCGGATACATTCTACAATGCTGGGAAATCGGAGGCAGCAGTTGAACCTGAGCAAGAAATAGTCCCAGAAGGTGTTAATACTGCTGTTTTCCATAGCTCAAAAATTGCCAGGTCGCTTGGAGGGCGGACTCAGAGCGGAAATATAGGTCTTGAAACGCCGCAAGCTTCAAGCATACCGAAAAGTGATGTAGAGGAACTGGCTCAAGAAATATCCCAGGAGGCCGACAAAGTCAATCAGGTGAGACAGGCAAGATCTAAAGAACGGGATCTTTACTGATTACTGACAGTGATCCAGGTCGAAGCAAGCTCACAAGCACCACCTTACGAGCTGAGAGAATCAAAAGTACCATCTTCCAGACTGGGTAGATTGTGGAATTATGGAGGTTTAGCTGCTGGTATGTTCGGGGGAGCGATCAGCGAAAGCTTTCGTCGCGTCAGCGGCAGCGGCGGAGAAGGCTCTTACATGCTCAGTGCCGGCAACATGGAGAGGCTCGTGACAAAGCTGTCTCGCATGAGAGGTGCGGCACTGAAGTTAGGCCAAATGATCAGTTTCCAAGACTCTAAAATGCTACCAGCTCCTATCCAGGAGGTGCTACAGAGAGTTCAAGACAGAGCGGATTACATGCCTCCATCGCAGCGCGATAAAGTTCTCGCTGCTAATCTGGGCGCTGAATGGCGAGAGCTCTTCTCTAGCTTTGATGAAAAGCCTTTGGCTGCCGCATCAATAGGCCAGGTTCATAAGGCGGTGTTGAAATCAAACGGAGCTCCAGTGGCTGTGAAAGTCCAGTATCCTGGTGTTGCTGATTCGATTGATTCCGACCTTAACAACCTAGCAATCCTGCTCACTGCATCACGACTATTGCCCAAAGGACTTTTCCTTGACAAAACCATTACTAACGCTAGAGTTGAATTGGGTTGGGAATGTGATTACATCCGAGAAGCAGAATGCGGACGCCGTTTCCAAGAGCTACTAGCAGACGAGAAGGATGTTTTCATCGTCCCTAAAGTTTACTCAGAAGCCTCCGGCAAGCAAGTTTTGACCATGGAATTCTTGGATGGTATCGGAGTCACAAGGGTTCAAAGCTTTACTCAAGAGCAGAGAGACTGGATCGGTACCCAGATTCTACGTCTTTGCTTGCGTGAGATTACGGAGTTCAAATATATGCAAACAGACCCGAACTGGACCAACTTCCTCTACAATGCGCAGACGAACAAGCTGGAACTGCTTGACTTTGGTGCATCTCGGGAGTATCCAGAGGAGTTCATCACTCGATACTTGAAGTTACTTGCTGCAGCCTCGATCTCAGATAAAAAGGCTATACGGGATCTATCCATAGAGCTAGGATACCTTACCGGACACGAATCAAAGGCAATGTTGGATGCACACATTACTTCTATTCTCACACTTGGGGAACCGTTCTTGGATTCGTCGCCTGAGATATATGCTTTCAGGGACCAGACTATAACGGAGAGGGTCAAGGCATTGATTCCCGTCATGATTAAAGAGAGATTGGCGCCGCCTCCTGAAGAGACGTATAGTTTGCATCGGAAGCTTAGTGGAGCTTTCTTGCTTTGTGCCAGGCTTGGAAGTCGTGTAAGATGCCGTGACCTATTCCGAAACAGCATGGAGAAAGCTGGTATTCTGTAATATTAAAAACCAACTTGTAAATAGACATGTAAAAAATCACAACTTTGCCAGAGATACCAATGACTTGATATAATATTTTGATCACAGTACCAACTATTCTTGCACTCTCCTCGCAAACGGCATCTTCTTCTTCTCCTTACCCTCAACCTTCTTCCTTCGTCTCTCAATAACTCTATCCAATTTCTTCCCCTTCAACTCCCCAAACGTATCAACAAGCACCCTCTTCTCAACCTCCTTCTTCTTCAAATAAAACGGCTGTTTCCCCTGCTTCACAAGCTCCTTCTCCTCTTTCCGATGTCTCTCCAAAACAGCCTCCTCCCTCTCCCTCCTCTCCCTCGCTTTCTTCCTATTCTCCATCGCCCCCAACGCCCTCTTCAATTTCTCCTTCGCCTCCTCATCTTTCTCCTTCCTTATCGCCTGTCTCAACTCCTTCATCTCATCCTCCCTATAATCCTCCAGAAACGCATACGCTTTCCGCAATTTCTTCTCATCTACAGGCCCGGCAGCGGGTTCGAAGCGGGGATCTCGGATATCTCGTTTCGGGACGGGTATTACTTCGCGGCGGCGGGATACGGCTTTCTTGGAGGAGAGTTCTGTGGGCGCGTGTTTGCTGCTGCGGGAGAAGTCGCGGCGGTCTGCACGGCCAGCTTTGCGTTCTAGTGCTTCATTGTTCGTCCAGCCATCATCTGGTGTTTTGGAAGAACCCTTCTTTCTGGAGGGGTTGGTGAGGGATGCAGAAGCTTTGGCTAGGGCTCCGAAGGAGATTTGTTCTGCGGCTGAGGGTTCGGGTTCTGATTCTTCTGAGGAAGAATCTGACTATAGAAAAATTAAATAGGGGTTTCAAAGTGGTTGGGAGGAATTATTACTTCGTTATCTGAGTTTTGGTCTGATGAATTGTCTTCTGATTTGGATGCGGGGCCGTCTGATATTGCGGATTGTTCCTCCTCGGGCTCCTCACTTGATTCCCGTCTGGCTCTCACTCGTCTCTCTAGGATATCTCCTAAGGCTTTTCTCTTCGTTGAAGACATTTTGGGTATTTGCGGTACTGTGTATGAAAATTGTGTTGAAGTTATATTTCGTGCAGCCTCACGGAATTTTATTGCCACCCTAGACCAAATTCAGAAGCGGTGAGGCTGGGCTGGTTGGAAGCAAAAATCGCAGCCTTGTCTTGTCAAAACCCTTCAATATTTCAATATGCTATAAGAAATCAGCAAATTAACGACATCCATGTTGCGCCCTCCATTGCGTTTACTTTGCTCGGCTCGATCTGTAGCCCGTAGTATAAACACAAGGAGTATGACCAGATTCACCCAACCTCCGCAACCGGCTGAGCCAGTACCTCAATCTCAATCTCAATCTCAATCTTCGAGAGAGCCTGTGAGTGAGCCTCGTTCGGTCACATCTCCTGCCGCGCCGAAGCTGAGAACCAAAGGATCTCAGGAAGACTTGGAGGACATATCAGAGTCAATACAAAACTTGAACGTCACCATCTCCAAAAACACCCGCTCGTCAACCTCCAGTCCCAGAAACAACAACACTACCCCGAAAGGCAAGAAGAATCGGAAAATAGACGTAAAAGAACCTAAAGTTCCGCCATCCTCAGAATCAGGAGGGACTCCCGTGGCAAGCTTAGCCTACATGACCGGAGCCAAAGGACTCGTACATCGTCTCGAAGTCCCCCAACACCTCTTGGTAATCATCGATCTAAACGGCACAATCCTCTTCCGCCCCTCTCGCACGAATCCACACAAGTTTGTCGCTCGCCCTCACGCCCTTCGCTTCCTACAGTACTGCATCGACACCTTCCATGTCGTAATCTGGTCTTCCGCGCGCCCTGAGAACGTCAACGCGCTGACAGACGCCATTCTCCCGCCCTCCCTCAAAGCCCGCTGCATCGCCATCTGGGGTCGCGACAAATTCCGCCTCACAGCTTCCGACTACAACCGGCGAGTGATCTGCTACAAGCGCCTCGACACCATCTGGAAAGACCCACAGATCGCAAGAAGCCACCCGGAGTTTCAGTACGGCGCGGGATGGGACCAGACGAATACGGTGTTGGTGGATGACTCGCTGGAGAAGGGACAGAGTGAGCCGTATAATCTTGTGCAGATTCCCGAGTATATGGGGAATGCGCAGGAGAGGGGGGATGTTCTGCCGCAGGTCCATGATTATTTGAATCAGTTGAGCTTGCATTCGAATGTTAGTGCGTACATGAGGACGGTGCCATTCCAAGCTCAGGGTCAGGCTGCTGGACCACCGGTGGCGGTTCCGATGGGTATGAGGCAGCATACTGCTGAGCTACCAGGATGGGTTCCTGCTAAGAGGCACAGATGAGGTGGGTTTTGTAGGCATAGTCTGGAGCTTTTTCTGCAATCTCATTGCTATGGGCGGGATTCAAAGCTGGATATCTGGGGTTGGATCTTTACTTTGGCGTTAATTACTTCTACGAATTTCTTAGATTTCAGATACCCGAGCATTGTACGGTAGAGGGATTCATTCATCATGGATGACAAATGAAATTGGAATTATATATGCGTCACAGCAATTGACGAAGGCACGTGTACTTGAGATGGTCTTTGCATTGCGTTCATTGCGTAAGCTGGCTCTAGCTATAGAAGTCCTGGTAATTCCTACCATCTACAATTCGTGATTGATCATTACACGTCATTTTCCCCTGCGCTAAACCCATTGCAAAAGAATGAAATGTATGTGAGAGGCCCAAGTAGAAAATCTACTTGAAGACCTTGCCGTCAGCCCAAGGATACTCCTTACCTTCAACAACGATTGGCTTCTCCCAGGTCCATTGCTCGTTGACAAATTCCTTGTCTTCAGGCTTGTTGGCATCGAGCTTGGTGAACTCGTAGCTCTCATAGTCAGGAGCGACATCGAAAGCTGGAAGTGCCTCCTGGCCACGGATGACAAAGGCACCCTTGATGAGAGAGTCATTTGCGGTACCGTAGACGGAAGCACAGCCGAAGATGTACTTGCGGGAGCCCTCAAGACGAGCGAAGAAACCACCGATGAGGTTAGAAGTCATGAAGACTTGAGTAAGCTCATCGTTGTACTTGTAGTCAACCTTCCACAGCGAATACTCCTTGGGGTCGTAGTTCTCCCAGAACCACTTGAGCGCATCTGGGGTATCACTGTTGGAGTATTGGCGCTTCCACTCATCAAGAGGAATGGTAGCCTTGCCAAGAGCCTCAATGGGGTGCTTGGGCTTTGGTGCCGCTGGGGCCTCCTCCTCTTCTTCCTCTTCCTCCTTAGCCTTTGGCTTAGGGGCAGCCTTGGGAGTTTCCTTCTTTGGTGCTTGCTCCTTCTTGGGAGGAGTGTACTTGATGGCCTCATCGATGAATGAGAGCTTGTCAACAACAGCTGAGTAGATTGGCTGGTTGTAGACGGTCTCATACCAACGAGTGACGTTGGGATTCTCAGATCGCCACTTCTTGTCAAAGAAGTATTGGAAGCCACGGGAGATGATACCAGCGGCGAATAGATCAGCAAGAGTGATACGCTCACCGGCCAAGTATGTGTTGTTCAGAAGGTGCTTCTCGACGATACCAACAGCCTTGAGAGCAGCCTTAGCCGAATCGTCGACGTTCTTCTTGTTGTATGGGTCACGGCCAATTATTGGGCGGAACCAGCCCCCGAGAGTTGGGAGGACCTCGGAGTTGAAGAATGACATCCACTTGAGAATGGAGGCATAGCTGTGGCAATGTTAGCGGTGAATATGGTGGCCAGAGACATGCAGAATCTTACTCTTGCTTGGTCTTGCCGAGGAGGGTGGTCTTCTCGTTTTGGGAAGTGACTGGAACAATGTTAGCTACCAATTCAAAGCTGAAGCTGTAAATAGTAAATGTGAATTGTAAAAATTTGCTCAGAGTCTAATTAATATAAAGATCAACACGGATGGTTAAGACAGGGATAACTGTATGACTTTTCTTTCATCAGGGCAAGAGTTGGAAGGAATTTGCGGCCTCAGGTAGAGAGTCCCGTAGAGAAAAAAACCCTACATACTGTAGATAGCGATGGCAACGCACTCGTGGAGAGTGTATCCATCAGCACCGACGAAAGTTGGGACCTTGCCGAGACCGTTGAGCTTCAGGTACTCAGCAGAGACACCCTTGGCAGGCTCGGTCTCAACAATCTCGAGGTCGACATTGTTGGCCTTTGCGACAGCGCGGATGGCGGTGGAGCGGGGGTTACCCTGTGGTGGATTGTCAGCTTTGAAGACCGAGATATTAGAATGACATGTGTAGAGTACAGCTGCATTGACATACCGGGTAGGTGTAGAGTTTTCCGAAAGGAGCCATGTTTGTGATGTTGTCTTTTCGTGGATGGAAAAGGAAGAAGAGGTTGGCGGGGAGCTCAAGGAAAGAGTCAAAACTTCGTGGGACGCTTGGACAGACTTTCTAACCGAATTTGAACAAGCGTTGCACGTGATCAATATTCCAAAGTCTCCCCGGAGTTGCTGACGAGAACGTCAAGTATCCAGGTATCAAGCTCGACAACAACCAGCTTTGGGCGGCCATATCCATATCTTCACAATGAAGGTGTCATGGCTTCCCATCAGCCTAAGAGATACAATTCGGTGTACAAATTCCCCTCGAACAGTCAACTTTAGCCGGCAACGCTCCTTCAACATCAGACCCCGAAATTTCAGCACTTCTACAAGACTGCGAGCTGGCATTGCTGCTCCAGAGATCAACTTCGGGCAACAGAAGGGGAGGGCGGGTGAGCAGGACGAGGATGCCATCTTCTACGCGCGACTAGTACCCGTATCTCCGTCATATTTCACCGCGCAACCGATTTTCACCGACGATCTGCTCGTTGTTCAAACCCTCCTCCAAAGATACCAAAACCTACCGGTCGTCAAGCCAGGAGAAGCGCCTAGAGTAGCATGGCGGTCTCTGGCAGAATATCGGGATGCTGTAGGAGAGACAATTAAGGCCTCGAAATACGCCAAGATCATTGCAACTCTTCATCGACTCAATCATATCCATCCATCTCTCATGCCCGAACCAGTGAAGGAGGCATTGAACGAATACAAGCGGGATATCAACCCATTCCAGAATGTGGTGAAAACTGGCCGTATAGACCATATGGGAAGGTCACTAGGCGCTGGAAGAAGGAAGGCATCCACCGCGAGAGCATGGCTGGTGGAGGGTACGGGGGAGGTCTTGATCAATGGGAAGACGCTCGCGGAAGCATTTGGAAGAGTTCACGATCGAGAAAGTGTGATCTGGGCTTTGAAAGCTACGAATAGGATCGACAAATACAATGTATGGGGTCTTGCGACAGGCGGTGGAACGACAGGTCAAGCTGAAGCATTGACCTTGGCTGTTGGAAAAGCTTTAATGGCACATGAGCCAGCCCTGAAGCCTGCATTAAGGCGAGGTAAGTCACGCATTGTTTGCTTTCCCACCTCTAACCGTCTCTATCCTGAAAAAAAGTACATACTGATTTACTGCAGCGGGATGTGTGACACGCGATCCGAGAAGGGTGGAAAGAAAGAAGCCGGGTCATGTCAAGGCCAGAAAGATGCCGGCATGGGTCAAGAGATAGATGGTGTGTGTATTATATTGTACTAAGCCAATTGATCTATAAAAGCAGAGAAATTCTCATCATGGGCCTACAGATTTCAAATGTCCATGTTGTGCTACCGGGAAAAGACTCGCGCTGGAGGCATCGTATTAGGAAAATGATGCAGAATGTGGCTTCGGAAGAGGAGTATTTGACAGCTCTGCCGTTGTCATCGGGCATGTCTCAGTCTTCATCCCCGGATGAGCTGAAATCAGGGAGCAACCAATTGAGGGCATTACTACTTCCCCCTTCGAGCGGAAGTCTCATCTCATTTTGTCAATTGAACCGGATCATCCGGTCAGGTAGGAATCCGATAGGAATGGTTAATCGATGCGACGAGTGTAATTGCCCAAAACGCTTTCTTGGCACCATAAGCACATTGTCTGAAATAACCCTCCAAGAGCAAACAATGTTTGGAATGCCCATCCCTTCAACCCACCTCGCCGACTATTCTCGAGCAATCACTCCAAGTAGCCTCATCCGCAGCATTGCAACCCACACCCTTCCCATATTTCTCATTTCTTTTTTTCCAACTTTATCCCAGCAGAAATCTAGGCCTTGAGATGTAACCACACCCGCTTATCATATTTGTAGATCTACGCCACATTTGCCGCAATACCCCCACCAACACCAGCGATCCCGGGTCCATGGTAGCCAACATTCTGCAAAGACGCCCCATTTTCATCTCCAGGAACGCCTCGTGTCGCTCGCCAATCGATGCCTCGGGCTCTCTCAGATCCCTGTCTGCTGCTGCTTTTCTTACTCCCCTCTCTGCGATTCCCGGTTTTTTGACAAGTGAGGCTGTGAAGGTGGGGTCATGCGAGATGGAGCAGAGCTGTAGATCTTGCATTTGCATAAGCAACGTCAACGACGGCAGCCGTGCCGTCCTTGGTTGGGCATAGGTACCTAGGTACCTACCTGTACAGTACAAAGTCCCAAGCAAGTGACAAAGTGACAAGTCATTTATGTCGTGCTCGCCTGATCTTCAGATTAGGTTCCACCCGAGATGAGCGGCTATGGGGCACGATGAGTTGTCTATTGCTTTTGCCACCGCGACCCAACTGAAATAATGGAGCCGAAGCTTTGTTTTACATGTAGATCTTTTCTTCGAAGTCTGGAATTTGTCATGTGCCGCGTAAGTCACTATAATGCCACTGAAGAATGCTGAAGTGAGTTTTGGCTTGGCTGCTCTCGCCCAAGCTGTTCCGGGTATTATTGTTCCTCCGTATGTGCAATAGTCTAATTGTTTATAATGTACATCCATGAAGCACCAAGGCAAGATCGTTCCCCATGTCCGTGAAAGTGAGCTTGCCTCACAAATGTTTGCGCTCGTAGAAAAGTCCTGTCCCCGACAAGCTCCCAAAAACGCTCGTGAAAGCCCCAGTTCCTTTAATTTTGGTCATCATCGTTCCAAGCCGGATAACTTATGTTTACAGCCGTCTCCGCAAATGCCATAAATACAAACCCGCCAACACCGGACGATCGTGAAACCATCCTCCCTGAATTTAGTAAAAGCAAGGCATATTCGTGACATTTCAACATAGAAGAGAAACGCTAAAATCGAGGACGTTTTACAATAGTATAATTCAACAAAAGGTTTTCCCAGAAGGACAAGAATTTCAGGGAGGTGCTCTTCCCGGACCACCCCCTTCAACCCCCTCTATTGATTCTTGGACGTCAAGACACTCAGTAAGAACTGTAAACCATAGTTAGCCACAATCTAATCCAATTCGGGAAAATTTGGGACTTACTCATCATTATTCGCTCCTCTTCAACTCCGTATTGGTAGTCAACAAGGCCATGTTTCTCGACTGCGTCGCACATCCGTATAAGATCCTTAGCCATCTTATTGATATATTCCTGGGTCATTAGGCTCTGCGGTGGTTGAATTCGCTGCCCAGATTCTAGCAAATCCTTCTGCTTCAGGAAAATGCCGAGCCAAGCAGTATTGAATTCTTTCCAAAGTCGTATTCGGTCGGAATGGAGGGTAACTTCGTCTACAGTAAGGCCTTGATCAGAATCGATTAGTTGATAGGATCGAACAGAAGAAATAAAGACCCCACCTAAATCTACTACATGCCCTAATAACCATTCAGATATATCAAGTAGAGATTCTGCGGCTACAGCTAAACGGCCTTGCCTGATGTTCTGGAAAATCCCTTTCAAAGCAGTCTGGTACGTCGTGTATGCATGTTCCAATTCGTTCCCTGTGCCTGGCCCGGCCCCTTGTACTTGGAATTCTTCTTCGTCCAAAACTTCCGCTGCGGGTTGAGCCATCCCTCCCATTGTCATTGCACCCGTATAACCTTGTTGAAGCATAGAAGCGCGGTCCCCTGGACTCTGTTGATGTTGGTACACGGCCGAAGAGCCTGAGGAAGCATGGTGTTGCAAAGTTGGTGGACCAGGCGCACTGGTTGGTTCGTTTGGGAAATACGGTGCTGCAACGTCTGACAATAGATGCATTGCTGCGGGTTGCCGTGGCTGAAATTGTTGAGAAGAGTCATAGACGTTCCCTTGGGGTGCTTGCGGTGCAACATTATACATGAGGTCCTGATTATAATTGGGAAAGCTTTGCTGCTGTCTCTGGTCTTGTGGATATGCCGACTGGTACTGCAGAGGATTGGATGGTAGTGCAGCGGGAAATGCAGCCTGTGGCTCTGGGTAATACCCCGAATATGCCGCCGCCCCCCCAGATGCTCGTCCTGCAGTAGGAGAGGCTGTTAGAGGCGCGGTCCGAAATGCTTCTGCGGACGAGCTTGAAAACCCCCGGCCCTGCGCCGTTCCCTGGCCAGCATTGAATCTCGGATCTGTTCTGGTATATGGCGGTTCATTCTGCCTTCGACGATGGCTGCTATCGTCCATGCCCCGTGCAAAGGCTTCGGAGGAGCCCACCAACAGCGAATCAAGTCGATGCGCCGCCGGTAGATGAGCTGGTGTTGAATGTAGGAGTGCCAGCTTGCTCGCTTTCCGGGTGTCGATTCTGTGCGTGTGATAGCCTTCCTAAAAGAGGCGGGAGAAAGAGAGGGTTGGAGCCAGTCAGCCCAGATTCTCAAGTTGAGAGTCTACAGGTCTATCGTCTGCAGGTGTGCGTGAATTTGACTTTGGTATGTGAGGAGTCTCCGGCTGAGTTGCACCGAATGCTGGGGAAATGTGAAGCCTGCTGGCTTCCTGGTCAACACAAATGTTTTTTTGAGCGTGAAGTTTCTTGGTGGAATAATTCGGATACCCAGGTAGGTTGCGGTGAAAGTCCCAAGGCAGTCGCAGAGGTGCAGTGGATTTATTTGGGCACAACAGGAAGTCTCGAGACAGAAATAGGCAGCGTCGACGCCACAACTGCGAGCAAACAACTTGATTTTGGAATTGGCCAGTGGTAGAGTTTCGCGGCGCGCAGAGTATATGCGCTTCCCAGTTGGAATTGGGCTCACTGTGCTGTCACCACCTCGTCATCCGCAGCTGGGATGGTCCTTGGTGTTGTGAACAAGCAACAACCTTGCGGGCAGATCTGCTTTTGTAGGGCAACCGGCACCAGGGTAGCAAGTGTGTGCCGGACAAGACAGTTCCTCCTCGTTTTCCTATCAAATCGCAGGCTCCTTGGATCTTGCGTGCTCAGACCGTTTGTCTTTGCAGAGGCGCTTCTTTAATCCAACGTCGAGGCGGATCAAGGTTCCCTTCCAGATTCCAGAACTGCTAATGGCTCCCGGAAGTCCCCACCCTGTCCCTTCTAGAAGTCTTCAAGTAGCCCGTCTAAGGCGTTTCAAAGATGGAATTCTCCTAACGTTTGGAGGAACAGCCCGCTCCCACGCAGCGAACACCCAGTGGCCGGTGCTCTAAGATATCAGGACTCAGAGCTCAGGAAGACTCTTCGAACAAGTAATTTAGAGAGATGGCGAGTGGCCAGGGTGGCGAGTAAGTGTCGATGCGAAGAACAGTTTGCATGAAATGAAACGCCCGAAACTGGATAGCAATTCTGTCAAAGGTCATGCGTCTAACCAAAGATTGAAGTGAACAGGCACTTGCAACGGGAGTGTGGTCGGGAGAAGTTTATGGACTTGAAGTCAACAGCCCCTCACCGTTCGAGGCTAGGAGCTTTCGGCTTGCAGCTGAGCCTTCAAGCCCCGTAAAAGCACGTTGCTGATGGACGTGCGGTTTCTTAGACAGACTTAGAAAGCAGATTAACTTCTGTAAGCGTGAGATACTCAGATTGCTCCGCTACAGATCCGGCCACAACCAGGGCTTAGTAGGCCCGTAGGGAGCTGTGGCGTCGAGAAGCGAGAGGAGAAGTGAGTGAGGTTTCTTGTGTGAAGTGGAGTTTCGAGGACGTATGACGCCGAATTCGCACTATTTCCCCCCCGATGATTTTCACCGGGCCAATGGTCTCTGCTGGAGTGCCCCGAATGCCGGCTTAGGGTTAATCTGCGCCTTGCGTTTTGCAGCTAATGCCAGGTACGAGATCGCTACTTGTCGCTACACCGGACTCCCCTTTTCATCTAACCGCTGAAAGTGGGAGAAGATAGGCGCGATGGTACGTCCAACATGAAACGATGAATTTGCTAGTCTCCACGGACCACCAGACTTGACTTAGCGGTCCAAAGTTTAGGGTTGGTGTCGATGAGGGCACTTGACAATGCAGAAAAGCTAATTGAGGGGAAATGATGGAGGAGTAAAGATTTGGCAGAGCCCAAGCAGATTGGGTATGAAGGGGATCAGAATGTTGGTCAGTAGTGTCGTCAGGCAGGGAGCAGTTCGACAATTGGGAGAAAATTGGTGAAGCTTGTGACTTATGTGGACGTGTGATTATTGGAGACAGCATGGGGACCCTCGGAGTATTTGGGCTCTCGGGCTGACAAGCAAATAGCTGCAGATGAAGCCTGGGGTGGGTGTCTAAGGTAGTCGCTGGTCGCTGGGGCTTGCGCTAAGGCAAAGTGATCGACGGATAAGGCGATGCTTGGAATGTGATATATGACCTGCGGTCCGACTTGGAGGCTCTACAGCAAGACGTAAAAACAAATATGAACAAACTATAAGATGTGAAGATCCTACGTTCCGGATTGGTCGGGGAAGTTGAAAACTATCGAAGAGGATCAGTAAGGTGGGATGCCGGGAGCGAAAAGTGACTGACAACCGGGCGGAAGGATTGCTGTCAAGTGATTCAAGTGAGATTATTGTGAAAAAGGAATGCCTCAAAATAGCAGCTGAAGGAAAGACCAGAAGAAGGTGGAGCGTTTGCCCAAGTCAAGACTCGGCTGAGCGGAATAGGGGCCAAAGAGGAATAGGAAGCTGTTACGATTTGACGGCTCCGCACATTGAAGAAGAAACAATTTTCCGAACCTGGGACATCCGCAGGTGCATGTACATGTACATCAGCATCATCTCCGTTCCCATCACCCAAAGTACCGGGTCTGGTTTTTGCTTTTGTTTGAGGGTGTGGCGGACGGGGCGTGGATCATCTGTACCTGTTGAGTGAGACAGTGGATACACCGACAAGTATTGTAGAAAAAGGGTATGTGCACACGCTCTGCAACGGGCCACGCGGAGTTCACGTACTATGCTGAATTGAGTGAGCTCAGTAGAGAGAGTGAGAGATGCCGCCGGATCAAAAGAGCAGGGCTCGTGACAAAGACAAGCCCCAAGACATTACTCATGTACTGGAGGAGCATGCAATTGCTTCATTTTGCAAATAATAAATCAACGCCCAACAGCAGTGCCATCGACACCCCCTCTGTCGTTGCAGCCATCACTTCAGAGGACCCGTCGCAACGAAGACCCGGCCACCATGTCATAGTCACCCCACTGAACCGCTGCACAATAATGGCATTATTCCGTGATTGCAGCCCTCAGCGGCCACACCGAAGCCAGTCAGGAGCATTGGGCGTCAGGTACTCAGGTACCGTATCTTAGCCCTCAGTAGAGGGAGGCCTCTGAAACAGCATCCATGATGCCATGGGATCTGACGCAGCGCGAAAAGAGAGCAATTGTGCCCAACCACAGGGGGTGGGCAGCGTTGAAGGCGTTGCGGAGAGAAAATTAGAAGCCTGTTCCATGAAAGAAGGAGGTTTAGTGAGGTCGTCAAAATATCCCCTGTCTAGCCGTAGCGGACCCTGTAATATTCGCTGCTGCGGAGCCTGCGGTCGTCCTGCATAACATACCCCTGATGTTACTGTACCTGGCCTCTCCGAATCACTTGAGCATTGCCATGCATGGCGGCAGGCATTTCTGAGAAGGCCTGTTGCAGATCCTCCAGTGAGTAGTGGCATCTCGAGCTTTTGTCGCCTACAATAACCTTTGCTAGCAAGCTTCAAGTAGAGTAGAACTACGGCGCGAGACTTCACCCGTACTCAGGTATTTGTGGGGCCCCAAGTATCCATGTACTGCGTGTGCGTCTGGACCTTGAACTCTTTATTTTGTATTATTATTTTGAGTTTTTCTTTTGCTTCCTCCCTCTGCCCTGCGCTGCCACTTGGCCTTGGCATGATCACCATAATAATGCTCGCCACAGCACGGCTCAACGGACCATCTGGAATCCGGATGCCACTGACATTCAGCTGTCAAGCCTCAACTTTTCAATAAATCTCGAGATCTCCTTGGGACTCTGGGAGGCTGGGTTGGAAGGCGCTCCTGGCCAATGGTGGTTTGGACGTGGTCCGCATCTTCTGCGCCGCCACGCCCAGCAGGCATGCTGCAGTAGCTTTCAAGCCTCATCAATGTCGACTCTCAAATACCAACCACAATGCCCGCGATGGATGCAACCTGCCAGGGCCACTCGGCAGCTTTCCAGGGGCGCCCGCAAGTATTTTTATTCCCGTCTGTTTTGTAGACTTACACCAGCTTCTCCTTGTTTAATGTTCCTTGGGACTTTGACCCCCATTATTCTGAGCCAGAACTAGAGCTTGTCGCCTCGGCTCTTTCTTCCCTTTCCTTCCATCCATCCTCCGTATCAGAAACAAAAAATCTCTCAAACACAATGATATACACGGCGCACGACCACACAAAGGTCGTCTTCATGCAAACAAGTGAGGCTGGCCGGACGAGGCTTTGTAAGCCTCCAATGAAAACATCTGTTTTTCGCAAGTTTGCCCCGAAATGGATGGGCAGTTGAAACAATGCAACGTGCAGAGGTTGAAAGAGGTTGCAGATCTCCGATTTGCTTCAGCCTCAGCGAGGCTGCCAGCCTAGTACTTCGTAATAGAGGGAGATCAATGAAAACTTGCCGTTTCAGGAACCCATGTACGAATGCCAATGGCCTATGCTCCAAGGCAAGCAAGTCGTCCGCCATCTGGCGTTCTATTCCTGTCTCTCTTCTGGCGTTTGGCGTGGCATCTTCCACACGCGATTTGCCAGGGAGGTCCCTTGATCTGATTCTCCATACCGATCATAGTCGTCGACGTTGGCTAGCTTTAGCTGCCCTGTCAGGCCGTTAGGTCTGACGTCTGCGTAAGGACCGTTTATTGAAGACAGAAAGAGATTTTAGACTTGAGAGACGGAAAGAACTACAGTATCGGGATTCGGTACTTACGGATACATCATTGGATGTGCCCAATGCAAGCCCAACCTAATATTTCGTCACAAAAGCCACCCCGATTCGAGATCCAGACTCGCACGTCCGTCTTTCAATTGCAAGACAATCGCCGACCTGACTTTTATCCTCGAATTCAACTTTCAAATCCCTCAAATACGAGGTTACGCGATCCTTCCACCTTCCACCAGAGAACCGAAATGGTCAAACAAACCTCACTGTCACCGTCAGTTCCGAAACCTGGATCCATTACCATGCACAACGTTCAAGGTCTCACGAGTCATAACGGGACTTGTCGGTCCCTGACCCGACCATGAGACCCCCCAGAGACAAACAGTACTTAATCTCATCTCGAATTGAATTAGTCGAGCACAGACCAGAGACGGGAAGTCGATCGTAATTCTTCTAGAAGACACTAAGAAGCAGTCAAATCTCCACACATGCCACTCAGCAGCTGAAAAACTGGCTCGAGCTCCGGACACGGCGTGATCGTTGAAACGGGTGCGCGTTTCTTTTGATTCCTTCAAAAATGTTTCACTATTCTCTGGCCTAACGGAGGAACATTTCGCACGTTCGTGAGGTGGCCCGGACCATCTAATATCGCTCTTAACCCGAAGGCATTTTTGAGCTGACTCGCAAGTTCCCAGGAATGTTCACATGAGCCCATTGGCATCGCTCCATCCCGCCCTGCGGAGGTCTACGCCATGTATTTTACATAATGCAACCTTTGAGGCGGACCGTTTGAACGAAGTCATTTTTCTTGGCATCATGCTTCTGTACTACATGAAAGTTCTCGAGTCATACTCTACGGAGTTGCCGTCTTGTCGTCGTGATAATTTAAAACCTCATAGCTGAGAAATGTTGCAATCGCCACTCACCAATGAAGGCGATTGAGCTAAGGAGCCGCAAAACAGTGTTAATATCTGCTTTCAATGCACTTTTCAGGCATCATGCCAAACTTCATTTTAAGTGAGAGGCCCATAGTGCGGGATACCACACAATCGAGGAGCTTGGAACATTCCTAGTTCTCAAATAGCTTTCAGGCAAGTTGACTTAAAAGGTCTAGAAGCGCCTGGATGTGTCAGTGACAAACTCTTTACTGCACCAGGACTTTCAACAGCTAAAAAACCACTATTTCGAAAAGTTTCTTTCCAACCTGTTTCTCTCATCAATAATGTTACAGCGGCCTTGTTTTCCAAACTTTGTTGTATTTGAAACCAATATTTAAACCAGAGGAATAAGCACCTTAAAAAAATCCCTGGGGATTCGAAAGTTCTGTTAAAGTTTGGCTGACAAGTAGTACAACCGAACTCGGTGACGCGGGGATCATCATACAGCATTCACGACTGCCGTGTTTTGTTGCACATCGCAAGAAGATTACGTAGCCTCGGACTTCGCGTTTCATATATGACATCAGAAAATGTAATACGTATATTTTGTGAATTGCTTCGAATTGAATATATGAGAGGAGGGTCTCCTGGTTACGGACTTGCAGTTTGCAAGTGTGCGATCTATCGCTCATTGGTCTTTAAGTTATGTAATTCTTTGCCCCAAAACCGTTTACCCGAGGGGCTTTTGAATAATTCGAATTTGATGAAATGCGCTTTTCGAAAAGGTTGCTTATATGTTTAGCTCTTCGTGACTATAGTGAAGAGTTCATCTGAAGACATCCTTCATTTGCAGATGCACAAACACTCGAGAATAACCCACCTCGAACCTCGGAAAACGATTTTTGGCGTAGCCTGAAGACAATTATCGATAACACTGCCCATAAGCCCTTTCTCAGAGACAACTGATAACGCAAGTCAAGGAAACGGCTCATTCGCCGCTTGCAAGTGCTTGGGATGTTTTTGTGATTGAAAACCATGAGAGAGCATACTGCCCAGTTTCTTAAGAACGGACCCATCAAAGACATCTATGTTCTCAAAAATATCCCCTGCTCTTGAACACACGTTAATATTGGACCTGTTTGACACCCCTCTTACGAAAATACTCATCTCTTTTCTAGAAAATATTTTTCCTAGATCCCTACCAAACTCCACTTGGAATTCTAGTGTATCTATCTCGTCCCCCAAGTTTGACAAATACGGTATTGCTGACCTCCCCCAAGGCCGCGAGTATTAAGCCCGGTATCAAAGAAATAGTCTATGGCCACACGATCAAATATGATATCTCCGAGACCAAACAAATTACCAAATACACCTCGAAGTAATCATGTTTCCTTCACATTGACCGTGTACCGCGCCCCGAAGGCATTAGAAACCACTAAACTTTTAGCCCAGACAACCATACCACCAACCGCTCTTATTCAACCGCAATTCTTCGTGCGCGAACACCAATACGGCTAAAGGCCTAAGCCTCAAAGACTGGTAGTCCCCAACTCATCGCCCATAGAGTCAAGATCGAACATCGCGCGAGGTTGAATACAGAAAATCGCTCCGAATGCCTTTCCGAAGCGAAGAGTTGGTGGAATATCAAGAGTCCACAAGTGTGGCAAAGCTTGAGAAAGGGAACGCTTTATTAACGGGTACATACTTGTACCCGAGAACCATTGAGGGAAAAGAAAAGTGTTTCAGTCCTCGTAGAAATTTCATGACCCTGCCATGGACATCATTTAGAAGCGTGGCACTTTTTGCATGGTCAAAGATAATATTTTGCAGATTCAGGAAGTTAACCACTTCCTTGCCACACTCGAGGGCTTTAGAGGAACATAATTTGCTCGCGAAGTAGCTACTCCGTGAACATACAGAAAGACGAATGATTTAGAGGTCGCGTCGTTGTGTGCATTTTTGGAACTAATCGTTAACGAAAATGTATTGGGTTGCGGCATGTAGCTACTTCATTGGAATTTGTACTATTGTCGAAATGGAATTCCCCTTTCGTCCTGACTCCTGTGAAACAAATTTATTCCCCGTCGTCGATAGCATGATGGAAAGGGCATTTCTGCTCGTAACCGTACGTTGAGTTGACGTTCTTCTCACTTGCAAAAGTTGAAGAAGGAATGTCAATTTCACAGTGCTTGCTCGCTCTCAAATGCTCGGTGACTAAAGAAATTTGGCGACGTCCTTATGCTCGAGGAGTAATGTCTATTGGAAAGGGTGGAAGAATTTGAGATGTTTCTTGCCACTGCCTGGTACTATGAAGAATCACAATATATTCGAAGAGTGTTGACTCGACGCTTCATACGATAAGGGATATTGAGGGAGGGCATTGGAAAAATGGGAATTACGGGTTTTTGGAACTACGATGTTTGATTGTTGACTTGACGCCTGATAAGGGAACACGCATTGAGAACGAAAATTGAATGATATGATGTACTTCAGACATTGGATGGATTTCATCCAGGAAAGTCAACGGGCAGATACTTGGAGAATAATCCGAGATCGCTGGACCTGAGGAGTTCAAGTTGGATAAGAAGCCGCTACACCGAATTTAAAGTCGAGAGCAGAAAGTATCATCTGCTTAGATGTGCTGCACACCAAAAACTCGTCTCCCAAGCACTAGCTTGCATAGAATCAAGTTTCAACACCTCAAAATATTGAAACATGAAAGATAACGCTGTAAATTTCTTCTCATGATACTCATAAGGGGTTCTACCGGCCCCAAATATCCCGCCAGAGCAAACAGCGCCCCAGCCCGACCTTCTAAGTAGCGTCTGTTGCAATGCCCGCACTTTTGATCGCCTATAAAAGCCGTACTCTCCGCAATGGTCTCAATCGTCGTCCCCAGCATCGATTTAAAATTGATCTGCTCAGTATTAGCCCTCTCCCATCCTCAGATCACCAAAGGGGAAACATACCCAGCGTCATACTCATACTGACATCCATATTATCCACCATCTTTGCAAACTCCTCAAAGCTAATCTTCCCATCACGATCCAAATCGGCCTCCATAATCGTCTTATCCACAATCTGTTGCAGCTGCTGATCCTTCAAATTACTCCCCACCATCATCTTCAACACAATGAACAGCTCTCCGTTGCTGATATACCCATCGCGATCGATATCGTAGACCTTGAATGCAAAGCGCAGCTTCTGCTCTTTGTTGCCTTTGGAGGAAAAGGCACTCAGCCCCGACACGAATTCTTGAAAATCGACGTCACCGCCTCCGTCTTCGTCGAATATGGCGATCATGCTAGGAGGAAAGGTTAGCGGATGGGTTGTGGAGAAGGTGTGGAGAAGGCTGGGCTGGAGAATGCGTACCGGGTTGCGAGGGGGTTGGAGGAAATTTGGGGAAGGCTGAGGAATTCTTCGCGCTCGATGGTACCAGAATTGTCCTGGATGTCTGTATCAGCATTGCAACATTCAAGGGAGGCGATGTGCGCGTGTATGGCGTACCTTGTCCAGCTTCATGAAGCGCTTTCGTATTCTCTCGACCTCATCGCGATCAACTGTCAGGCTCAATTAGTCTTCTGGGAAGTGATCAGAGCGCAGTGCAGTAGTCATCCGTACAGTTGGAACCTTGAACGATGTTCTCTAGGACTGCACTGCTGGTGTTTCCCATGTTGGGCAGTGTTGCGCGGGGTAGTGAGACGTGGGGGGTGTTGCGGAGGGGAGCCGACGATCAGGGTCCAAATGTCGCGGGACAGGTCAAATATCAGGCTGAAAAGAATTGAAAGAATTGCTTTTTGAATTGCAAAAAGTGCCAACTATTCCGTCCAAGTGTTTGTAATTGAATCCCTGCGCTAGTATAGCCCGGATTGTCGTGTGGTGCGGCTCTGGGTGCAGAGAAAGTGGTCGCAAGGCTGCTCGTTTGGCTGGCGACGGGACATTCTTGTTGATTCTGATAATGGAATGGAATGGCTCGTGAGGCGGGTCACTGCCACTAGACTTAATAAGGGAAGGCGCGGATAATGACACCCCTGCATCAACACCAAGGAGCATTCTGCAGCACGATTTCGGTGGTGAAAACTCGGATACCCGCAACGTCGCCTCATCAGATTCAATTATTCAACAGCATCAAACGCCCACTCCACCATGATTTTCTAACTTCAAAAATCCGGCAGTCGGTGCATCATGACCCAAAATTTACTACATAAAATTTTCGGCGTGAAAAAATCGCATTTGCGCGTGGAAAGCCTCACTTTTACCCCGTCCCACCACGCTTCCGAACATGCGCTCGCAGGCGCCAGCCAGAGCGGTGCGCGTGAGGAAACTTAACAAGTCCACTCTCCAGCAGGTACTGCGCGAAGACCAGATCGAATCTGCAGAATTCGATTCACTTCAGAACCAGTACCATGTCGAAACTGGCGTCGAGCGATCTGAGGAGAATGTGAGTACAACACGTGACCATCGCTTTCCCCCCGCCCCCCTGTTTATTTTGATATTGATATCATCACCTGACGTCACTGATGATATTATTACAATGTCATGATGTCTATCTCTATATGCTAATGTTAATGCTCGCAGGAATACCATCTTCAGGCCGCCTTGAAGGCCGGTACGGGGGGGAAGGAGGCAGAGGAGATCCCGGCTCCGCCCGCCGAAGAATCCAAGGATATCGATTACGATGGCCTTTACTCAAAAATATTCGTGCAACCCGCGACCTATATTCGCGTGTCGCACACAGTTGAAGAATTGACTGGCTGCCAGTATAATATGGTTAGTGAGGATGATGTCTGGTTGCAAGCCTTCAATCAGGGCAGACATGGCCAGAAACCCCTGTCAGAAGACGATTTTGAGAGAATCATGGAAAGTTTCGAAAAGACTGCCGAGGAAGCTACTCCCTATGCAGCACTTGATCAAACTGTCATTCCCTTTGGCAACTTGAATGATGAACTCAAAAAACGAACCAAGAGCCAAGATATACTGAATCTTGCAGCGGACGTATATGAGCACTGGAAGGCCCGAAGGCAAACCTCGAGTGGCCATTCCATTCAACCAAGCCTGAAATTCGAGACACACCAAGACAACGATGATGCCGATCCGTACGTCTGCTTCCGTCGCAGGGAGGCTCGACAGACTAGGAAAACCCGCGCTCGAGACACTCAGAGTACCGATAAGATCAAACAACTGAGGAGACAACTTGAAGAAGCGCGTACAATCGTAAAACTGGTACACCAGAGAGAAGTACAGAAAAAGCGTCTACTAGAGATAGACTCAACAATCTTTGAGCAGCGTGCGAGGGTCAAGGATGCCAAGAGAGGACTCGGTGTCAAGGACAGCGACGAGGACTTGATCACCCAAAAGGTTCGTGCTCCCATACCAGCTGGTTGGATCATCGCTGACTTCATCCAGCCACAAAAGAGAAAGTCCGAATTCTCACAAATCCAACGTGTACCCCCAGGCTCTGCACTGCGGCACCTTGGTCGTTCCGATGGTCGTCCAATGGAGGCTGATCTCGAGCTTTTGAGTGAACGTCTTGAAGAGAAAGAAAAGCAGCTCCAGAAAGAGATTGACGACAAGATACAGCAACATAGTAAATGGAACCAAGGCCATGTTGACTTGACGCAAGAACCTCTCTCGCCAGTCAATGGCCAAGGTCCAGAGACGGGCTTCCGTCCCGCTACCGCCCAGTACCAATACCTAATGACTCCACCATCATCTGTAACCTCGGAGTCCTTTGACCTACCATCTCCGGCGCAAGAAAAGCCGGATCCTTTGACATACCGCTACAGCTCGCCACCAGAAGAAGAGAATCGCGGGCAGCCAGCTTATCGCAGGAGATTCGGTCGCGGCGGTCGACTTTGGATAGATCGTAGAGGAATGTCCTCTGCATGCAAGAACATCGAGAACGAGCCGTCGGATCGGTGGAAATATGACCAGGATGACGAAGAAGAGCAACCTGTGTACGAGATGGACCCATACGACACCAAAGCACTGCGATTCCGAGCGACCATCCCATTCCCACCTCACTATTTTCAAAACGGCCGACAAGACAGCAGGCCGAGACCGGGACCGCCCCCTGCAAATAGTCGTGCCATAGCGCCGGTGCAACATCCGGCAAATCCCCCCTGAACCCTAAGATCACCACGCATAGAAGCACAGACTCTCCGCGCCCCTTTTTTGCGCCTTTTGTACATCACACACTTCCTAGCACAGCATCGATTTGAGGTGCTCGCGATGAAATTTTTTTGAGGCGTTGCCCTCGGATGAGGCGGGGAAAGCGTTGTTGTTATAATAGATTCTCTGCCCCCAGAACCTAGGAAGAGGTATGCGGGGCCTGTTGTATGATTACATTAGCCGCTCTAAAGAGCAAGAGAGAATAAAAAAATTGAAAAACATTCTCCAATCAATATTTGCCTACTTGGCAAGACAACTTTGTTCTCTGAGCTTGCAAGGAAGACTCTGACATACCGCTTCACAAAAATCCTCAGGTAAAGCGACCTTTCTTTTTAGACTTCGAGGTATCATCTGCCTTTCTTTTCCCGCGTTGTTCGCTAGCTTGCGGAATTAGCCGCATGCGTTTGTTGCTTCCTTCGAATGTTGATGCTTCTTGCATGGCCTCCCTGAGGACTTGTTTTTCTCCGAGTCTGACTTGCACAGCCATTATAGTTCGGTGTGACAGTTGCGTTTCCTGCGATAGCTTCTCATCCTCCTCGAGCGTTGTTGCGTACTCTTTCTCTCTTAGTCTTAGTAAGAGCACAAGGACTTGGCCGATGAGTTCCGTTGACATCTTTGATCGACTTGGCAAAGCGCTTTGTGAGCTCAAGAGTCCCTCTAGGTTCTCGTCGTCCAGTAGGATGATATACAAGAGAGCGAGAAGTTCGTCTGGAATTGCCGGTCCGTCGGGTCCGGGGTGTCCTAGGTCGTACGAATCTTCGTAAACGCCTTCTCGTTCGGCCAGTTCAATTCGCTTCTCCATTTCTTGGGGGCTAAAGGGTTCAAGCGACTGTCTATTGGCGAGTGAGAGGGTTCCGCTGGTTAGGTGAGATACGATAGATTTTGTCGATATTTCAGCCACATCATATGCGGCGTAGTTCGCTGTCACATATCCATACCGGCGTAGGAGGTCGGAGCGTGGAAGTTGGCCATAGTCATTGAGAATCTCCTCGCCCTTCGCAATGGGCTTGATAGTTCTCATTTCTAATTCCTCGTTATCGGAGCATAGTCGAGCGTTATTTCGATCCGCATCCGCATTGAGCATGTCGGCCAGCGGGATCATCGAAAGAATCGTCTTCTCGTCCTCCCCGTCGTCGGAGATCAGGTCGTCGGCGTTCCCCTCGCTTTGTTCAGCGTCTTTCGTTTCTCCATCCTCGGGAATATCGAAAGCATATGCCATGATGACAGATGCGACGCGGTGATACAGCTCAACGTCGTACTCTCCTAGCGGAGTTATGTGCTCAGCGAACATCTCCTCAGCACCCACTTTTCCAATCTTCGTGACCACGGCGCTTGCTTGAAGTTCAGCAAGCTCGGAATCTGACCAGAAGACGAGGCTGTTGAGTTGTCGGGGGAGTACGGCGAGGTATGGCGCCCATTTCGAATTTGGTCGTTGGCCTTCGGACACCATAGCCGCTGTCAGGGCCTATATTATGGCTAATTAGCAATATTCCGGTTCGGAGGTAAAGAAGAACCCACGAGCCAGTTGGGCATTTTGGAAATAGTATCCTTGCAAGCATCTTCGCTGACGCCAGCGAGAGCATTGTTAACGTTGAGTACTGCTGAGCGTGGGATGCTGAATACAACTTCGTCCTCTCCGAAATCTGTGGCGGCAACTTGAAGACGGTCAGCAAGTGGTCTATGTAATGGCTGTGTAGATGCGATAGCGTAGATTCCAGCTGACAAGAGCTTAGAATACATAAGCCAGAGCTATCCACACGAATGTATTATGTGTGCGATTCGAAGGGAAGTAAGAATCTCACCGACACCTCGTCCTCGGCCTTCAGAGCGCAGATCTCTAATCACCATCTTCGGATTGATGCGTACGCCGACTTCTGACAGCCAGGAAAGAAAGGCTTCTGTGCCAGCCGCGAAGTCGTCGCCCTTCATGTTGAAGCAGGAGGTTTGAAGGAAGTGTTTTGTAGGAGTGGGTTGGTGGGAAAGAAATGGAGGAGCAAGAAGTTATTACTGCAGAATCCGCCAAAATCTTAAGCGAGACTGAATGTTGCAGGGGGTCCCTAATCTTAAACCCTTTGTGCCCCCAGCAACAGCACAAAAAATTTCTTCAATGTAAGGAGGAAGGAAATCGATTTTGTTGTAGGAATAGCAGGAGTCTCGTATTGTTGAAATATTGTTGAATTAGAATCCACCATGTCCCTTATTTACTTTCCCAGCCCCCTCTTTCTTCCTTGCCCGGGTTCGTAATCTGATCTTATCGCGATAGCCTTGTCTGCGCGGGGTCTTCGAAGACTTCTTCTAGCCGCATAAACAACAAAAGCACAAATCACTGGACAACTTGATTTCTCTACTCGTAAACATGATCGCGATAGGTCTCGAGGGCAGCGCCAACAAGCTGGGCGTGGGCATTATATCGCATCCTTCCCCAGGCAAACCTGCACAAATTCTTTCCAACGTCCGCCACACCTTCAATGCCCCTCCCGGAGAGGGATTTTTACCCAAGGATACCGCAAAACATCATCGAGCATGGTTTGTGCCACTCGTAAAGAAAGCTATGGCTGAGGCAGGGGTTACGATAAATGATGTGGATTGTATTTGCTATACCAAGGGGCCGGGGATGGGTGCTCCTCTGCAGAGTGTAGCTGTGGCGGCTCGAATGATATCTTTGCTATGGAACAAAGAGCTTGTAGGGGTCAATCATTGCGTTGGACATATCGAAATGGGAAGAGAAATTACTGGCGCTCAGAATCCCGTTGTATTATACGTCAGTGGTGGAAATACCCAAGTCATAGCCTACGCAGAGCAGCGGTATCGGATCTTCGGAGAAGCATTAGATATTGCAGTAGGGAATTGCCTGGATAGATTTGCTCGGACTTTGGAAATCAGCAACGATCCTGCCCCTGGACACAATATCGAAATACTGGCAAAGAAGGGAAAGGTTTTACTCGATTTACCATATGCTGTCAAGGGGATGGATTGTTCATTCGCTGGTATACTCTCAAGTATAGATATCCTTGCCGCTGAACTGAAGGCGAACCCAGAGCAAAAGGATCCCCTGACCGGAGAAGTCGTCACCACCGCAGATTTATGCTTCAGCTTGCAGGAGACGGTATTTTCGATGTTGGTTGAGATCACGGAGAGGGCAATGGCTCACGTTGGAAGCAATCAAGTGCTGATCGTTGGAGGCGTGGGCTGTAATTTGAGGCTACAAGAGATGATGGGACTCATGGCTGCGGACAGAGGAGGGAGTGTCTTTGCTACCGATGAGCGCTTTTGCATCGATAATGGCATAATGATTGCGCAGGCAGGGCTATTAGCGTATGAGACTGGATTTAGGACCCCCCTGGAAGAGAGCACTTGCACGCAGCGATTCAGGACTGATGAGGTGTTCATAAAATGGAGAGATTGATCCAGTATCAAACATTGACCACTCTCGGAAAGTCAGATGGAGGTGAGGTATGGGATGAAAGACGTTCGAAATTGGGGTTTTATCGTCAGAACTCCGAGTCATCCTCCTCCTCGAGGATTGTTTGCCCGAGCAGACCTTGATCCTCCCTTCGCTTGCTCAACTCCGATTCCAACCACTCCGCTTGCTTCTTTCTCGTCGAGGGATCGTTTCTGAGCCTTCCTGGCTCGCCCTTGAGTATGGAGCTCTCCCAGGCCCCCTCGAGTTTCTTCTGCTCTCGCGCGGCTCGCACCGACGCTGCTGTGCGCCCAGTCTCTTCAGGAACAGTGGCCAGATCGAACATGGATACGAGGATGGTCGAGGAGACGTGGAGGATGGATCCTGTGATGATACCAATGATCGCGGCAACGCCTATGTAGATATACAGGGTCTTGTGCCCAATTAGCAGAGCTCAATGAAGCTTAAGAATGTCCTAAATCACCTCGAATTTTGCGAGTAGCCTCAGCGGTAGTATGCACCCTGCCAATACATAGCTTCCAAGGTGTATCAAAGGGGCTAGAACTATGAGTAGAACATTGAAAACGAATTTGATAGGTAGGAGGATGTAAGAGAGGATGTTGACGACGATGGTGAACCACGACATTGATGCGTGATTATCGTCCCAAATGGATTAATGGGACAATGTGCTGCTACCGTAATAACGTGGTGGACATTGCTTTAATTCACTCATGATGCAGTCTAATAAACGTCGACGTGATGCGCTTCCTCATTAAGCTCGAGCTCGAACCTTGAAATTGGCGTGGGGCAGCAAGAAACGCTCGGGCCGCCAGGCGATGCAACCTGGAAGTCAACCTGGAAGTCAACGGCTGGGATGCCTGGGGACAATCTTACCTCCAAGCTGGAAGTATATCACTACCAAGTACAAAACCGGATCCAGACTCTCGCACTTTCGATCGTTGCTGCATTCAGCCTTTTCATTTTGGAACTCGCTGCATATCATTCTTAGGCCGTCTCGACCCGTCTCAACTTCTACCTTCACAATTATATCTATATCTATCAGCTACGAGTCCTGTTGCCTTACTCGTTATCCTAGTCTGCTCGTGCTTCACTCTTCAACCAGGAGCTTGAGCCCCACGATGCTCACAACCACCTAGCTTGCCCTCCAAGTGAATATATTTTATATACCTGTCACCTAAAGTATCGCCATAATGGGCAACAATCCTTCTACACATTCGCGACCGTCTCACGCGAGCCCACACTCTGGTTCGGCTTCCCCATCATCGTCTAGCCATGAGCCATCCAGAGCACCATCCACACGGAGAGTACTTCCAGCCAGAGCAGCAGCTCCTGAGCCCTCATACTCCCAAGCCCGTGGTACAACCACCACAGCGACAGCGACACACCGCACACGACCCTCGCAATCCCAGTCAATCCCCACCGCCGCCCATCTTAACAACCCCTCCCCGAGCCACAGCTCCCATAGTCCTTCCCAGCACAGCAGCGAGGCGCAGATGGGGTCGCAGCAGTCGCGCGAGGAAGAAAAGGTTGATGTTCGAGATGAACCTAGCAAGCCAGTCGATGTCCCCATTCCCCCGCTGAATACCGAATCATCGTCTGGTTCTCGATCGTACTCCCAGTCTATCGAACCATCCGGTCCTCCTGCCACACAAGACATGTCGTACCACCTCACACGCCCCCCGAGGCTGCCACTCCCCATTGAGGAGGAAGTTCATACCCCCGGGTCTCCAATCATTGCACCGGCCGACATTGATGCCGCCGCCCCTGTCCTAGACCTAGAAACGCTCGAGAATAACGACACCCTTCCTCGACGCTCTTCCGCCCTTAGCAATACTACTATCGATGAAGAAGATGCGGAGGAATTACGAGTTGATAAGACGAAGGCCAGCGTGCTAACTCCTTTCGAATGGAAGGAGGGTACCGGAGGAGAAAAGGTCTATGTGACTGGTACGATTTTCCAATGGAACAAGAAGCATAGGCTCCATCCAGTGTAAGTAAAATAGTGGATCTGTATCTTCTTTGGAGATTGAAAGATACACTGCTAACATTAGAGCTCAAGGGAGGGCAAACCAGGCCTTTTAAGGACCGTGATCCACGTTCAGCCAGGAACACATCACATTAGATTCATCGTTGATGGAATAATGCAATGTTCCAAAAATCTGCCCACCACCGTCGATTTTGGCAACAATTTAGTCAACTATATTGAAGTCAGTGCCGATGACATCCCGAAGCCTGCTCCAACACCAGAGCCACAAAGCACAACATCCGGTGCCCAAACTCAAAGCCTACCAAAGCCAAATGAGGCCAAGCCATCGCAAGGAGACAAAAAGCACAAGCCACCTCCAAAGACCAAGCCAGTCCTTCCTCCGGGACGCTATTCCTCGCAGGTTCCGCAGTACCTTCTTGACCTCGATAAAGCCGAGGATTCTGCCGCGTATCAACATGCTGCTGCCGCGATTGAGAAGCTACCCACGCCACCTAGTCTTCCTGGCTTCTTGGGGAAGCCAATTCTGAATGCTGCAACACCTATGAAGGATGATAACAGTGTATTGACTATGCCGAATCACACTGTCTTGAACCATTTGGCCACAAGCAGTATTAAGAACAATGTTCTCGCGGTGTCTGCTACCACCAGATACATGAGAAAGGTAAATTTCCCTTTCCTAAGGTGAACTTCATGCTCACGGGTTGTTTTAGTATGTCACGACTATTATGTATAAGCCGACAGGAGACGAATGAAAGAACAAAACAGAAGGGGAATACATCCCGCCCTTGGCGCAAACTGCATAAGGTTGGTTGTACGGACAAGATGCGCCGCGCCAATTTCTGCATAGATCCCAGATCTTCAGAGGCTCAGCACATTCGATTAGAAAGATAGATACCAAAGGAAGGAGCAACCTCCATAGCATTCAGGTCATATATGTATGTAAGAATCTGCAGGGTAACCGGTCTCAAATCAGAATCTCCTCTCTACACTACTTCTGATTGGGAACAAGTAGATGTCAGTCTTTGAACCACATAAATACTCTTGAAATCTACGAGTGATGGTGTGATTGAATAAGGGTTTGATACTCATACCTAGAATTCAACCATTCCTCCATCTATATAGCCCTATAGAACGCGGCCTGCATCAAAGCACCAAAAAACTCCTGATATCTGGAACCTTGGTTCACAGAAGAACCTATTTCGGTATTTTTGACTACACTTTTAAACTAGCAGTAGCAATTCTCAACCAGCAAACGCTCACTCAATCATGGAACTGGCCGCTTTATTTTCCCACCAAATATCATCCGTGAAACTAACCCTCTACTCACACTGAAGGCAAATCAACCCCATAATACACAGAACCTTACATTAACATATTCTCTCTACTTCTCCCACTCAAACACTCTCCGCTTAATCCTCACCCTCGTCTCCGTCGCCGGCTTCGACACCGCACTCATCTTCAACTGCTTCGGAATGACCCACCCGGCTTTCTTGTCCGCAGCTTCGATATCCCAGAACACAAATATACCCGCAACAAAAGCCAGGCATTCTCGCTCCGCGTAAATGCGGCCTTTGCACATTGATGGTCCGCCGCCATATGGGCGCTATTCACAACGTCAATATTCCTTCTCGAACCAGAGGGAAAATCTTGGGACTTACGGCTGTGCCTATATTAGCAGACACCTTCCCATTCTCATCAGTAGTAATGAAGCGTTCCGGTCTGAACTCCTCCGGCTCCTCAAAATAGCTCGCATCCTTCATATGCAGCTCATGCGGCATCGTCACATACTCGCCCCTCCCCAACCTATACATCTCGGCCCCCTCATCCTTCTTCCCAATCAAAACATCCACATCATCCTTCACCTTCCTCACGCTCCATGGCTTACTAGTCAATCTCAGCGCTTCGAAATACGTGGATTTCAAATGGGGACAGTGTTTTGAGAGCCCGTCGTGGTCGAGTGATAGTTTTGGCGCTTCGGAGATCTTGCCGATAGAGGCGCCGCGGGTGATAGTCGCGTAGGGTGCTATTTCGGTGAGGATGGTGGAGAGAAGGGAGGGGGTGGAGAGGATGTAGAGGAGTTGCCAGTAGACGAGGAGGGAGGAGTTGATTATCAAGGGCCAGAGGACCTGTGTTTCTCATTAGCCATACGTTCAGGCGCAAAATCTAAGAGAAGGAACAAGAAAACTTACACTCAATTCTCCTCTTTCCCTCACCTCAAACCCGTTCTTCCTGTAAACTTCATTCCGCTTCAAAATGAACTCGCTAACATCATCCAGGTCTCCCCAGCTATAACCTGGATCCCTCCCTTCCGCAAGCGCATCCAAAGCCCGCTGCTGATCATCTAACGCATCCCATAGCTTATTCCTTGCCATATGTGCTCTAAAGGACGGAGGCCAAGGCGCCCAGGCTGGTATGCCAGCTAATAAGTAGTACATACCCTCATCAAACTGGTAAACATCATGCAGAATATCTGGATATTTCTCCATTAATGCTCGCCCGAACATGGCAGGCACCGAGGTGTGGCCTATCAGATCTCGCAGTAGGCCGCAGAGATTTATCTCTGTGGAAGTGGGTGAGATGAAGGAGGCTTGAGCGAAGCGCTCCCAGGGTTGGAGATCGATGTCGCCGTGAGTGAAGGAGATCATTTGAGGGATTGTTTGCTCCATGTTGCGGATGGTGGGGTTGAGTACATTTCCGAGTTGGGATTCCTTCATGAAGTAGCCGAAGAGGGAATGTAGTTCCTGTGTTTTTTTTTAGCTAGGATTTGAGGGTTAAGAAGGGCAAATGAAGTACCTCCCAGCTTTTGTTGTATTTTGGCTCGCTGCTCTTGGGGAAGCCGAAGAACTCGATATGGTTAGTATTGACGTTCCGTGAGATCAGGAGGTGTCACTTACGCTTCGAAGTACAGACATGGCAATCGGTTTGAATTGTACAACAGATTCTTTCTGAGCCATGACACTGCAGAGGCTCGTTAGTCCTGTCAAAATTTTGATCTCGAAAATCTAACCTTTTGACCAACCCTGGATCAGACACTATTTTTCGAGTTAGCTGCTACTTTCTAATTTTGGATGAATTCCCATAGAAATGTCCTAATTAGATGTGTCAGGATACAGAGGTATAACATACCAATATTATGAGTAGTGCCACCAAGATACAATGAAAATATCCCGTTCAGACTTTTGTCCCTGGTCAAATTGTCAAATTTTGTCAACTTGATCTAAAGCTCTTTCTCTACCTTGCTTCTGTCATCAACTTGATAGGATCCCAAAGACTGTTATCCCAAGATTAATATATTGAAGACCAAGGAATTCGGGCCCATCCTTACAAGTCGAATCCATGACCAATGAAAGGAACCCAATAAGCAAGCATCCAAACACGCTTTCCACTTTTGCCATTGTTTTTTTCAACTGGCCGCTCACTCAAATATCGAGTCAGGAAAATGGTGAGAATGGGAACCAGAAATAAAGCCAGCAAAACATTTGGAGTGAGTACTGCTTGCAACAACCTGGAGGCTGGGCCAGGAGGCGGCGGCGGATGGTGGAAATCGTCGTCCATCTTGAGTAGTTTGGAAAGGTTCAAAGATCGACTCTGTACCTGTAGATGGTGGAGTTGCCCAACACGAATAGGGGGTTTTCGGTGGGACTAGGTGGAACTTGAGGCACGGGCCGAATTCGTCCTCAAAGCAGCCTTGTTCAAAAATTGCTCGTCCTTGCAATTTATCCTACTCCTACGATATCCGGCACCCGAGTCTCAAAATACATATCCCCCAATCGCCATACTCTTCGAATCCGTAACTTTGCCGCTGATGTGAGGTTCAATTAAAGTTTATGGTAAAATTCGGTGATGGGCCTGTCGTTCCCTTGCCTAATAGCCCCACCTCGCTCGCTTCAGCCAACCATCGGCGGGGCATATATTTTTGATATTCGTCTCCACCGTTGACTTTCTTAATTCCTTGTAACTTCAACAAAATGACGCCTCCTAAGCAACTTAATTTCATAACGGGGAATAAGAATAAGCTCATTGAGGTTCAGGCCATCTTGGGTGACGTTGTGGATTTGCAGAGTCAGGCGTTGGATTTGATTGAGATTCAAGGCACGATTGATGAGATCATTTCGGACAAGTGTCGCAGGGCTGCTGATGCTGTAGGTTTTCGTTTTTGATTCTTAATTGACGGCTTGTTTACGGTTTCTTTTAGGTCAAAGGTCCTGTGCTTGTTGAGGATACGTGTTTGTGCTTTAATGCATTGAAGGAGCTTCCAGGACCGTACATGTAAGTAGCAAGGCACCTCAAGGAGAACATTATGATCACCATTCTAATTTCATACTATAGTAAATGGTTTCTACAGGCACTTGGCTTCCAAGGACTCAATGATATGCTGGCTGGCTTTCCTGACAAGTCTGCTCAGGCCGTAGGCACATTTGCATACAGTGAAGGTCCAGGTCACGAGCCAATCATCTTCCAAGGCCGCACGGATGTGAGCTACCCTTTCCCAGTAACTCTGCGCTTCTGACATAAGGCAGGGCAAGATAGTTCTACCAAGAGGCCCACCAGTCTTTGGTAAGTTTTGGCTCCCCTCATCCCATCTTCACCCACTCATTATCCACAGGCTGGGATCCAATATTCGAGGTCGACGGCAAGACGTAAGCACCAGTCCAGAAATTGCGCTGAACCTGATTTCTGACTGCCATAGGTATGCGGAGATGGAAAAGGCGGAGAAGAACAAGATCTCGCATCGATTTCGGGCTCTTGAGAAGCTTAAGACCTGGCTGCAAGAGGCATAAACTCAGTAGAGAATAAACGAATTTGCTACTGAGCATTCTCAGCATTGTTCTTCTTCCACTGCGCAAGCCACCCCTCTATTCTTTCAACATTGCTATCCATTTCCTCTGTGCTATTGCTTGTAAGCTCGACCACGATTTCCTCGTCGTATGAATCCCTGGCTTCTTGCAATAGAACTTCCATGATTTCCGAGTCGAGATTCTCTTGTAGTTTGGCTTCGGGATAGTTCCTATTTCTTCGTCAGCACAATCGCGTCCAAAATTGCCTCCTATATATCCATACCTCGCCTTCAATCTGTCATAAAGTTGTGTAGAATCGACGCGTAGAACAACCACAAGGTCAATCCAGCTTTTCGGGAACAAATCGCAAGCGTGCCAGTCAATTATGTACCCTCCAAGTTTCACTTCATCTTCGATAGCATCCAGCAACTACAGCATATCAGCGTAATTCTATCGCAGGAATCAATGTCTGCGAACCTTATCCTCATCCACGATCCAGCTCTTAAACTCCTCATCGTAGCCATCGTGGCAGCCTTGATCCTTCACAACATCATTTATAGAAAGGTGTTTTAGACCAGTGTTTTCGGCGAGTATCTCGCAGTGCGTGGTTTTACCTACGCCAGGCGTACCAGTGACGATGATATTGGGCTGAGTTCTTGAGGCCATTTTGCGGGGTTGCCTGCTTGACTTCGCGAAGAAACTTTTTTGACGCATTTCGTTATCGGCTTATCGTGGGTGAGGCTGAGCTAGTCCTCTTTAAGAGCCAGCCAGCCCCCCTTTTTTTTCAAGTAGACCATGAAACCTTAAAAAGTAAAGCTTTTGTCAAGATAATGAGAAGCCTGAATTGTCTATGCAATAATTTGAAATCAAATTCTCTCCCGTTCTCGAGTTCATATTTTTTCCCATCGCTAGAACTATGTCTCGAGGCTCTCGAAGGTTGCGTTCCTATTCATCGCAGTCCTTTGGCTTACGTTAGATACGAGAAAGTTCATCCTTATGACATTTCTTTATCTCTGATCCTTACTTTCAGAGGAGAGCATTGCGCATACTCTGGCATCCAAATGAGTGCCTGAGAATATCGACATTAATGTGAGTTGGAAGTGCGGAATGGCGTGAAGCTGTCAACACCCGTAATCGTAAGTCATAAGTGCGTTCATCTGCGTTCATCCCAGAGCTTGACTTATTAAGACGGTGAACGCGTGCTGCCAAAAGCTTCATCCAATAACCCCGCATAAACCCCTCCACTGCCAAGCACCCCTGTCGATATATTCGCCACCTGCAGATAAGACCACTGCTTCCAACTCTTCCATTTTCAAAGCGGGAGTTAGCAATGGCTTCCTTTGCGAAGCCATGGGTTGCTATTTCTGCTTCAGTTGTCTTTCTTTGGGTTGTGTTCCTCGCTTCAGCCCTCCTTTTCCAGCACCTTGATAGCTATCTGCAATTCCTTGGCTCAAACCGCGAGCATTCTGAGACGTGTGCTTTCCAAGCTCCGAAACAGAATGTGTGGGCGGATTTGAGCCAGAGTGAAGCCGACGAACTTGTGAAATTTCTCTTCGCGAGTTCAGAGTTGAATTTGACAGAGTTATCAAAAGCAACAAGGTTAGTTGCCATTCTTGCTTCTATGCAAACGCTTTGATAACTCTGCGTAGCCATGATAATACCCTAATGCAACTGGAAGTGCTTCAACCAAACAAAACAGATGTGTTGAAGTATTTGAATGGATCTGCCGGCCCTCCGGACCGTTGGGCACGTGTGGTGGTTGCCCAAGGAGTCACGGAGGTTGCGCTCACTGCAAACTACATGGTACGAGTTGATATTCTATACTCAAAGGTCTAGCTGAATTTCTTCCAGGTTGGGCCATTCCCACTCAATGCATCAGCAGAGATAAAACCTTTGAACTACATTTTCAATTCCGGGAGAAATTATGTCCAGAATCCACTTCCACAAGAGAACGACCTCCGTAAATGCTTGCTTGAAGCATTGCCTGACGTCTCAAATATCACACGGTCTCTATTGCAAAGTGTAAGTATCAAGAATCGTCACGCGGCCTAACTGACAAGTGCTCTCCAGGATGTATTCGCAGACGTGGATGGACTGGATCTCCGTTCAGGAACTCTCTACATGAGAAATGGTTCCTTTGTCGCATGGATTCAATTCTGTCGGAAAGATTCGCATTCAGATGCGAGTTGGATTCTGCCACAGGGCCTTTCGTTCAAGCTTGGTAGCCTTCTGCCCTTGTATAGCTTGGATGTAAGACTGATTATGCACAGAAACTCCCACAAGGGATCCAGCAACTTGGAAGATTCTACAATGGTACTACAATGGAGTGATATACGAGTCCGTCTCTGAGCTCCGAGAAGCCATGAAGTCACCCAGATTCCAACACGCTCCCCTAAATCTCAATGGTGCCTGGACTGATACCGAAGACTTTGGCGAAGGTCCTCCCGGTCGCGAGTTGCCCCCACCAACAATGGTGCAACCAGCAGGACCACGTTATAAGATTGACACAGGAGAAAAGTTTATATCATGGATGGGCTTTGAATTTTTCCTCAGCACCTGCCAAGAGAGAGGCCTGTCTCTACATAATATCAAATTCGATAGCGACAGTGTCATCTTCGAAGTCGGCCTTCAAGAAGCGCTGGCCCATTATGCAGGTCACGATCCAGCAAATGGAGGAATGGCGTTCATGGACACACTTGGATACATGGGCATTCGAATGCGCGAGTTAGTGCCAGGATACGACTGCCCAGCATACGCCACTTATCTCTCTGCCACGTATCACAACGGAGGGTCGTCAGGCACTCGGGAGAACAGTATTTGTGTTTTTGAGTACACAGCTGACCATGCTCTGCAGCGCCACACTTCGGACAAACATGTGTCGATATCGAGGAATACTTACCTGGTGGTTAGATCTGTATCGACGATGGGTAACTATGATTTCACCATTGAGTATCTCTTCTACCTGGACGCGACGATCGAAGTCAAGGTCCGTGCAAGCGGTTTCATCTGGGCAGCATTCTACGACTCGACTTCCGATAGTGCAAAGAGGAATGAATATGGTTATAGAGTTCACCATGCATTGGCAACAAGCATGCATGACCACGTCCTGAATTTCAAAGTCGACCTCGACGTTGCTGGGACTTCCAACACGTTTGTACGAGTTGGAATAGAGCCGGTAATGAAAGAGTACCCATGGGATGAGGTAATCACCAAACCTCGTAACACGATGCATCTCGTTGAGCGGGTGGTGGAGAAAGAGACCGGGATCAATTGGCCCGCCAATGCTGGTGAAATGTATACTGTGATGAATGAAAACTCGACGAATGATTGGGGCGAGAAAAGGGGCTACCGTATTATACCCGGAACTGGAATGGGAACTCCATCACATCTGTCAGTCATAAATTCAACAGCTCTCGAAAAGGCGGAGTGGGCATACAAAGATCTATGGCTGGCGAAGCAGAAAGATACCGAGCCCAGAAGCACGGAACCTTTGAATGTCTTTGATCCGGCAAATCCCCTTGTGGATTTTGCCAAGATCATGGATGATGAAGAGGTCGTGGATGAAGACCTGTAAGTTGAGCTTGTGGAATCGACTCGATTGATATTCTGGTATATTAACGCGTTCTTGCAGCGTGCTCTACTTCAACCTTGGCTCCCATCATGTTCCTCACTCAGGAGACATTCCAAATACGCTGATGCACACATCTGCATCATCCGTCATGTTCACCCCGTTCAATTTCCACGATAGAGATGCGAGTCGTAGTAGAATTCAAGGAGTGAAACTAGAATTAAAAGAAGAAGGGACAGAGCCAAAGTATTTTGGAGGTAGGCACTTAAAAGGAGTACATTTGAAACCCGTACGTACTCTTTTCGCGTAGGAGATGGATAATACATTAACATTACCCTAGACTGACCTCGAGCCGGATTTGACGACATACGAAACATGGCAACGAGCAGCAAGGAACATGAGCTGGATAAATAACTTGATGTCTGGTTGGACCTAAACTTCGAATTTGTATTTCTATTGGCTCATCACGGAGAAATATGCGAGGCACAAAGACAGCATCAACAGATTTAGGCCGCTCCACACCCCGAAGTGCAAACGAGCATGGGGTGGAACGAGATGAGTGCTTCATTTGTGATGCTAATTGCCGATTCTCGCTGTCTAAATTTCCAAGATAATCATAAGCAACAGACTTCTTCAGCAAAGACAAAACCCCCGCTCTTATAACGCTGCAATCTAAAAATCCGGGGATAGCCCATATCCACCCAAAACTGTAGCAGAAGAAATGCTTGTACCACGTTGAATTGTACGATCCTAATATCTCCCACACGTAGAATTGCAAACTTTCCAGTCCCTTAAACAGCTAAAACACCACTCAGCTTTACACCGACAGGTCATATGCAAACAACCCTCCGTTCGCTCCACCACTTGGGAGCATTTCGGACAAATCTTCCAACCGTTCTTTCGAGCCATCTCCTTGACAGCTTTGCCATACTTGTCTTCAGCACAAACGCCCTTGTGCACTTTCTTCTTGCACAATACACAAGTCCTAGTCTTACAATCCCTGCTCGAGCACGTAGCAACGAGCCCATGGATTTGCGAATCCGGGATGAACGTGTGACAGAACGGTTTTGCACAGTATATCGGATTCTGAGTGCCGAGTTCAGTCAGGAGAAGCCTGTAGGCTCTCTTCGTTGTACTGGTCAGGAATCGAGAGCCTTGTTCTATTGGTACGTTGATCGTACAGCACTTGAATGGGCTGTGAGAGGAAAGAGCGGCTTTGAAAGCACCTATTGCAGGAATGGTTTGTCAACTCCATTAATATTAACTTTGTGAGGGTGGGAATTTACCTGACAGACAATCAGCGCAATACGCATGCTTGCAGGGCAAGACTGCCATTCTACGTTTGTCCCCGGGTTCCATGCAGGAAGCGCATTCTACCTTGACCGGCGTTGGCCGAGAGCTTCTCGCTGGCGTGGCTCTCTGTTGGCTCGCTGGAGTCGGCTCTTGTTGGCTTCTAGCCGGTGAAGATCTTTGTTGACTTGAGTAAGTTTGCTGATATGGTCGAGGGACTCTTCGTAGCGGGATGACAGGGCATGCGTTGTCCTCGAACCGCTTTCGCGTGGAGTGTCTTAGTCCGCGATTTCGATCGTCGACTTCCTGGGCATGTTTTCTCTCCCTTTTAAGTTTTGCTTTTTTCTCGGCCTCAAAACTAGAGAGTTTAATATTGTCGGGCGCGGTCTTTCTTTGGTTCCAATCACCTCCCATCGTTGGCACGTCTTTGACACTGGCTTCAAACTCCATGGTCCGCCGCCGAACTCGATCCGCAGCTTCTCTATCCCTTCTCACTTTTTCTGTGCTCTGTTGCTTCACCCTCGCAGCGTCTCTCGCGGATCTTACTTCATTTCCCCTCTTGATCTGATCTTGCCGAGCCCGAGCATCCGCCAATCGCTGGGCATCTGCAAATGCCTTCCGTGTCTCCCCCTTTTCTTTATTTGGTCGTTTCCTCTGTTCTTCTTCCGCCCATTTTTCGGCTAATTGCTGTGCTCGTGCCAAGTTATAATCTTCATCTTCCACGCGCTGCTTCTCTTCATCGTATATTTGCTGTGCGACTTCGAAGTCCAACTGTGATTGAGTACAGGAATCTCCAAACAACTCAGAGGTGGTGCAAGTCTCACCATGTTCAGAGTCACAGGAGGGTGTTACGGTAGCAGATTTATAATGTGATGAAGGCGAACTTTTCGAAGTTACGTCCGAGGCGGCATCAAGGAATGAGTCTGATGGCGGGGGATGTTTGCCATCGCCCGTGTGGCGAGAAGGCGTGTGCTCTAGCGATAGGTCTTCCCCAGTCCGCGTAATGAAAGATGGCGCGATTGGTTTTTTCTGTATTGGATGTAGTTAGATAGCCATCTTACGGATGAGCTTTTTTGAGTCACTCACACTATACTCATGTTCCTTACGACCTTCTTCACTGTCGTCATTGCGTTGTGTTCCCGATGGACCAGCAGAAAAGGGAGTGATAGGGTCCAACCATTTCCCAGAGAAAATGTCTAAGAAAGGCTGCCCATCTAGTACCAACTCTTCGAAGTCCCACTGAGAGTTCGCGTCTTCAGTTTCCTCCGGCGTGATGACTTCCTCGTTGGAGTCTTCAGGTGGATCATCAGCCCAAATTTGGACGCTCGACGCAATTCTGTCCGTGTAACGCAAGCATAATTCAGTAACTGCGACTCTAGTCTGGAAATGCTCTTGCGTGGAGATGTCTTCACTGGTTGCTGCTCCCTTCCCTTGCCTCGGCAATTTAGCTTCCCGAGTTGTTTGAGTGTGTGACAGAAACGCAAGATAGCAAGTGAACGCTTCTCGAACTGCAGTAGGGAAAAGCGGATCGCTGATATCCATTATACCACAAGGCAAGACATTAAACAATAATTAGATGAGGCTGCTGAACGGTAATTTCGAGCAGTACCAAACGCGTGTCACGTCAAATATTTAGAGGGAATTTAATTGGAGGCTGGGAGAATAGGCAATCGACCATATGACTCCCTTCTCGCATTAACAATGTCAGAGGAAGGAACGAATGGCTTGGCAATGTTGTGAACTGGGCCGTCTGCCTTCTGAACGAAGAGCCGTTGAAGAGCAGCGACAAGCTTCGATCAATCAGATAAGGAGAAGCACCGCTGGATGTAAAACAATATAAAGATGGAATTAGGCAGGCGTAGAATCGTGACTCGAAGTATCATCCGAGGCAGCAGGAACCCCATTTGATAAATGATGATGTAAAAAGATTCACAATTTTGTGGTTCTAGCCTGGAGAGAAATGCGGGAAATACTAAGAATATGTAAGATGAAGGTCGCATGGCATATTTCGTACAGCGGCGAAGGCTGCCCTCTCGCCGAGTCACCGGAACTGGGCGTATTGGACAACTGTCGCGAAATCCACCCTACACCATTGGGCTACAAAGAGCCGCATATGTACGATAAAATACGTGATCCGGGGGTACCGAATCAACTTCCGATGCTGTGGTCGCTGCTCAAGCCGTGCAGCGTTACTGGATGCGAAAAGAGGGGAAGGAAAGATTATAGAAAGTGACTGTGGGAGGCTGAGGTCACGTGTTAAATCTATGATGCTCTTGCCTTTGAGGGAAGGTACTCTGCTTATATTGGGAGCTTGGCACAAGTGGGCAAAGTGAGTGTTATTGGAATAGAAACTAAGTACCTTTGGAGCACTTCGAAAAACTGGTCACGCCTTCCTCCTAGTCTAATGAACTCGACGCCACTTCTAGGGCCAGTGGGGTCCTGAAGTGGAAAGACTTGATCCGACGCATTATAGAATCTTCTACTTCGCAGACCAGATGCCCATGACATTCTTCTCTGTATCAACGAAGTAGGCAACAGCGCCCATGTTGCTCGGAAGGTCGCGCTTCGGGCTGGTTCCAACGATTAGTATCTATCCGAATGCACCACTTGACTGGCTCACTTACATATAAACAGTACCACCGGCCTTCTCTATAGTAATCAAAGCCTCATCAACACTCTCCACATTCAAAATCACTCGCACAGAGATGCGAGCCTTCTCTGGATTGTCCGGGTGGAGAGCGGGAGAGAGGAAGTTCTCAGGAGAGACCTTAGAGAAACCGCCATTGGTATTTCCTCTGTTGAACATGACGTAGGAAGTTTCTTCGGAGCAGTTGGGATCGGCAGGAACTGGTGACGGCGGATAGTTCCAGCCAAACACGGTGGAATAGAAGGCTTGGACTCGAGTGAGATTTGTGGCCGGAATCTCAATCCAATTGACGGCGCCGATCTGGTACAGGCAAGACAAGGTAAGTTGAAAGGGCACAACAGAAAGGTAGAACGGAATTTGGAGACTTACAGAAGAAGCAGACTTCTCTGCGTCGGTTTGAGTTGCCATTGCCTTGAAATGAGATCTTGAGTGGTGAATTGAAATATGTATACAAAGCACTAGATGCTGGTTGATGGTGATGGAAAAACGGTTTCAGAAGACTAGGGAAACGGACGAGGTTTAAATAAACAGCTCCGAGTAGAACCCATAAGCTTTCTAGGATAGAGATAAGACGAATGCAGTTTCCATATTGTTGGGATATTCCTCACAAGATCGGGCGACAATTGTCAAGCTGGCTTGAGACAATCTGCATTGCTTTCACATCAAGTGATGGCCCCTGCCAGCAATTGGCGAACGATTTGCCAAAATCCCCACGGTGCTAGGATAAATTAGAAGTCGGTTGGCCAATTACTGCTTGCCAGAATGGTCTGAAAACAGCGGTCACCTTGTTTACGGCCGTTGTTGCCTGAAATATGCAGCCTCCCTCAAGCCACGCAACTTCGCCTGCTGATATCGTGGACATTTCGCGTTTGGCGCAGAGGTCAAAACGCGACGTGAATCCATGCAATGATCGAGAATCCGGCTGAAGATCGATCCAATTTTGCAAGATCATTGCAACATGGGCGAGGGACGATCAGTAATCGTTGCCGTGCTTATTTTGAAGTGGAAAATACTGTAGAAGTAAGTTGCATTGATGCGGGGCTCAGGGTTACACAATCCTTCACCGTGCTTCTGACGCCTAGCAAAAGGAATCTAAGCTCCATCTCTGCGGTAAACGTCAGCAGGATTCAGCGAAACATGTAAAATACAATTCTGTAAGAATCCAACCATCTTTGGACAAATATCAATATATCTGGGGTACTTCCTCATGTATCCCCGGCCCCCCACTCTCAACCCAAAAATCATACTTTCACGAGGACAAGGCTCGAAGACCAGAAGTTCCAACAGGCGTCTCGAGCCTTCAATCCGCCCTCAAGAGGAAGAAGACCGCATTATTTGGAGAGGTGAACAATTGGATTTGAAATTGATGCATGAAGAGAAGAAGTTGTTTCACTTCCGCCGGGGCAGGAGACGGTTTTGAAATCTTTCGCCAATCTACAGACCATGAAACCGAAGAGGAACGGTCCACATTGAGCTCCAGCACATTCTATGATAAAGGGGAAAGATTCCAATATTCTAAGATTCCTTACAGTAATCTTGTGAGCTGTGGTCCAATTAAAGTTCTCGCCCAATTGGGTTTGGATCCGCCCTAAAACGCGAATCTGACACGACTCTTCGCGATACTTCAACAAATACGTTTTGCAATTGCGATGTTCTGCATGTTATCACTGCATGCCTTGTCTTGTAGCTAAAGCCCGAGCCTATAACTATTGCCGGGTACAAGCGCCCAAATCATGACGGCGATATTGCTCCTTTTTCGGTCTTTCCTAACCCGACAAGCGTCGGAATGCGCGGGAGACTCTGAGGTTCTCTCGGACCTGCGTCACTTGGAAAAAAACCAATCAAATACCCCGCAGGTGCATCTTAAAGCTGCAAGAAGGTCCATTTGTGTGGTTTGCACTAGCCAGTGCCCATCTTGCCGGTATAAGGAAACCTCTCCCCTCATCAACTGGATGAATGGGTGAACTCGGTGGAAGTTTTATCCGCCAGGATGAATCGCCACGCAGGAAACAAATTGTATTTGTATTGAAGAATTCCTGTTGGAAGTTCATTTACTAGTCACGTAATTTTGTCACTCTTGTGTTCTTCATCATTTGGTTTGGCTGAAATGAAGTTTCATCATCTTCTGTCCTTCACCTCGCTCCTTATTGGCGCCGTGTTCAGCCAGCAGTGGCCAGTGCACAATAATGGACTCAATTCCGTGGTGGAGTGGTAATTCTTCTACTCGATTTTTCTTATGATGAACCCTGACTCTTTCAGGGATCACTACAGCTACATGATCAATGGGGAACGACTATTTGTCTGGTCGGGGGAGGTTTGAGATACTCTCACGGAGAGATGAAAGCTTCTGACAAATCCATCAGATGCACTATTGGAGGATTCCAGTACCTGAGTTGTGGGTAGACATTCTCCAGAAAGTGAAAGCAGCAGGGTAACGACTTCCATTCCCCCCTATGGTCGGGTTGTTTCTAATAAATGCAGATTCAATACTGTTAGCTTCTACTCAAATTGGGGTAAGACTTCTCACGCCGAGTCTTTAATGATGTTTGCTAATTTGTCGTTTCCAGGTTATCACAGTGCGAAAGATGGATCTCTGGACTTTGAATCAGGTTCTCACGACTTCACTAAACTATTCGACCTTGCCAAAGAAATTGGTCTATATATCCTCTTCAGACCAGGACCATATGTGAACGCAGAAGCTTCTGGGGGAGGCTTTCCCGGCTGGGTTACCACTGGGGCTTATGGAACTCTACGCAATAATGATTCTAGATATACGGAGGCTTGGAAACCGTTCTTCTCTGAAATTTCCCAGATCATCTCGAGACATCAAGTTACCAACGGCGGCAACGTCTTCATCTACCAAATCGAGAACGAATATGGCAATCAATGGCTCGACGCGGACCTCAAGACGCCAAATCACCCCGCAATCTCTTACATGCAACTCCTCGAAGACTGTGCGAGATCGAATGGAATCGATGTGCCACTTATCGCGAACAATCCAAACATGCGGACTAAATCTTGGTCGAAAGACTACAGCAACGAAGGAGGCAATGTGGATAATTATGCGTTTGATCATTACCCGTCCTGTTGGTCATGCGATTTATCAGAGTGCACAGGAACCAATGGGGATGTCCCAGACTTCACAACCTACGAATACTTTACAAACTTCCAACAGGTTGCTCCAACTCAGCCTTCCTTCCTGGCCGAGTTCCAGGGAGGAAGTTATAATCCCTGGAGTGGCCCCGCGGGTGGATGGTAGGTGTGGACCCTAGCTCTGAGTGACGGTTTCTAACAAAAGCAGCATCAACACCACTGGCCCGGATTGGGTCAATGTTTTCTACCGGCATAACATTGCGGAAAAAGTTACAGCTATGAATATTTATATGATTTTTGGAGGGACCAATTGGTAAGTTCCAGACTCCCATTGATTACTGATCTCTGTTTCTGATCATTGCTCAAATGTAGGGGTATGTCCATCTCCCTAAGTCTCTTGCTCCACATGATAAATTACTGACCCACAACTACAGGCGGGCTTCCATTTCCCATGGTTGGAACAAGCTACGACTACAGCTCCCCCATCAGTAAAGTTTCTCATCTTCGAAACATGGCTCTACTAAAATTGTCTAGGTGAGAGCCGGACCATTGGTGATAAATACCACGAGACGAAACTCTTCAGCCAATTCCTTCGGGTCGCAAGAGGTAAGAAATTGGGAGTTTCATGTTTCGTTCCTGGCGAATATCGAACATTCCTCCTAGCTGCGAGTGACTCCCGACTTCTATAATACTGATCCCCAACTCTTAAAACTGCCCCGTAAAAGCAAAGCTAATTCTGCGTCCATTCCCTAGATTTGACCAAGGTGGACATGATCAACAATAATACTGAATACTCGTCGACACCCGCGATTTATACAACTGAACTCCGAAATCCTGACACCAATGGTGCCTTCTATGTCACTGCACATGCATCGTCCCCATCAATGGAGCTCGCATCTTTCAAGCTAGATATCTCAACATCAGCAGGAAACTTTACGATTCCCCAATTTGGAGGTGACATTATTCTCAATGGCCGTGAATCCAAGATCATTGTCACGGATTTTCGTATGGGAAATGAAACGCTCGTCTATTCTACTGCGGAAGTATTAACAGTATCAATTCAGGACGGGCTGCCGCTTATGTTTCTATGGCTGCCGGCTGGCGAAAGCGGCGAGTTCTTCCTCACCGGCGCCAGCGCTGGGAATATTCTCAAAAGAGAAGGGTGCTCAGAGGTCAGCTTTAACCAGCTTCATGGTGGAGTTATTGCTTCGTATAAGCAATTACAAGGATCTTGCGTGATCACGTTTGATAACAATCTACGCTTTGTTCTCCTTGATAGAGCTGCGGCTTATTCTACCTGGGTTCCATCACTCTCATCTGATCCATCTACACCCGAGAACTCAACAGGTAAGTCTTTGGAGTCAGGAACTAGAGTCTTAGCCTAATACTGTTAGTTATTGTGCAAGGTCCTTACCTTGTTCGGAGTGTTGTGCAAGATGAGGGGATGGTTGAACTCGCCGGAGACTGGTCAAAAGCTACTCACCTCGAAGTTTTTGCTCAAGCATCCATTGACCAAGTGTTCTTCAATGGTGTTAAGATCGAAGTGGAAAGGACAGCTTACGGTAGTTTAGTTGGGAAATTAGGCGCATCTAAGCATTCTGTCGAGTCTATCAAAGCTCAGCTGCCGGCACTGACACACTGGAAGACTCAAGACGGCTTTCCAGAAAGGAATGCAGGCTATGACGACTCAAGATGGACTGGTAAAATAACATCCCTCCATAGTGTTCTTTGATGCTCATGTCTCCAGTCGCAAATCATAGTCGTACCCCGAATCCATCACCACCTGCCACATATCCAGTGCTATACGCCGACGAATACGGTGAGCTCATACTATGATATTTGGACTTAGCTCAAAATATTAATCTCTCTACTACAGGGTTTCATACAGGCAATCTTTTATGGCGTGGTCGTTTCTCTGGGAACGCAACAGGGGTGTACCTGGCCGTAATCGGGGGGACATCAAGGCAAGCATCATAATCAGTGCCTCACCAAGCAACAACAAACTATACTAATCAGAAGTCAGTGGTTGGAGTGCCTACCTCAACGGTGTATTCATCGGTTCCTGGGTTGGTAACACTACCGCCACGCAAGGATCTTTGATGCTGTCTTTTTTCAACGCTACGCTTAGCTCGAATTCCTCGAATATACTCTTCATAATACAAGACCATATGGGCAAGGATGAAACGAGCGGTGCAATAAACCCTCGGGGCATCTTCAATGCCACTTTAATAGGAGGGGGCAAGTTCTCATCTTGGAAGGTAGCAGGAAAGGCTGGAGGTGAAGCGAACATCGACCCCGTTAGAGGCACATACTCAGAAGGTGGTCTTCATGCTGAACGCATGGGATGGCATCTTCCTGGATTTGACGACGATTCTTGGGAGAATGGATCCCCAGAGACAGGTCTCAGTGAGGATGGAGCGAAGTTTTATCGTACTGTCGTCCCCCTGGACATCCCCAAAGGCATTGATTTGTCCCTTGGCTTCGCTCTAGGGTCTCCTCCTGGATCAAAGCTTCGCGCCCAGCTCTACATAAATGGATATATGTTTGGCAAATATATCCCTCATATTGGAAATCAAGTCGTATTTCCAGGTAATGTTCACGTCTCCAGGCTGTGTTAAGAGTAGAACTAATCTGTGCCAGTGTTCCCCGGAATCCTAGATTACCACGGCAATAACACGATCGGCTTAAGTATTTGGGCTCAAGATATTGCAGGTGCAAGTGTTTCAGTCAACTGGACGGTTTTAAGCGTCGTGGAATCGTCTTTTGACCCAGGCTTTAACTCAACATATCTTCGTCCAGGATGGACTGATCGGTCCCAGTATTACTAATTAGCACTGGAGCCGTGGGGAGAAGCAAAAGAGACGAGACGAAAAAATTGAAGAAGGAAAAGGCTGATTGTATTCATTGAAGCACGGGTTCAATGTTCTGGGAAGATGATGTCGGGGGCAATTTCCGGCGCGTCTGCGCCTCACTTTCAGGGGTGAGTCGCCTCTTTTAGGCATCAGCCGCTGTAAGTCAACACCGAAATTCGGCACGACGAAAATATACTCTATTATGAATATCTCAGGCTTCAAAACTCCGCTTTACCAGTGTCTAAAAGCTAGTATAGCTAGATCTTCTACTAAGATAGTCGCGAAATTTGGCCAAGATATAACCATGGTTCCAGATGCAACATACCTAGGTATCGACGCGTCCCCTCACACTCAATGATTCCTTTGTTCCACACTAAGTCTCGATGCATCGGGCCATCTTTTATCTGAAGCCGCGGCGATGTCTTCTCGTTTGAGTTGACCGAGCACCCTCTCTTGATTTTCCAGGGTCTATGGTTGCTTCCGCGTCCAGATCGCATGCAAAATCTACCGGCAGCCTCGCCCGTCGTCCTGGCTGACCAATCCAATATCGAACAATCTCACCGAAGTCCGTTTTCGAAATGTGGCGCTCGTCTCCAAATGCCTCACGGCACGCGACACAATATAAGCTCACGTTTCGCAGACTGATTGCTTTCATCGAAGTGAATATTTCTCTGTCTACTGCTGATCATACACAGCTAAGATTCAGGAGACGAGAGTGGGCATACTCGACAAGCTGTTCCTTACCTAGGTACCCTCGGCAAGGCTGTCGCATCAGCCAAAGGCCTTTAAAAGGGAGGTTGATCTCACCATGGACATTTTGCCCGGTTCCAAGCAGCAGGAGGCTGAATCTTGGACATCGTTGTGTGATCTCACTACTCAGGTAGACAGTCTTGGCAAACACCCGAACGATGGAATGTGCTCCTCGGGGATCTCATGTTTCGATGATTTGTTCAGCTCGGGCTCGATAGCTGACGGAAATGCCGAACATTTTTGGGTGACCCAAGATCCACCACACCTCGATGCGAGAAGCGTTCCACAACCACAACACCTAGTACTACCTGAGCTTCATGTCAACGGTGATTACGCCTCGCATGGCTTCAATGCGGCACAATGCACAGATACCGATGAGGCTGCATATTGTTTCACTAGCAAACGCCTGGCGCCGCCCGAGATGGTTGATACAATATCGTCGGATCCAGGTCTTGTTGACACACTAAATTTTCCAACACTATTAGGCGGTGTTGTGGCTGCTGAAGATCCAACACGCAATTATCAGGATTGCCCTCATGCTCTGGGAGATTCAAACCACTCTCGTGTCAATGAGAATTTGTTTCTTGAACGAACTCTCGGCTTGCCATCAGAAAGTGCAGAGAACGGGACACCCGATTTTTTCTTCTCTGAATTGGCCAACAATCCGGAACCTGGTAGCCTACAAGATAATATCGAACTTTGTCGTCGTCTGTTTGGATGGATGGGGCCTGGTGCGTCTGCAATGCAGGCTCCCGAGAACGAATTGCCTAGCATCCCGATGTCTGAGCACATCCCACGGAGTGCTGGATGCAGCCAAGTCAACACTTTCCATATACCAGATTTAGATACCCGGCATTCGTATATCGGCCAATCTACTTTTGACTGGAATCCCACGGATATCGACGCAGGTAGTCTATTCCTGCTCGAGGCCTCTCAAAGCCACCCGATGTTATACAACTCAGCCGAATCAATCCCGAACACGCTACTATCCGAGAAGCCAATGCAATACCGTGCGTTTCCGGCCGCAAATAACACCGCAGATGGCGCTACTACCGGGAGAGACGGGAGGAAGAGACACCAGGAGAAAACCAAATCTCACGCGGGCCTCTCGAAGCCTCAACTGCGAGATTTTCTCCTTGAGTTCGACCTCGATTCAAAGGCGGGTCCTCGTAAACGAATGAGGAAGACGTTCAGCGCCGAACAGAGAAAGAAGGTGAATGCGGTCCGAAAGACCCATGCATGCGTGTCATGCCAGGCTCGAAAAATTTCGGTACTTCGAATTCCTGCAGCCCATTGGTTTTTGCTGATTTTTATAGTGCTCTATGAGCGGAGTCTGTGAGCATTGTCTCAGAGCCGCTAGTGATCCACTGCTAGCCAAGCAAATCTGCTTGCGGAACAAATTGAAAGATACTTTCATAGGCGTGAAAGGTACTATCTGAGTTTCCCTTTGGGAGTTAAGTCGATTAATACTTTTAGACATTTATGGCAGACTGGATGCTCGGAGGGGAGACCTCGAGCCTATTCTCGGATCTATGATAGGTAGCCCTGTACGAGTGCTACTTTCAGTAATCTGTTCCAGTCAGGATGGTGAACGCGTTGCCGAGCTTCCTGTTGAAGTGAGGGGTTGTAGCGTGTCTCCAAAAGGTCGCTGGAAAAGTCTCGGAAAAGCCAAGGGTATTTATTTTACATGTGACTCAGTGTATGATCAGCGATATGTCGTTGTGCCTAGTTCCCTCCCAAGTCTCGAAGAAGTAGATCAGTTTGGGCGAAGAATTCTTTCACTTTCGAGTGGTTCTCTTTCCGGAGAGATCACACGACGTTTAGATGATTTCCTACTTCTTTATTGTGGCCAAGGGCATCCGTCGCCGCTGGTGAGTGCTTTATCATCTGCCTCAAACAATGCTGACCAAAGTAGCGCCGATTTTCAAACTCAACACTGCGAGTCATTGGCCTCAATGGGCTCGTCTCCTATGGAGCTTTGAATTTCCGTGATGGAAGCTACAAGCTTCTGGAGCGATCTCTCGTCGAAGATACCGAGGATCGAAACTTCATTTCACCAACTGTAAACGACCAAATTCGCCTGCTGGCAGCTGAAGGGCTGAAACCCACTGAAGACTTTCTGTTCGCAGAAATCGACAAGGCTAGCAGGATTGTTGGGTCAAGTAAGCATGCCCGAATAGTAGTAGGCATATGCTTGATGAGGTTGCTGCTGCTATATCGAGACCGAGTAATCCGCGACGAGATCCGGCTTTCGTTGCCCAGGCAAAAGCTTAGTATGCGGCTCCCCTCGATAGGATTCATTGGACTAATTTGAAAGTAGTACACCGAACTCGTCTAGAACAATCAGCATTCATGTACAAAAGATTGACCATTGCGTATGGAACGCTCTGTCGCGAGTGTGACTCACCTTTGACCTCAGTGTATGAGTCCGAGCCGGCTGTCGAGGCTGGTGAACATGATATCCAGCTGCGAGCTTCGTTCCTACGACTGCGGCCTGCATATCATGAATTCTGTGAGTACCTGTTAACACTCTAATCTTGAGTATCACTTACAGTCTTTAGGTGAGAACTTGACGGAGAAGCATGACGACGTTTTCAAAGGGTTGATTTCCCACCGTATAGATAATGCCTCTATCTCCGCCAAAAAACGAAAGCTGTCAAGAAAAAATAATTGAGCCTAAGAGGAACATTCATGCCAATAGAGGCGAAGAACCTCTCTAGATAACATTACGCCTCTATGGGCGTATCCTCAGCCTCGGGATGATGACCGAACTGGCTCAAATCCCCCATCGAAGCACTCGTTTTTTGCGCAAATGTGCTCCACTGAAGCGTAGTCTTCTCCCATTCGTCTATATTCATAGAAGGATTATTCCCAAAAACTCTTTTCAGTAACAGCGCGTGCAGCGCGCCTTGGGCTGTCCCAGCAGCAACGTGTGGACGTAGCCCAGCTACCGCGTCCCCTACCAACAAGACTTTCCCATGCATGAAAACGCTCTTGGTTGCCAAGCTATCGGTCACGGCTTGGATGAAAGGGGTTTCGACCTTCTGGACGAGCTCTGCGAGTGGAGGGGGAAGGATCGCCGCAGCCTCCTCTCGTAGCTTTGACTTGACTTCTGGCCGAATTCTACCAACCCCCAACGAATAAGAATGTGGAACACCGGAGGCTTCTGTCAATAGATCTTGCTTCTCGTCTTTGTCATAATTGCGGTACCATACAAAATTGACTAATCGATTTCCTAAAGCAAGTGTGCCTTTCAACCCTGGTATTTTATATCTGTTTATGAGAGATTAGCTCTGTCCCTTGATTCGTGGAGACACTAAGGGGATATACGTTATGATCTGCAGACCCCGTTCAAAAAAGAAGGTGATGGATTCGCCGATCAACGCTTGCGTTGATTCAGGCAACAAGTCCTCTCTTACGGTTCCTCTGAATGCAACATAATTCACATAATTTCTCCCCACCTCTGGAAGACTTAGCCTCCTGACAATTGAACTTGGCCCGTCAGCGCCAATGACGAGATTTGCCTCTATGCTGCCCATCTCACCATCCGAATTGCTATACCCGACTCTCACGGCATCCCCACCAGTATCCTGAATCCCCGTGACTGCCACACCTGACAAGTAAGTTGCTTTGCCATCACCATCCTCTCTTTCAGGAGGTGCAATATAGCCAGTTTTATACTGCCCGTCGAAATTTGCTCGGAGTATATTGTACACCAAATCCCAGCTTGTCGCTCCATGAAAGAATGCTAACTGAACACGTTTTCTGAGGCTCCCGTCCTTCTTCAGATACTGTATTCCGTCACACATGCTGTGGAATGGTGTTTTCGTCCTGTCGTATTCATCCATGAAATCAATAATCGGACTCCCCGACGTGCCTAATTCTTTCAAAGAATCGGCGACAGGTTTGACAACCGGGGATACTGACATCCCAGCGCCCTGATCAACCAAGGCCGGTTCTGGTGTTCGCTCGAGAATTGTGACATCGTGACCAAGACGCATGAGGACGATTCCGCTGAAGAGGCCGCCGACGGACCCCCCAACGATGAGCACGCGTTTAGGGCCAGCCTTGGCCATCCTGGTTTTTGAAGATGATACTGTTGTATCACAAGTGGAAGATACTCCTTCGAGCTAAGGGTGCAACACCAATATATGGTCTTTATATCTTTTTGATCATGACGACGTTACTTGGAAACCAATTTGACGTAAATAAAAAGCAGCTAGAAATACAGGAAGCTAACAAAGTTCGTAACTTCGTAAGTACGGTAGCGGGTCCCAATTGCCGGTAGCCCACCACGCTAGAAGGGGCAACCGCTAGAGTTTGACTGGAGAAACACAGACCCGAAAGTAATGCTGAGTCGACCAAATTCTGAAATTGAACCTGAATAATACTTATACAGAGCGAGAGCTAATTATTTGCGTGTAGTCGAAAGGAATTTCTGTCCAGCCATTTAATGGGGTAAATTCGCAGCATTTTGTACACACCGTATGTGGAGGATAACGTGTCGGCGATCAAAAAGGTTTCAAAGGCGGCGGTCAAACGTTCAGCGAAAGCTTATAGCGTACCTACAGCTAATGGGCTCGCTAACTTCGTAAGCCTCCCTGCTGTACGTACAGAATTAGCGCTGATGAGCATTGACGAAGTCTTCTCACCGCCGCCTTCGTACATGGCCAAAATTTTCTCTCCCATCGAACATTTGGAGAGGAAAAGAGCACACTTTAACTTTTTCTTTATGTGCTAGGATTGGGCGCGAATTCCGCTTCCTGGGGTTGTCCGAGAAAACTTGGGTACGGAGAACTTACCCCGCATCCACTTACTGTTAGTACCTGGGTAGGTACCCCACCAAAGCTTACCTAGGTAATAAGTAGTTACCAAAAGTTTAAGATGATGCTACAAGCTAGTGGATGAGAAATATTTAAGAGAGGCAAAGCAAATCTTTTGAGCTTCAGAAATGGCGAATTTTTGATAGTACAACACTGTTGTGATGACGTACTGCGCCGCTATTAGACTCCAATCAAGTGTGATGCATAAAATTTTTGACGTTGGCTTACGGATATTAATACCCTATGTCCTTGCTCCGATCCTCCGCTTTTCTGTCCTTTCTTGCTGTCTTCTCAAGTGTATCCTCAATACGATCCCACAAGTAAAGTACTCTGATCTTTGTCAGATTTCCTCTGCGTACACTTTTTCACAGTATGGCATTCCAAGTTGATAAAAAGACCGCTCTAGTTACCGGAGGAGGCTCAGGAATAGGCCTCGAATTTACCAAGCTGCTGTTGCAAAATGGCTGCAATGTGGTTATTGCCGATTTGGGTCTTCGACCCGAAGCTGAAGAAGTGGTCCACGGAAAGCAGAAAGGGACCGCAATCTTCCAGAAAACGGACGTGACAGATTGGGCACAGCTAAAAGCCGCTTTTGATATCGCTTTGAAGGAATTTGGATCTTTGGATATTGTTTGTCCCGGTGCCGGAGTATATGAACCAGTATGCCGAGATTTGTTTACGTCTCCAGAAATTCCGAGCCTTGCTTCTCAATCGCACCTTTGAATCAGAACTCAACAGGCTAATGTTCTGTCAGGCGTGGTCGAATTTCTGGAAATTCACAGATAGTTTGGATACTGTGGACACCTCATCGTACAAAACTCTTGACATCAATGTCAATCACCCGATCCGTGCCACTCAGCTGGCTATCGACTCGTTCAAAAGGCAGAAGCTTGGGCATGGGTCCATTGTCCTGATATCATCTATGGCAGCACAATTGGCGAATTTTAGCGCACCGATGTATACTGCAAGCAAGGCCGCAATTTCAGCTTTCACTAGGGCCCTTGGACCGCTAGAAAACACAGTGAACATTCGATGTACTGCGGTAGCACCTGGTGTCGTTAGAACCCCTTTACTCGACTACGGTTCCCTCAAAGATGGCATCGATGAAAAGGTTGATACCTTGATTTTGCCAGAGAAAGTCGCAGAAGTAATGCTTGCTCTTATTCAAGACCCGGCATATGTTGGTGGGACGGTATTAGAAGTTGGGGCTGAAGATGTGCGCAAAGTAGAGCGTTTGAATGACCCTGGACCACAGGGGAAGAAGGGATGCACTGCATCAAAAGTTATTAATCTCTTTAACAACACTAACGAACTGATTGAGTCCGAGTTCGGGAGGTGAGTTGGAGGCATCTCACGTGCAGACGAGAGGTCAAGAAGGTATGGGTCTCAAGCTCTGATTTGAAAAAGGAAAAAAGCCAAATGCAGAAGTTACGTACTGAAGAATTCGCATCCTGAGTGGCTGTTCATCAAAGTGTTCTGAACGAGGCACTGAGGTAATATTTCATTGTTTTCAGCCAACTTGGCCTACACACTTTACAAATAGCCACTCTGAGGTTGTCCTTGTATCCAATATGATTTTAATATCCATTGAGGATGAGTACTCAGTGGGCTCTCACGTTCCCAGTTTCGCAGTTCTGGAATTTTAAGTCTTAAGCTTCGAGGGTGTATTGCAAACCATTGACAGAAAGATCACAACTTTCACCGTATAGAAAATTTGAGCCACGTACTTGGCACAGGACTATTAGAAAACCGAATTCACGCACTGAGAAGTTGAGCCCACTTCATAATTGCAGCTTGTATCACATGCGAAAGAGGTCCATCTCTTTCAGTCTCTCCTTCCCGTTCGGTCATCCTTTGTCGCCTTGGGAGCTTGAGGCCGACCTGGCCAACCCGAAAAAGCAGTCACGACCTACTGCCAAGTACGACCTTACCTCGCTGAATAAATATTAGCCATTCAGAGCTGCAGATTGGAAGCGAGGTTGTTGGCATCTGCAAGTCTTCGGGCGTTGGGAAATTCCCGCAATGGCAACGCCACCCATGATGGCGGTGCTACTCAACTTTGCAGGTTAAACGCCATGACACCCATGATGAAGAGATCCATCTCACTGTAATTGTTCCCTGGAGTTTTTTTTGGGTTTTTCTATACATAGAAGGATGATGTACTGCCATTCCCAATATTAATTTGGGGGCGATGGAAGAGGGGCACGCGACAAATTGGGAAAGTGGGCAGACGCTGTTCTATTTGTAAGTACCTGCAGCTGCAATCGGACCAACGGGCCTGCCCAGCGGCAGCACCAAGAACGTGGCAAGTGAAATTTTACCGCTAGGGAATCCATGTGCAATATTTACTTATATTAACTGCATGCAGATGCGAAAGTACATATGATCGCGGAATAGCAACGTGTGATAACAGCCTATTTCAACCACACCCACAACCAATCGAGGAATACCTGTCCATTTTCTTTTGTGAAACCCTCGTCGGGAAATTCCAGCCTCCCCTTTCTCTTCTCGCTTGCAGCTTGTACGGTGTTTCGAAGATCGTTGGATCGTTCTGGTCCCCAATGAGAGAATTTAAATCCATGTTTGCGGAATTTGTAGCCTAATAGTAGGAATATGAAGATGGGCACCTGCAAGCATCAGTTTTTATTCCCTATAATGTTTTTATGGGATTTAGGGGCAGGTAGCTTACTGAAATATATGAGCTGATAAACCTTCGAGTATCAAATGGTCTCTCTAGAAAAGCGCCAATGCCGTTAAAGACAACTAGTAGTATACACGAGACCTGAAGAAAGAACGAGATATCAGCTTTCCTGCTTTGAGGCTGTTTTAAAGAGGTTTATCAATATTTCGGGAGCTACGAAGCCCGCGAGTCCTTTTGAGCTTGCTGGCTTCAAGAGATTCGCTAGCCAGGAAAGGAATGAAAAATTTCCCGATTATCTTACCATGCCGAAACAGGCTTTCAGCCATTGCCCATGACTTTTGTAAGGGTAACGAGGATGACTTCTGTCATAGCATGCCGCCTGGGACTCGGATGCATTGCCGTACAGTTTGGCTTCTTCGAGTCTATTGTCGAATTAACCGAGGCTCTTAAGTCATTCGGTTAGGGGGGGAGATGGCACATACGTTTTGAAGAAGCAAAGATAGGTTGCGCAAATAATGATGTAAACTATGAGGCAAGATACGGTACAATTGGAGGCAAGTTCACTCAGGCGCTGTGAATATATCAGCATGAGAGTGGGTCTATTTCCTAGACACTCGTAAACTCACCTCCCCAGGCGCTCCTGTGCGACCCATGAATCCAATCAACATTAGAGCTGCAGTTGCTAAGACAGCCCTCACAGGGACACCAGATCGACACCTTTTCAATCTTTCCGTGATGAAGTCTGGACCTGTCTGCTCCCTCAAGGCCAGCGTATGTAAGACCCTTGACGCCACATACATCGAGTTTATGGCGCAAGTGAACGACGAAAAGACGAAGACGGCGTTGAAGAAGTGTGCTAGACTGGGTATACCTGCTTCTACGACTGCGATAATGAATATAGAATGCGAACCGACCGATTGTCCTTTGCCGTTGATGAATGGGTGATTGAACGGAACCACGAATGAAGCTGTGAGGAGCGCTAGCGCGTAAAGTGTAACTATCCGTATGTTTATCTTCCTCGCAGCCATCTTCATGCTCTCTGAATCCGAGAGAGCTCTACTCTCAGCAGCAGTGGCGGCGACAATATCCATGCCTACATATGAAAACATTGTAGATACGAAAGTCGTCCTGGAAAAGGTCTCAGTAAAAGATGTGGGGTTATTCCCAATCAACTTACCAAACACCGAGAAAGGTCCCAATCCCTCCGGTTATAGTTCGCTCCAGATTGCCCTCTTCATCTTTGACGTGATAAACGTGATTGAAAAATGTGAAAGGCGAATTCCAATCTGCAATACCGATTAGCTTCCGGGTGCTGAAATGATAATGGCGCCTACTCTTAGACCCTATCACTTCGTCGTAATAAGCGTTTGCCCGCGCTGTTTGAGAAAATGTTAGTGTGAGAAATAAGTTATGGCATGGGATCTTACGTTTCATGGTGTCGAGAATGACCATGAGCATAATGAGCATTGTAATGAAGGTCAATTTGAAGCTCCCAAAAATGTACTCGAACTCTCCAAAATACTGTCAGACACACATCAGTCCGTGAAAACTCCGCAAGAATGACAGACTGTGGGAGCATACCTTAACAGGAAGCATGTTTATGCATACAACTATGACGAGGAATAGGGCTATCCAAACTGCTGCGTCAACACTTCCTCCGACTTTCCAATCTAGGAACGTTCTTCCATCGTCATATTTGAAGGCGAGGGTATTCGAGATAGCGACCAATTCATCAGCTGCCAAAATCGCGTATGCAAACCTGTTCAAATTAAAGATCAGCATTTGCCGTCAAACAAAATTTACCAGTGCGATTACCAATACATCCATCCTACAGCGAAGCCAACCCCTCGATCAAGATATCGCCGCGGAAACTCCATAACTGGGGCATTGACCGGCATCAAGGCTGTCATCTCACCCAAGCACGATATGACACTACTAATAATAACGCCCTGTGAACTCCTCTGGTTAGTAATACAATCGTAGATGAGAAAGATATCAAGATACCTAGGGCCATATGAAACAAATAAAAAAACATTTAGTTGTACTGTACTTACGACGAGAACATAGGAGAATACGGCTCCTCCAGCTCCAGCGCTCGCAAGAGCTTTCCCGCTTCCAAGAAACAACCCTTTGCAGATTCGTTAGCTGTCGACCGCTTCCCCTATGAGGTAGCCATACCATTTCCAATTGTTCTGTGTTAAACACTAATGAGTGAAAGGCTCTAACAATAAGACGAGCGAGGGCATACCCAGAGAATGCTATCATGTTGATGTGTCTCTCTTTTAGAACTCTCCTAGAAATCAGTGAGCTCAGAGATATGCAGTGCTTAAGTCTGAAAAAGGTCTTACCAGACGCTTTCCCCACGACGTTCGCGACGATCTTCGACATACTCAGGCTCATCTATAGAGGGAGCACGAATATTGAGCGGTTCTGGGCTCGCGGTTGAGGACGGCCCATCATATTCAAAAACTTGCGGGGCTACCGCTTGCAACTTTTCGTGATCCATCGTTCGAAGAAAACATAAAGTTTCTGATGCAGCTTGCGCAAAAAGTCTTCAAAGAAGACCCGAGGGTCTGAGGGATTTAATAAGATAGATCAACCATCCTCTCTGCTGGGATAAAGGGAGGGGGCGTACAACGGCTACGCAGTGCCCCGATCTCCAAGGTCCAGATGGCTGAAGGCGCACGGAAAGTAAGACCGGGGGAATCAAAGTGCGGATCACTGCCTCAAGTTACACAGCGCTCAATATCCTGCACATCATTCGTATCGGACAAACATATCAAGATCGCGCACACCAAGCAGCCAGCAAGCGCCAAGACTGGGAGTTTACCTATGGTAATGGGTTGCAGTCCACTACTTTAGAAATGCCGAAGAAAAGAATGTATGTTCAACTATGAATAGAGCCCTGGTGCATACAGTAGTGGGGCGCAGCTTACAGTAATTGACCCAGCTCTCGCTGGAGAGTTGGAGTGGGTGCCAGGGTGCAAACCAGGGGTAAGAACCTTGCAAGTCAGAACTGTAGAAAAGCTTTCAGCGGGGAAATGCTCGAGCTCGTCAAATTAGGAACGTCAGAACGTCAGAACGTCAGTCTCAGGTGAGGCTGATGATTTTGGCACCTACTCGTCGGACACTGTAATGAACTCTCATCAAGTTGGACGTACACATGTACAGCAAGGTATCCTTACACCCTACTTGACCGAGGACGAGAGCGCTGAATGAGTTCCGGGGGTTGACTGGTTGGACTCCCTTATCACACGACGGCGACACAACATACTCGCAGTTGCGCTATTCTCTGGTTCTGGGCACCCTCCTCTCCTCCTGCACCAGCCAGGATGCATACCTCGATACGGCTAGGGTTCAACATCTGCCTGACTTCCTAGACTCGAGTGGGGTCGCGTCTACAGGCACCCGCAGCACCCGCAGCATGGCGTTTGATCATGAAATTGTCGTCAGAAAAAGGTTCTTGCAACGACGTCGAAATCGAAGGAATTTTGCCGCCTTCACCTAAGAAACCAACAAGTATCTACCTAGTCTTGCGCGGGTGGTATTCTTCTCGAAGTGCGACCTAACGCCATTCTCGAGGAGCCGGCCACGTGGTGGCGCCCAGAGCCCTGGTCAAATGGCGTCGCCGGCTCCATCTTCGATCTTCCCGCGCCTCGCGAACATATGGAGGCTTCTAGCGCTCAGAAGCGACGTCGATAGTATCGTACTCGAACTTCTCGGGACCTTTTCTCTCGAGAAAATCTACTCTGAAGGTGACAGAGAAACATATCAGCAATTAGTCGTCACCCTGATCGCCCAACTGAACGCCATCTTCAATATCCAGAGGCTCTCGCTGCCATGCGAAAACCTCAAAGTTGGATGGTATTTGGGGTTTATCGTCAGGTAAGGAACCCAAAGTCCTTCTATCTTACTCCAAGAGGGGGTACTTGACCGTCAGTCTCGCTGGTACCAATCTCGAAAGTAGTCTTCAGAAGTAGAAACAGATTCTTGCACAGCGTTAAAGTCAATATCCAAGAGAAATTGTTTTGGTGGACTCCCTTGCCTATAAGCCGCCTCGAATAGTCATCTTAATCCTCACAGTTCTTCGCTCGCTTACTCTCTCCCATACTGATTTTTTGTAGCTGGGAAGTGACTTTGCGTTCACTGGAATTCATCTTGCAGACAGTCATCGAGGGACGCGAAAGTCTCTGGGGAACTCAGGCACTGAGGGACAAATATCTCCCTGAATTCCTCCTGTCTGCAATCCGAGTCCTCACCCTTCATCCAAAGACGCCAGCAAATCAACGAGCCAAAGACCGCCGGGATCGATTCTCGCGCATACACAGGTCACTAGAACGTGTGTTTGACAGTTACCCTGGCAGCAACTCCTTTCTGTTACTTGTCTGCAAGGAAGTGACCGACTCCCTACGCTCTGACCCTGATTCTCTGGCTCTGCCCCCTGGACTAAGATACGAATTGCCAAACCTAGCGTCAGAACTGTACCCCCTGGCAGACTGCCTTTCATCCCAAAATATATCCGCACTTGTACCGCCTGATGGATTCTCTGCGGCCGATTGGTTATCTCAATTTCTTGCTCTGCGAGATGTATCCAATTTTGTTGTCGGGGCCTCTGTTCAGTATGTAGTGAACAGGGAGACTCGCGACATGCGCCTGCAAGCAGCATCCGCGAGGAGTCGCAATGCTGTTCTACATGCGCTGGATAATATGCGATTACCAACCCATCTGTCAAAGATGGACTTAATTTCTGCATTCAGGTAAGAGATGTGTGAGAGTTCCTTTTGCTGGCGACTTTCGGAACGCGTGGATCTTTGATGTACAATCCTTGAGGAAGCTCCGAAGAAAGTAAAGGCTAATTCCTCATTCTTGCGTAGTGAAACTTTTCGAATCATACTTCCGGATACGCCGAGCCTCGTGCGAAGAAGGTCCTCTGAAGCCCACGTCGACGAAAGTGAGATGGACGCTATAGATTCGCTCTGTTCGAGGCTTAGGGATCGACAAGTAATAAATCGATTGAGCGACAGAGAAATGATGCACAACCTATCAGAAATAACTAGAAACATTGGTCTCCTTGATGATCCTACCGGTGCATTCAGAGCTGTTCGCCCGAGATTGTATGCATTCAATTGTGAAAATTGTCACCTGGCTGGGGATTCCCAATTGAAGAATCTGGAAAATCTTAACCTTCCTGTACGTCACCAGAAATCCTATTTTCGAGTTCCGAGGAGTGTGATGAATAAATTCTGCTAGCCAAGGTAAATATCTGCTGACCGTGAATTTCCCAACCCTAGTTGGACATTGGAGAAAATTCCGAAATCAATCTTCCAGCCAAGTCGAAATGTATTGTGTGTGGAGAGAATGTGACTATCGTTCGCGAAGTATCTATAGTACGGCACACGTGGGAGATGCTGAAACCTCTCGAGCCGAATGCGGATACGATCAATGTGGAAAGACATTTACCAACCCAATTCCAACTTGCACCTCCAAAATCTGAGGCCGGGATATTCCCACCAGGCTACGGCAATGTTCTCTCTAGTGGGCTGAGGGGCTCATCATCTCGTGGCTCACCAGAGAGGTCACGGTCTATACCAATGTCACCAGGATACCGCGGCCCTTTAGATGCTCCTCGAATGGATTCAATGGACACATCAATTTCGAAAGAAGTTGTGGCCGATATGGTGAAAGTGGACAGCCAAAAGTCCGAAGCACCCTTCTCTCCGGACCTCATTGGCAGTCCCGCTCTAAGCCAAGCACGAGAGCCATCAGCATCAATAGTTTCATTTGAGCCTGTTCCACCTGTTAGAAGTCGCACCGTCCCGGTGGTTGCCCCACTAGACAAGGGGAAATCTAAATGGAGATCCAAATTCGGATCGAGAAAAGAACCATCTGGGCCTTCAGGGGATACAAGCTCGCTATCATCAGCGACTTTAGAGTCCCAAAGACTCGATGAAATTTCACTAAAGGCATTGACGAGCGTGTCAAAAAAGCATCCTAAAGGAAAAGGGCCAAAAAGCGTGAATGTTTATTTGTCTCAGAATTCGACCTACGCTCTCTTTTGGACGTCACTTTCGATCTATATCTGGGATATCGGGATGTCTCCCCCCACTCTAGGTAGGGCTGTTGCGACCGAAAGTACATGTGTCTTAGCAGCCGTCACAAAAGTGCATCTTGCCTATATTATTGGGACGCGGGACCAAAAGCTTACGGTTAGTAAAATTCTTGCCCATTGCGGGGAGGTTGTTCCTCTCTCTCCCTGACCAAGAGCCTGGGTCCTTGTGGCGAGATACTCTCCAGCTGGTAGAAAGCTTTCTGCCCGGCTCTGCTGACTTGCCATTTCTTAGCTTCGAATTATAAATCTGATTCAACCATCAGTGTCTGCGGTTGAGTATCGTATTCCATCACCCTGGTAAGAATATCGCAGAAGCTTTTATTCCCTGTGCCTGTCGAATTTTGAAAGATTGTGCACAGTCGAGAATCTCTCGCACCTCCTAGATAATTAAAAGGCACTTGTTAAGTTGGCTCTGAATAATCAAGCTAACTTTCAGTTCTTCCCAGGCCCAGAAGCATAGCAATTTGCCCTAAGGAAAATTACGTCGTCGTGGGATTTGATAATTCACTGGTTCGCTTCTACTCAACCACAAATGCAGAACCGCCTCGAGAGAACCGGCTTCATAGTCGATACCATCCAGAATGCAAAGAGTGTCAGCCGGTGGACACTCTATCGTTTTCAATTGATGGGCTTGTACTCCTTGGTAGCACGCGAAGCCCAAAGAGTGGCATGATTCAGGTCTACTCATGGAGGTTTCCCTTTTCGACTTTCGAGGAAATCTCGACATGTCGATATCAAGTACCGTTGCATGAGTCTGAAGATGGCGGTGTGTCTTCCGCGATCTTTCGTTCCGGCCCAGGTGGCGATGAGAGTTTGGTATGCATCACCACATGGACACAATCTGGTGTCCCACTTCTTGTTGAACCTCAGGGCGGCCATAGAACGGATATTCGGACAGAAATCTCCTTTCGCCAAAACAAACTGGGAAACCGCATCCAATGCGCTGCTTTCTCTCCGTCGGGCACCGAACTTGCTATGGTAAACGACAGAGGTGACCTCTACAAGGTGTCGAACCTCAACTCTAGCCCTATGGACATCAAGAAAGTTGCTACCTCAAGAGAGCTTACTGCAAAGTCTGACTCTTTTGCCATGGTATTTATGACACTACCTGACGAAGAAGCAATTGTGATGGCATGGGCAGAGTGTGCGGGAGGAGTTGGTTATATCAAAAAGATTCCAACTGTATCGTCATCCGTGAGTGAAACATACACCTTCATTCTAAAACTCAGACATGGCTAATTTTATGCCGCTTCCTAAGGGTATGGGCTCTTTGACCTCCCCTTCAACTCCTGGCATGTCACAAGTCATCCCCGAGGCCCCTCAATTCGAATTGCACGCCGATAGTAGACCCCAACCGGAGCCTGTAGAACTAGTGTCTCCAGATACGCCATCAACCTCCAAAAGCATGAAAGGTTTGGGATTGACTAAAGACAGCTTCTTTTAGCTGGAGGACGCTGGCCCTTCGAGATTGGGAAGGGCAACTATTTGATGAATATTCGCCTCGGAAGTCGCGTTCTTGAGACTGAACATCATAAAGTCCAGCTTCAGCCAGAAAATTGAAGGGCACCGGGAACTCTTCCAAAAAATGACGGTTACACCAGCCACTGGCAATCTCCCAAGTCATGGACATCACGACCTCGACCTTGGTCCATACGAATAGTTCTCTCACGAGAATTCTGCAGAACCAATAGAAAAGTTTGGTGCATATCCGAGATATGGAACGTGAACAACCTAGAACGCCATTTGAAGCGGTCGATTTGGCAAAGCCTCGAGTTTTAGGTCTTACGATCAAGTTGGCATGTGTTAAACCAAAACATGTGCGAGTGCACTACAAGTAATGATTGGGGCCGCGTTGTAAGTAGGCTTTGATTAGAAGAGAGTAGATGACAATAATGTTAGACTTGACCTAAACAAGGCTGAAGGCGATATCGTTCATATCTTACAGAATTATCATCTTCTCAATTCGTTTCAAGCTCTTCTATATCCTAATTGACACTCAAAAACAAGCTGACCTAGAAATTTATTTCCACCGCAGGGCTGCAGGTTCAAATGATGAATATGAGGCTCGATTGCAGCATCCCTGAAATGCCTCCATCACCGCGGCGATCGGATTCTTAAGGTATTTTTGGCCGCGAAAGATTAAATGTGGCGTGAAGCCCTTCGACATGAATCTCCATCTTACCTCAGAAGTTCTCAATCCTATAGAGTACCACGGTTAATCACCGGCCTCCATACAGATTGCAATGCACTCATATCATGTTTCCACAAGCTACAATATCGATTCCACCTCCCCCGTGGTCCCCGCCGGGCCGAGACACATGCCTGCATTTGGCCAAAACGCAGACCGCCGACCTCCCTGACTCCCTCTCCCCCTCTTCTGCCTTTCTGGTTGGGAATATTCGCAACGTCTGATCATGTTGTATCGTACGGTCTACTTGAATTACTAGAACTTTGGTCACAGTATTCATTGCACGCAAAGAAGCCTGGGTATCTTACAGCAGATCCATATATTCACCCGCTTATCCGCTCGAGGCTGCACTTGCCGCAGCCTTTGGTCCAGAGATTGTCGCCCAGGAGGGCTGGGCGAAGGATGACTTGCCGCACCTACCCCGAATTCTCCTTCATTCATGAGAATAATCTTCCTGTTTCGAGAGTTTTGCAGGCAGTTATGGAGGCAAGACTGGGGTTGAGCCTCCGCAGATTGAGGGTCAATGCCAGCAACTGACCCTGAACCATATGCTTGCCCATTGTTGTGTTGCTGCAAACGTGTGTGCTAATTGATACTTTACCAAAGCAGTAGGCATGAAAATGAAGCTATGAGGCCTTGTGATCAATGGAAAATAGCTGATATCAATCCTCCAAACCAGCATTTCTCTGCGTTCAGTCTCACTTAAAAGGCCGCGTTAGGGAACCCCACTTGCCGCTTCGAGCTCGGAAAGCGCGGGGCGAAGCAGACTTATGAAGAGCTCGGGCAACCCTCAAAACAAGTCTTCAGCAACTGAAAATTTTGGTATTCGTATTACCTCGGTAGTCGAATAAAGCCCGTTGAAGCTTGATCTGATCTGAGCTCCAACTGTGGTGGGCTGAATACTGATCAGCCCAGTACTCGTACGTTTATAGCTTAGATCTCCCGACCAACCCCTGCTCGCTTGCAATTTTGTTGTCCCAAAATCCCATCTTCTCGCTATGGAAAAATATTTGGCGAGGACCCTGCATGGACCCCTACTCTTGGTGGCGTTAATCCGTCTCCCGCTCATCGAGAATTCGTATCGACGATCGGTCGCCGGCACCCTTCTCCCATGTCAAAATCTCCAGAGCGGGGGGACCGCATAAGACTGTGTTCTGAAGATACATCCTCAAGGAACACAGCTTTTTGCATGCATGTGTAATTGGTGCGTTGTCTGGTTCAGTCGTACGTCTGTGAACGATTCTCATGACCTGAGTGGCTACCACTCTGTTCTCCCATACTGGGCCCCTTCAATCAAGATTTCAACAGCCTTTGAGGGCCTGGGCCTTTGAGTTAGATATGTACTCTGGGGATCTTGCATATGTGATGTCATAAACATCCAGTCCTGGTTGAATGTAGGTGACAGCCCACATTGCCAAGGGAGGAGGCTAGATGCCAAAGAGGTTATGATATAGGGCGATCTTTCCATCGAGAATGGAAGAATCCCATCCAAACATCATCCCCTAGGCAATTACATCCACAATAAACTGTACTGTCAATTCAAATCCAAGTTCCGACATGAATACTACGTGGAATGATTACAGTGGGGTAAGTCATCTCTAAACGATCTCCTATTTCGTCATACACAGAAGATCTAACGTCTCAACAGGAGCTTTTGAAGGCTTCGGAAATCGCACTTGATCCATTTCCAAAGGCAACCTCGACAACAACGAATGGGTCCGAAGACTGGATGATCTTGGATCCACTGCAATGGCCTGATAGTCCTTTCGGACAGTCATCACTCTCTTCTGTTGGAGATTCATATGCCATTCAAGATGATACGTGGAGTCCATTCGAAGAAACCTTCACCGACGCACAAGTTCTTGCCCAGAGTACTGGATCACTTGATGCCGCCGAAGACGCGTATTTAAACAGTCCCATGAGCGCATACCAAGCAGCTTTCGAAATCAACTGGTCGCCAGAAGACCTAATACCTGCCTATCCTTGGGGAAACTTCGCATCTGCCAGCAAGGATGAACAAATGATTGAGGAAAGCAAGCTGGAAAAAATCAAGACAGAATCTGTTGTGGAATCGCCGATCGCTGGGCAGTCTCCCACCGCCCTCACCGACCCCAACCCGAAAGTGACACGTCGAAGCTCTGAACCAACAACGAAATTGGCCAAGACATCCAAGCGAATGAAGAAGGACGACGATTATTCCCCGAAGGCATCTCGAACATCAAAGCGCACAAAACAAACATCAGAAAATCCAAGACTCGCCTTGACTAACAAGAAACATCGATCTGCATCCTCAACTTCACCTAGCTCCGCCGTATCTCAAGACTCACGCAACAGCCACAACCTGATCGAGAAGCAATACCGAAACCGGCTGAACTTGCAGTTTGAATCCTTACTCGAGACACTGCCGAAGGAACCGGTAGGAGAGGCTGGCGAGAAGAGAGTGAGCAAGGCTGAAGTGCTTGTGCATGCCAACGAATACATTCAGGAGTTGGAAGAGGAAATGAGGGCTCTGGAGGAGAAGAATTATGGTTTGGAGGAATGTGTTGAGGGATGGAAGCTCAGATGGTCAAATTCTGGAGGAGAAGCTGTGACTGATTGACAGGAGCTTTAAATTGAACGTGCTTTGCAGTTTAGCAAGTCATCGAAAACATACTTAAATAATGAAATAAAATTATAATCAATGATCAACGAACTTCGCTAATTAGGAAAGTGCCATTTCTATACTGCTGGTTCTGGAATATCGTATATATTGGCATTCAATTAAGATTATCACCGATGAAGCGGATGATAACAAAGTTTTTCCAGCGGAATTCCGGACTGGAGGCTTTAAAATCACCCTTTAAAAGACCGAAGACTATTTCCTCGCACGTCAATTGATGCGCTTGTCATGCAACTAGCATCCCACCTAGGAAAAGGAGTCGGATATATCTCCCCATGCCTTAAAATGTACTTGAAAGGGAGTATATTGAGGCTGAGGATTGCGCAAGAACAAACATTTTGCCATTAATACAACTTGTTGGATAATGGTCTTTTTGAGGAGAAGCCAGGAGAGAGAGAACCACCTAAAGCAGGGTTTAAGACGCTAAAAATACTAAAATCTTGGCTTACCTCTTGGCATAAATATTTTAAATAAGCCAATTTTATTAGCCGAACCCCTATTGTTACCCTAAAAATTATTTCGATTTGACCCTTAAAAAGGAAATTTTATATATTTATATTTATAGTTATTTTAAAAATATTATAAAAAAAATTTTTATAACTATATAAATCTATTTATAAAAATTATATTTTGAATAAATTGAAATATTAATTTGTTTTTATAATATTATTAGTTTTTAATTAAAATTAAAAATGGGGTAATTCAAAATTTTATTTATTTTATTTAATCTATATTTCAATTTTCTGAAAAAAAATATTTATATATAAATATATTTATATTTAAATTTTGTTTTTATTATTTTCTTCAATTTTAATTTTTTTTTTTTTTATTTATTTTGTAAATTTTTTGTTTTTTAA
>Ga0247778_1000308_pt1 | contig 76439 bp, 94 predicted proteins | sample UWRJL049202B5_FD_179939 | JGI IMG/M metagenome (GOLD analysis project Ga0247778, IMG submission 179939) | Plant litter microbial communities from Arlington Agricultural Research Station in Wisconsin, United States - UWRJ-L049-202B-5 | ecosystem: Environmental > Terrestrial > Plant litter >... | reverse complement strand
CTTAAGCCGTCACTGAATTTCAGACGTGTAGATCACCGAGACCTCCAGATTCTCAAGATAATTGAGCTCACAAACGGACCAACGTCTGCCCGGGCATAGCTGCGCTGATTTATGATCTTGGCATTTCAGCGCAAGGCCGCTCCCAGCCCAGCAAATCGTCTTCTCCATAGTGTCCACCTCCCGAACCAAGATCTCCGTCCACTGATCGACGCCAGTCGTCTCGCGTCTTCCCGCTAGTATGGTACCAGACGCTACCAAGCATGAGCTTCGCTGATTGTAGCTAAGTACTGGTACTAGTGAGATCTGACCGTGCGCATAGGTCGGGAGCTGGACAACATGTCTTGGGCCAAAGAGTTTTGGTCGTATATAGGCCTCACTTTGTTGTACCACTTCACACTTGCGACAGCCATGATCGCCCAGACGGCACGAAGAGAACAGGCCATCTCTGCTGTTGGAAGGAATACTTACCGCAGTTTGTCCTCCAATCGCAGCTGCTCCATGCGACCCGCTCGGAACGAGAAACCGAGATGAACCTGCATTGGGTATCCCGAGCCCGATTACCATGCATAGACAAGTCGCGAAGTGTGTACCCCATTTCTTCAATCTAGAGCTCTATTTTGCCGTCAAAGTCTCATTAATCTCTCAACGTTGTACCACCCAACGCTGATATCAGGCTATCTCTAGTCCTTACTTGAATACTCGTTATCATCAGGCTCAAGCTTCGGCTGAATGCAATTGGGGATCTGGATCCTGGTTGATTTCCAACCCACAGAAGCCTGTTCCATCTCGTGGTGTACCAAGTAAGCACAGGGGTCTTTGATTTGCCACAAAGCCGCCTCTCGTGATGGAATTAGTTTAGTTCAGAGACCGGTCAGCCCCCGGGTACACAAACTACCCGAATCACGGCCCGTTGATCTGAAGAGGGAAGGATCGTGCCGACACGAGGAACAATAGCGGATCTGCATTCGCGGCGAGCCTTGCCATGTGATAATGCGTAATTAATTGTCCGGATTACAGTGCAGAAAGTGCTCAAAATGAAAGGTGACATGAGTAATGCTCTAAATCAAGAGTGTGCTGTGTGCCACGCAATTTGCAAGTCGAGTGCCATGAATTCGTGACGTTCATTTAGGGCATATGTCTGTGACGAGTTGTATCGACACTGCATCATTTGATTCGATAGTCGACGCAGCCTTATTCCAACCTTCCCAACCATTGACAGCCATCTGAAGACAAGTGAACGCCCCGTTTCTCGAGCCTCTGGTTCACGGAGTCTGGTCCGAAAAAAGCAAGTTATGAGCTCGGTATTGGGCAATTACTATATTAGGAGGGGTCAACTAGTAGTATTGTTGCGACTCATGCGCCCACACATGCAGATGTCAAATGCTGCAGAACATTTTGGCCGCACGCCGACAGAACTCAGGCCATGGCTTCATGTACGAGGGCATCGAAGGAGCCCCTCCATCCAATAATGCATACTACCGAATCTCAAAGAACGGACCCTCGAGCTAGAGGCGAGGATAACCGCTCTCGGTTTGTGGGACCCCCGCCTCGCACAGATAGCGATCACCACGAGCCCACCAGCCCAGATCGCCGGAAAGGATCTGCGATCTCTTCGTAAAGTTCGGAGCCTTCCAGCTTCATCCCTTTAGAGAAAGCTCGGTTACAGGACAGAGGGTGTGCCGTCCCTCCTCCCTCAGCCCCCTAGGAAAGTTTAATTGATTTCTATTTAGTTCCTCTAGCTGCGAAGGTTCCTACTATCAGCAAAGGAGTAACAGTCCTGTCGGACTTTCTGTTGTCTCATCCCCAATGTGATTGATGACTGGCTTGAGTGATCGAGCACGATTCATGGGCACGCGTCATCTTCCCTCTAATCGGAAAGCGGTAAAACGTTGACGGTTAGATCTAAACTGCATGATGCTGGCATCTCCGGGATTTTGCATGTGAATTACTATGTTTGTACTGAAGGATGTGATAAGAGTTCACTCGAATTTCCGTGCTTACATGACATCGAAGTCTTCGGTGCGATACCAACCCCCATACTATAATATGCTTTCCAACAAACACCTCGTGAACCAGTATCAATGCTATACAGTATTTACTGCTTCGCTTGCCAGCCGAGCCCTCGCATTGCCTAATGCTGACCTGTGCTGCGAACCTGGCCTACCAAACTTAAGCAAGCTTTGCTTGAGTGTGTGTCACCTTGGGTTGAAATCGTGCTGACCACCGAGCTGGCCAGGCTTACTGACCGCTTACGGTCACTTGACATACGGCGGCTTGAAACCGGTATATCATGTCCCGAAGCAGCGAAACGTTCCCCTACCATAGGATTCCAGGTGGCGGTAAGTTCATTGGAAATTTTCGAAGCAGCCAAAATGTTCTGAGGATATTTTGGAATCCTGCCCGCATAATCATGCCATCATGTGACTCGCTGATTTCCCGATTGGTTGCGCAAGGCATCTATTTCTCGTTGCAGAGCGCTCAAATCCGCTAGGATATCACCCGGATTGGTTTCGATCCGTTCAACTTGTGAGACAGAGGAGGATCCAGAACCACGCCGCACATTATCTATACTTCGCCTTTGCTCACCGCTAGCTCTTCGGGAAGCCCCAGGTGACTGAGCTTGCTGCCCGTGGCGATGGGGAGGTGGCGGAGGTGGTGGAGGTGGCACAACAGACGCTCTCTTCGACTTACTTGTCGATAGGTCTAGACTGATAACAGAGGGAGGTCTGCCCCAGGAATAATGCCTCGATGAACCCCGTGTTGGAGGAGGAGCAGGTAACGACACCGTGGAAGGCGACGATAAAGGTAGGTGATGAGAAGAACCACGCATAGATGCTGATGCTGGGCGCCGAGACGGTGGCGGTGGAGGAGCTCTCCCACTGTTCGAACGAGGTCTGCCTGACTCCGTTGCTGCGATACTTACATTATCTTCTTCGACCTTAGGAGACAATCTACCCGAGTTACTTCGAGTCAACTTCGAATCCGAGACCAGCTGGCTATGCCTTCGAGCAAGAGGGGGTACTGGAGGCGTCTTCCTTCGTATCGATGATGAAGGGGATGGAGGCTCTGGTGTTTTCCCAGCCGACTCCTTGTCGAAAATGGACTCGCGATCAGAATCATGGCTTGCCCGGTTCGGAGCAGGCGGTAGAGGTTTGTTAAGATCAGTTAGGGAGCGATTTGAGTGCACAGGACTGGAGCTGAAATAGTTCTGAGATGTGATAGAGCCCGGTGTAGACGGCAACTGCACAATGTTTGTAGAGGGCCCGTCTGATAATTCAACCTTTATCAACTTGCCATGCCTCGAACTAGGTGGAGGAGGCTTCTTTCTGCTCGACATAGAGGTATGGGAGTCTCCTGTAAGCCCTCGACGGTCATCGTCTGCCTCTGATATCTCGTGAGATGTGCGAGGTGATTCGGGATGTGCTTCCTGTATCGCTTCGAAGATGGATTGCCTTGATATTGACGAGGCATCGGTGCTGCTGCCTCCATCACCCAACGCATGGTGAGCCACCTGTGCCTGGGTAGGCGGACTCGTTGCAGATAGCCCCAAACCTGCATTCCCAGTCATCAACAACCTCTTGAATGCTTCCACGTCCAGAGATGCCCTTCCCGGACTTGATACACTTGCGGACGGGAGCACCGGCCCTTCCCGTTCAGCGTCGGGGCGCTCCATCGTCTCCAACGTCTTTGAAAACGGGTTCGCCGGGGCTTTCCTAGACCTGCCGCTTGCCTCATCTTCAAATGTATCCGATGTTATGCTATTGAAAGGATCGTCGCCTCGTGTTACCGGCGCCGGTAGCTTCGCAGAGTACGAAAAGCTCTCTTCCCCTATCGTAGACGCGGAGTCTGGTATTGACGGCGATGGCGGAGGCGGCGATTGCACTCGCACTTTCTTCGTGACCTTCTTCGGCGCATCAACAGCTTCTGGGGGCGAAGATCCAGGCGGGGGATCTGCTTGTTGATAGGCGATATGCGTCGTTGAGGAGGGGTTTCCGGTGGGAGCTGGAGGGGCAACGGAGGCTCCTTTTCTCCTGAAGGGATTCGATGAAGGGAAATCTGAAGCCATCCTGTTGACAACGACAACAGATGCCACAGCCAAATGATCTCTGTTATACAAAAGCCATTGATATATGAGCCCTGGCGGTGTTTGCTGGCGTTGTACCTCACGGAAATCGCGGTCTTGTTATCGAAATTGGCCTGTGCGCAGGTACGGCACTGCGGCTGTGGGAACTTAGCCTCGTCACAACATCGTAATCATCATAATCTTGCATGGCGAGGTCAAGAAGCAATCTCTTATGAAAAAAAGTTTGTCGTTTGTAGTACGATGTCCTATCTTTAAGGCGCTCTCAAGCGTTGAGTCTTACGAAACCTATCTACAGATGTCTTGTATTAATCATCCACTTGTCTCGGATTCCTACCGCCTGTGTATGAACTTGTATAACATCACTTGTCGTCTGGTTTTTATCCATTGAAAAGTGTGAAAGCTCAAGATTCACCATTATTAATACTCTACATTGTTTTTTGAGGTTTTGAGGCTTTAACGCGAAACAGTAAAGATCCTTCACTTCCGACAATTTCAAGCCATGATCCAACATTTTTCTTATAATTGTTTATAATTATAGCATGGCCTACGAAAGAAGCTATTCTAAACACCTCACTGTCTCAAATAAAATATAACTTTTACTATACAGTCACCGAGGATGCTCCAACAGCACGTTTCGTCAGATCCGTGCCCCGCGCAGAATTTGAATTTAGAATCAAGTACATTTCCCGTTCACCTAAGGCTCGCCGTGTTCTCATACGGTTCAATGGAGGGTTATACTTTTAATTGTGCTATCCTAGCAAGATTATGTAATAAATCCTATACAATTCGTCAACTTTTCCAAAGACATGAAAAGACATTATCCGTTTTCCAAGTTTCGCCTGTCGTTTGAAAGTTTCAATGATATTTCGAAAACCTATTATCGAGCCCTGAAAGCTGTCGATAATTACAAATGAACTAATAAGAAAAGCCAAGGATTCCAGTATGGATCATCTCAACTTCGCTGCCGAGTGTGTACGTTGCATGGGCTCGCATGTTCTAGGCAGTTTCTTTCATAAAGTCCAACATGGCTCCTCGAGTTCTCATTCCACCTCCAATCACCATGCCTCAAGAGCGTCCCCGCCGAGCATCTGACAGTCATGTCAATATTCCAAAAGGCAAAAAGGCTCGTCTGGCAATGCAGACCGTGGAAGCTGTGGAACCCATCAATCTGATTTCGAAGATCCCAACGAAGAAGGAAACCAGCCAATAGCATCATTGAGTTTCGAGCTTCTATACTATGTTTTTGAACTTTTAAGTTGCCGAGATTGTATTAATTCTGTGGATACTAATTCTTACCTAGATCGCAAATACATCTCCTCACATAAATCTGCGTCTCGTTCTTGTGAATAAGAGGTTCCATCAATGTGGTCGAACTGATCAAAAAGCTTCCAGCACTGAAGAACCTTACCTTTCGTAGCGACGGCGGAGTTCCACTCATTCTCATCAACGCCCTCCAGGAACACCATCCTGATGTATCATTCCACGGACGATCGTCAAGATAGTGCTCGTAAAATCACCCAACCTACGCTCCATTTCAGCGTTCTTTAACAACACAAACACTGCTTACGACTGCGCCCCACAACATTCAAACGAATCATCGCGCTCGCACGGAATCACGAGAGTGTCACTGTCACCAGGGAGTTAGATTTCAGCAGGTGCTGCCCACCAATCTCCTCATTCGACCAGGTACTCGAGACCCAACGACTTACCGCTTTCTTCGAAGTCTCAAACCCATCACCAAATGCAATCAAGACTATCATCCCCAACAGCAACCAGGCGCTCAGCACTCCCACTCCGAAATAAACCACCTTCCTCACATCCTACCCCCCACTCAAAAGCTTCTCCGTAAAAAACTGGTTCAGTACCCTTCCTACCTCACCACGGCCCTACACTCCATACCCTCTCCCTTCTCAATCCCTCAACCCCAGAAATGGTCCCAAAAACACACTTTCCATATCACAGCTCCAAGCCATACAAACTCACTGTACAGCATTACAAGACATCTCACTAAATAACAACTGCTCCCTTTCTAGCAAACCCAGAATGTCCTCTTCGCCTTACTCTCTTCCCTCCTTCACCTCCACACCTAAATCCACCCAGCTCAAAACCAGTATTCCGCTCCAACGACAACGGCCCCTCGTTCTATCCCACAAACTCCTTTTGAACCCTGAATCCAGGGTGGCTGGAATGAATGTGGTCTTTACTACCAGGCCTCCCTGTGAAAGAGCTGTATGTTGGTATTGGGGGAGTGAATGGGAGAGCACTTTAAGGTGGAGGAGTGAGAGGAAGGATTGGGTGGATGGGATTTTGGTGTTAGGGGTGTGGATGGTGTGGTGAGGGTGTAGTAGTCTGGGAGGTGCTGGGGGAGGAGGGGAGGTTTGAGGAGGATGAGGATGTGGATCTATAGGGTGGAATAAGGGAGACGTTGTGGCTGTGGATCGATGGTTGTGAATGAAACTGGAGTTTTTGAGGCGGTTGGGATACCTGGGGCGGTGAGATGGACGGTGAGATGGTTGCAAAAAGATAGAGATAAATAGCTAGGTAGAAGTCCTATGAAAACGCAGGCTCAAAAGCAAAATCAAATATTCCATTTTTATTGATCGACCCCTGAGGGTACTCAGCTAAACTTATTGTGATATTGACTCCAGGAAGTCATCGGTGCTGACGGACTTTAAGAGGCCCTTGCACAAGAGAGACAACACGCGGACCGACAGGCAGCGCCTGAATCTCGTCACTTGTGACGAATGTAACCAGGGGAAAGTCAATTAAACCAATTGCTAGAGGCCACTTAAGCCGGCAACTAATCGTACCGGGCTTCCAGTATTGAATCCTTCGCATCTTCCGGGGTACTCAGGGCAACTTCTGGTGACTTCGCCATGCCAGACCCTCGACATTCACCAGCAATACAGCAGCAATTCCCCGTAAATCAGCAAGTCCCAACATTCAAAAGAGGAGAGATTTATTCATTTTGTCTATCGCGTCCCAGGGTATCATCCGGCCAGCCGTAAACTCCCATAACTCCTAAAAATACCAATATATCCCCCCCATCATCTCAACTCATGCAAAGTAACGCTTCGCAAACCCCTTTCCCATCGTCGTCTGCTCCGGCATCGCCACAGCCTCTTTAGGCAACACCAGTCCCGGAATGAACGTGACGCGAGCATTATCCGCAATCTTGCTAGCATATCCCAATCTCCTATGCGAAGGAGAGACCCAAATGCGATCAAAGATAATATGTTTTCCCTGCAAAGGAGGGCCTCGGCCGAGTTCCACGAGCTGGCGAGACTGAGATTGATGATATCGCTCCGCCAGCAGCGCACCTATAACTTTGCGTCCGATGTAGTAAACGTAGAACTTGAAACGCGGGACCATGTTCGCACGGTCGAACTGGAGCGGGTCAGGGATTTCGGAGGCTAGCTCTTCGTCTGTGTATTCCAGTCCAGGGAGGTCCTGGTATGTGGCATCAAGTACTTTCCGAGCGTGAGCACGTTGAGCTTGCGTTGAATAGCGGCCGAAGACTCGGATATGGTGCTGTTCACCGTGAACAATCTTTTCGTAAATTGGTCGCTCGTTGGCGAAGATGCGTTGCTGCAGCTCAGGCATTTCATATGTGCGACAATACATGTCGTGGTGGCTTTTATCCATCTCAACAGAAGGGTTGTATACCATTTTGCATTTGACGCAGGTGATTGTTTGTTTCACACCGAGATCGAGCTGTAGTTGTTGATAGCCCGAAGATTCGTTTCTCTTCCTCGAGGCTGGTGGGATCTCTATAGTGTGAGAAGGCTTATACGGAGCAAGCTCACGTCCATTTGGCTTCTCATACAACGCTCTGTTGGGTCCATATTCTGGAGCTTCATCATGGTCGTATAAGTTATAATTGCCAGTCGTGACACTCCTCTGTCTCGTAGGAGCACTGGGGAAACTAGAAGGGCCCGCCTCCGAGCAGCTACCAATACGCGGCGAGGGGGAGGGGCCGGGCAGCGCTCCGCTACCTCGACCGCCTCCTATAAACGACCGATTGCCGCCCCTATTCGGTCCAGGATTACTTGCCGAACGCCGTAAAGATTCGGAGACTCTGGTAATTGGCGGGCTCGGAAAAGGTCTGGCATTCATGTTGCTGGAACGGGAACCCGTAGACCTTGAGCCGTACGAATCAGAGCGTGGTCTGTTTCCTGGGCTGACCATTTGAGATCTAACCAAATCATCCTTCTCCTCATCGTCCAGGTGTGCCTCAGCAATTCGAACTCGGGCTGGATCATTAACTCCACCAATAATCTCAGAAAATGACTGACGATCATCGTCGTCAAAATAGGAGCGCCTGCTATGATAAGACATGTTGTTGAGTGGTTCGAGTGTTGGCCTCGTAGTAAGTCGACGGCGCTGCCTCTTCTGAGGTCTTTTCTCATGCACTAGTATGGCGTGCTCTGCCTCGGGTGGTGAAGACGGTGGCGTAATATCTTCAGGGGGCCCAATTGAATCCGAAGACTGTATGGCAGGTGACGAAGAGACCGTAGGACTTGACGAATGAGGTAGTGGTTTGAAATAATTGTGTATTCCCGAGAGCTTGGGTTTCTTGGGCAAAGGAGCTGAGCCAGCAGCTGGAGAAGGGATGTCAACAGTGTTGTCAACAACGCGTCGCTTTTTTGTTGTTGTGATGGCTATATCGACAGTTGCATGCACGTCATTCTTGGGCGGGCCAGGTGTTATTGTAGCGAAAGATTCGACATTGCAAGCATCTTCGACACGTCTATTTTTGGTTACTGGGTGGTTGCCTTGTGTGCTTGAATTGTTGAAGGTTTCGGTTCCAATTGAAGAATTTGAGTGAGTCAAGGCCTCGGCAGGTCTTTCTTCTGACGTAGACGAGCTGCAGGTATTCAATTGCTGGGAACAATCAGAGTTTCCAGAGAGACAAAGGTTTTCGTCCGAAGCCTGGTTGAGAGAAGCCGCTTGCTGGGGCAGCATTTCTTTCGCTGGGGCGGATTGAGGGGGCATTGCAGGCTTGGATGGTGTCTCTACCCCAAGCAAGTTGTCTGGGTAGTTAGATCCAAGAAGTCTCTCGGAATTCAAGGACTCAATTTTTCTTTGAGAATGGCCGTAGTCTGAGATAATATGATGCAAATTTGTTATGGCCTTGGTAAGGCTCATGTTCTCGGGATGTTTCTCATTGAGACGCGACTCTGGTGATGTCTGGAACACCTTTGATGTTTTGTTTGAATGAACAGCGCTCGTCTTCAACAGAGTTTCATGAGTGTCATCGAGCTCCGAAACGCGTCTTTTCTTGCTCGAAGACGTTTCTAAGGTGGTGTTGACGCGCTTTGAGTATGTCCTCAGCACCGCGTTTCTAGAGAGGTTAGCATATTTGAGGTCGAATTAGCGTCGTGTACGTACTTGCGGTTTCCTGAGGATGCCGGCATTTTGGGCAGTCACAAATGAGCATCGAGCGGTTCTTGAGAGTTTCTCGTCTGGAGACATGAGGACGTTGATGGAAACATAGAGAGGCTGAAAACAAAGGTGAAGAGATAGGTCTGGTGGAGTATGCAATGACGCGACTGCCCCACTTCCGCGATATCAGGTGTGCGCTAGCCATTATTTGGATACCCCTGCATTATTGTACAACGTTGTAGAATTAGAATTGATAGAGCTTATAAATTTATGGGCGATACAATCATTTTGAGAAAGAGATCGTACAGTAATGTCGCCCTTTTTGCTGCAATTTTCAACTGCACTCTGGACTTTCTATTGGTATTAGGCACAGTACTTTTTCTTACGGGTTGGAAACTAGGTACTATGCAATAGCAGAGCGAAAATATCACCATTGGTGGGTGAAATGTTCAACATTTTGGTGTCCTCGCAGTAAGTCTTGGAGAGAGGATAATTTCTGTTTTCTCCTTTTTGTGCCAGGCCATAAAGGCCCTCAACCCTTTTTTCATAATGTCACACGTCTATTTTGATTTACAAGCTCTAATAAGCCAGTCCGGAGTGAGGTGACCGCCTTGGTATAATACACATTTCGTTTTCCATATACAAGTCCATTGACTGACCCCTTGTGGCCAGTTTCGATTCGTTATACAATGTAAGAGGAGGTGCTTTGTACAGTCGTATCATCCATTACTTCCTCCGCTTCAAGGTCTTGTTGGCCATTTCTATCAAGCCGTCTTTCGCTTCGCTTTCGGGGAATGCACTGATGGAGGAGATGGCACGGTTGGCGTATTCTTCGGCAAGGGCGCGAGTTTGTTCTAAACCGTTGCTTTTATGGACCAATTCGCGAGCCTGTAATTATTAGCTTTCATCTTTTAATTTCGAAACCTGGCTTACCCTAGCAACGTCTCCCTCCTCCGCGAACTTTCGACCCACCAACGCGCCCAGTTCCTGGTTATCCTTCCACGCAAATAGTAATGGCGCGGTCGCCAACCCCAACTCCAGATCAGCCCCAGCCGGTTTCCCTAATTCCTTCTCGCTGATTGTATAATCCAGCATATCATCCACTAATTGGAACGCCAATCCCAAGTTCTTCCCATATGAATATGCAGAATCCACTGTTGCCGCATCCGACCCGCCCAAAAGTGCTGCTGCACGACATGATTTGGATATCAGACTCGCTGACTTGAGATAAGTCTTTTGCAGGTAATATGTGACAGTATCCTCCGTCCAAACCGGGTTCTTCTCGTCCCTCGCCGTGTTCTTCAATTGCATGAACTCTCCCTCAACAAGATTCGCAATAACAGTTGCCAGGAGTTCGGTAACCTCTGCATCGCGGAGTCGAGCTAGAGCCACCGAGGCGCGGCTCAAAAGAAAATCCCCTGCTAACACAGCCATCTTGTTCCCAAATTCCAGATTTGCAGATGGTGACCCACGCCGCGAAACGGCATGATCGATGACATCGTCATGTAAGAGAGAAGCGGTATGTATCAATTCGGTGATTTCGGCGAGTCGTCGTTGGGAAGGAAGGATATCGCTGTCGGTTGTTGGGTATGAAGTTTGGGATGCGCTGATGGGATTCGTAGTAGGAGAATTGGGATTGACGTCGGAGAGTATTGACATTGGTGAAATCGAGCTGTCGATGTCTGCGGTGCTTTGCTGGCCATTATATCTGGGGGATTTCGGGGCCAGCGCTGATGCTCGAGACATCAGCAGTACAATCAGCGGCCGAACATGCTTCCCTTCTGCTTGTGTATAGTATTTCGCAACGGTATCAAGAGATGGGTGCCCTGAGCCCAAAATCTGCTGTATGTTACCGGTCAAAAACTTCATCTCTTTGGCCACCATCCGCAAAGGATCCACGCTGATATCGCCTTGACCTGCCGCACGTGCTGTCGCATTGGAAAATACATTTGACGCAACCGCCACCGCTTGCGCCCATGATGACTGCCTCCTTCGAGAGATATGGGGGGATGTAAATGTCGGAAGAGGTCGGGAGGAGGTTTGAGAAGTCAATTGACACCTAGAACAAGAATGAAATAGCTGGAGTCTCGAGGTCGCGGAGCTGTTGAAGAGCAATGAAGCTCTACTCGATCGGATCCTCATATCCCTGCTCCTAAATTTTTTGAAAGGAGAATAACCGTCCTTATTATGATCCTTCGAACATCCGAGTATATCCGGTGACGCCTTGAGCTTGCAAAGGAGGGAAATAGGAGCTGTAAGACGAAAAGAAATCTATGTGCAACAAAACAGAGAAATGTTGGAGCCGTTCTCTCCCGACTAGATTTTTCGGCTAGTCTAGACGATTGTCGGAGGCCGGAGGAGGTTTACCCGATGAGCTTAATTGTTACCTGGAATTTTGAAGCCCATGGCTTCTTCAACAATGTGAGGAGAAACAGCAAGATGGTGTTCCTAACCATGACCACGTCGATGGTGGAGGCTCTGGAGAAGATTCGGGGACCAGAGCCCGCCGAAGAGAAAGACGACAAACTCCACGAGGAGGGAAGCAAAGCTGATGGCGTGGAAGAACCAATAGCTCCGAGCAAGCAGGTGGAAGAGAAGAATCCACTTTCAAAGGAAGAAGTTTCGAGGAGTCCGATGGGAAACGCCGAAAAGGCTTCAACCAAAACGGAGGAAAAAGGATTTACAGAGCCCTCATTGAAAGATCCCAAAGTCGGCAACCCAATATCTCACGGCCAAGTCATAGACCTATCAAGGCAATTGAAAGCCCAAGGACTATCTCCATGTCGTCTGGAGACTCTACTGAAGGGGGCAAAAGTCTACGTGCCTCCCCCTCCACCCAAGAAGGAACCGGTAAGTAACCATTATTTCATTCATCCCTAATACGAACATCCAACTTACTAAACCCCATCTCCAGACTCCCGAATACAAAACCCTAATGGCCCGTCTCCGCCGTGAAGAAGAACTCCGAGCCTACGAACGAATGACCAAACCCCCTCCACCCATGGAAACCTTCGCGCAGCACTTCCCCGCCTCCTCCGCCGCTAACGCATTCGCCATGAACCACGAGCCCCCCACATCTGAAGAAGACGAGCTTGTGTACGCGGATATTGATAGGCAGATGGCGCTGATTCTCAATGTGCTTGTTAGTATCATTGCTTGTGCGGGTGCTATTTGGGTTGTGGCGAGATGGTGGAGCACGCCTGTACGGCTGGCTTTGAGCATGAGTGGAAGTGCATTGGTGGGGGTTGCGGAAGTTGTGGTTTATTCTGGCTATATTAGGAGGGTAGGGGAAGCGAAAGGGCAGGCGAAGAAGCTTAAAGAGGTAAAAGAGGTGGTGAAAACATGGGTTGTTGGTGGGGAAGATGATGAGGATAGACCATCTGTTCCTATCGAGTCTAAGGGTGACGAGGACAGCATCAAAGCTCGAAGGCGGAAGAAAGATACTGCTTGAAACAAATGTCAGGATTTCCACTGCAAAGAGATTTTGCTCGAAGGCGTGTATTGTTTTAAGAAAAGTGTCAAGGTAAATATCTTGACAAACATGCATTATTCTGGCAAGTGCCTATATATCAGGGCTTCTTAAGTTTATAAAGCCTTCTCCTTGGCCCTCTTCTATAATCCTGAATCGTTCTGAGATAGATCTCGTGAAGGGGGCTTTGCTGCCAGTTTTCAACCAGGCCTATGCTCATCACGGGCTCAATTTCATTCACAGCCACAGGGTTCGGTGGGATGGCAAGGCGAGGAACATTGACGTAATAACAGGTGTCGTGGCCTTCAATGCTGATCTTCACAGGAGGCACGAGGGAACCCCTCGCAGCATCTTCACGAGTTCTTTCCATCTTCAGATCTGAGACCATCCTTCTAGGAGTGAGTTTGAAAATTGACCAAAGGGTCGCGGGTACTTACAAGCACAACCAATTTCCTGGAGATTGACCAGGGCCTCCAATGATCAGACCACTAAGGTGTCCGGCTGTTTCTGGGTGCGAAATCGATCCCAAACGATCTAGATTTTTTTCCGTTTGAAGAATACGTCCTGGTCGAAAGAATTCGCCCCTCGCTTCATGATCGATAACTTTAAATTCTGTTGTCAGTGCAGGACAGTTTCTAGCTGGTATATAACGTACTTGGATCAATGGCCAAGTTTTTATTACTTTCCCGCCGCCATTGCCTTATATCCTCAATTGACACCTTGCTCGGATCTCCGTTGAAGACTCTCTCGGCTTTGGCTTCTGGGTTCGCATGCGATTTTGAGGAGGGACCAATTGATGTAATCTTTGGATATCCATGCGCTGTACGCTCCATTGATGTTGTTATTGTTTCTTGTCCACTTATTTGTGTTCCTCTCTCTGCATCTGTAAAGGCTCTGTTGTTAGCATAGTTCACAGATCATTGAAGAAGACCAACCTGTCGAATTATATGGTTGCTCACCTCCCTCTACAATCTGATCTCCTGTATCTCGAAATGCATTACCCCAAATCCTTTCATAGTGAACACTAGTTGGATGGTCAACCGAAGCATAACGGGTGGGTTCTTGCAAGAATTTCTCCTGCTTCTGCGTTTGAAAGGTTCGCTGCGAAGATATAGCTGCCAAAGTTCCCAGCCCGGCTGCCACGCCACTACCCAAAACTTGAGCTGCACTCACTGCAATCTGCCAAGAACCTAAGCTGACCATACTAGCACGATTCTCGTTCTCCTTTTGCATCAGTAGATGGTCATGGAGGGCTCGAGTGTTATCGTGAAGTGCTTGGATAGACTGGCGAATTTCCACCTGTGAGTCCAAAATATCCCGCGTTTTATCTACATCGTGATTCGCAGACAATCGTCGCGATGCTTCTAGATCTCGCAGTGTTGTATGTACCTCATCTAGAGACTCTTGAAAGCGTGTTACGAGATGCTGATGCTCATTTTGAGCCCTGTAAACGTTCGCTCGCTCGTCTTCGTCTCTCTCTTCCAGACTTCCTTGGAGGGAAAATATCGCCGGCGATATCCTTTCACTCCAGCGCTCGAAATTCTCTTGAGACGACAACAAGTCCCGTGAAAGATCCAGGATTGAAGTCCTAGAGAACAATCAACTTCCAATTACCGCGGTTTCAATTGGTCAGACTCACAGCATTTGCAACGCAATGAAATTATCCAGAATCACCTGCGGTTGCATAACCTGAGCACGTAGCTCCTTCACCTGATCGGAGACAAAGACTGCAAACTGTACCTCCCTCGGCACTCTCTTCGCCTTCCCCCGTTCAGAATCCTCCCCCAGCGACCGCTCATACTTCTCGATTTTATCCTTGAACTTTCCAATAGCAGACTTGAGGTTATTGCCTTGCTCAATCAACTCGGCCTCCCATTTCAAGTTCGGATGTTCTCGAAGCAGCGCCTCTAGACTTCTCAGCGTTTTCTCGATACTGGTCAAGAAGCTCACGGCGTCTTGGTACTCGCTAGCTGCACCGCCGGTTTCCCTCACAGCCTTGCCGACTTTGACGACGGTCTTTATAGCTAGAGCTATGTCGCCGACTGACCATCCGAAAGACATTTCAACAGAGATGTCGGTAAGATGGCGACGGTGAAAATTTTCCTGGGTTTAGCGTTCTTGGTCTGGAGCCTTGCGCGGAGCATTGGAGATGGAGATGTGAAGCTGGAAGTGAGGCTTGGGAAACGCTCGCTAGGCTGGGCAATGAGAGTTCGACATGGTTTGGAGACTGTCTCACAAACAGCCCGACATGACGGCCTTGAAGCAAATCGTTCGTCACATCGCCATTTTGGAACTTCAACTGCTGTTTGAGCAGTCAGATCCAGAATGAAGTCATCTAAGTGGACCAGCTACTCCTTTAATGTACGCATTTCTTCGTCAGTCTCCTAGGTGGTATTTTGGAGGCGCTTTCATGTCATACAGGATGTTGGGCTCGAGGTTGAAAACGCGAACCTGGAAGCTCTCAGGGAACCGCGAAACCACATGTCCAAGCACGGTTCGCCATTGAGGGCCACTTGGAAGGTATTCTCGAGGAAATAGAGAGTCAACAGAAGCAATTCAAGATAGGAACAATGAGACTAGAATATGCGGCGAGGCTACATGGGAAAGGAAGACCGTACGCACGCATTCTGAATCTCACTTGAGCAGCTGGTCTGCTTGATACGTACGCACAAAAGTCCGATATTCTAAATGAAATGACCCCTAAACCGATTCGGTTTACGTCCTTAGTCTTCCCACGGCGTATCTATGCTATCTTCTATCAAGACGTCGTAGGTGCGGCCTAACTTTCCTCTCGAGTGTACGTCATAGCACTAAAGCCGAAAAGTATATTCCCCTCCATCCATACATGGAGTAATTCAGTCATCAGCCGGATCAAATTACTGTGCCGCTCGCCTAATTCCGATCAAGAAGTACGGTACCGGTACTTTACGAGGCGAATGCGAGGTTCTACAGACGATGTTACGGCCGCATCGCAAGACTACTGTATTGGGGCCGCAAGCGGGGAAAAGCAGCCGAGATAGTGCGGTCTTACTATGCTCGTACTCCACCCAACGGGAAGGCGAAGGTGTATAGACAGATAAATACCTGATAAAACCGATTGGAAAAGTCATTTCATATCTCATTATTCACTTGAGCTCTTTTGTCTACACTCCTCAAGCTTTCTACCTTGGCAATTCAAATTACCGCCCGAGCAAGCTCGCAATTCTCGCTATGCCGAATCTCGAACAATTCGTTGATTTTGATCCGGAAAAGGATATCCCATCGCTTTCTGGGAAAGTGATCTTTATAACTGGAGGTATATATGCCTCGGAATTCAAGCTACTACATCGCTAATAGCTCGCAGGCACCGCAGGTCTGGGCAAAGCATCCGTGTTAGGACTCGCTAGACACAATCCGACTTTCATATATTTCACTGGCCGAAATGAAGAGGCCGGAAAGACTCTTATTTCTGAGGTTAAGGCCTCATGTCCAGAAGTAGGCGTGAAATTTATCAAGATGGATATGAAGTCGCTGGCGTCAGTCAAGACCGCCTGTGCTGAATTTGAGCACGATCGCCTCGACATTGTCATGTAAGGATTCTCACCTGCTATCAAATAAAATCCCGAAGACCAATTGAGCTGATTTAAAAATCAAGGTGTAATGCAGGGGTAATGTACATCCCGCCTGGCCTCAGCAAAGACGGCTACGAGCTGCACTTCGCAATCAACCACCTTGCCCACGCTATGGTGATTCAACAACTATTGCCAGTCTTAGAAAAAACCGCGAAGGTGCCCGACTCAGATGTGCGGGTGGTTTCACTTACATCTATCGCGTGGCAAGCGGCAAGAAATGGTATCACTTTCTCTACTCTGCGGACTTCGCAGGAAGGCTTCATGGGTGCCAGCACTAGATATGGGTAAGTTCCACTTCACAAAACGGTAAAAAGAGCGCTTGCTAATTCCAGATAGTCAATCTAAGCTAGCAAACATGGTCTATGCCTCCGAACTTGCCAAGCATTACGCTAACTCCAACATCAAGTTCGTGTCAGTTCATCCAGGAGTTGTAAAGACTGATATGACATCCAACGCCTCCATGGTTCATAAGTTGATAAACGATGCTTTCTTCTTCATTCAGCGACTCTCTTTCATTGAGGTTGACCAAGGACGTCTCAGTCAACTTTGGGCTGCGGCCGGCGCTAAGAAGGACGAGTTGGTTGATGGAGGGTATTATATGCCCGTTGGAAGGTTGAGCAATGATAGATTGAATAAGACTGCAACGAACGAGAAAATGGGGATGGAGCTGTGGGAGTTTACGCAGGAAGCACTTGCGAAGATTTGAACCTGGGCAGTTAGCTTCCCTCAAATATGAACATGGATCAAAGAAGAATTTCCCCGCCAACTTATGAGTTTGTCCTCGTGAAAGTCATATAGCCAATGCACAACTTGATAAGTCACTATATAGACTTGAAGGACTAGAGCCATCGACCTATGGCATGCATGAGAAGAACTTTAATCTTAGTCTATCAGCCTATTCTGCTCATCTCGCAATGAAGGTGCAATGATTAGACAGTGAAGGCCCAAGCTTCAAAGTTTACGTCTATCTTCTCTCCAGGTGAGGATTACCAATAAGATCGCCGTTTCTCTGATCTATGCTATCAATCATTCCAGGTCACTTGAAAGTGTGGCAGATACTAGATATAAGATTTCCTTTGAATGTTTCTACTTACCTGATCAAGTCTAAAGACATATATCATGGCTAACTAAGGGCTTTATAGGACATCTCCCCAGACGTCCCTGGTATACGAACAGGGCTAGACATCAGGGGTGATAAATTAACTTATGTTTGGCACCTAGTCTACAGCAAGCACTCGCCGAAAACCAAAACTGGCCCCTCAACGTGCAGCCGGCAATCTGAAAGTGTTCGAGTACTTGATGGAGCATTGAGCCATGAAGAAGACGACGAGCAGGGCACAGTGACTGAGACAGTCAGTATATATTGCAGCGCACCGTTAGGGAGAGGGACGAACGCAACTGTACTTTCCAGGATTCCATAACGCTTAGCTTTGGTAAATAATGAAAGCCCAGCCACAAACATAAACGTGAACAATATCCAAACCCCAAGAGCCATAACTTTAGTCATGCCCGTGTTCAAGACTACGTAAAATATTGATACTGGTACTGGACCGGCGACGAAGGTGATTAGCAGTGAACCCTGACGCAGGCGATATAGCCGTTTACTATTTGCCGTCTGCTGTATATATATGTGTTGCGGTCTTCAGAAGGGTTTGGTATGTAATTCGGAAGCAGGGGCCAGCGAGTTACGATACTCAACGGGTTTTTTTTCAGGGCCAGTGAATATGTCGTCTTCGGGAAGCTGCGTAGAAATTTCAGCCTTTCCGAAGCTCTTGGGCTACTGGAAGTAACACTATCTATATCTATATCATTATCATCAGGAGGTGAATCTGCAGTCATACGGCGCTGGGCCCAGGAAAGAATTCCTTCATTGACTGTCGACGGGATATCGATGATGGTGTTGGCTGCGGAATGTTAGTCTGAGTATCCTTCAAGACCAACTTACGTACCTTCTTCATCGATTATCTTTCTTTCGAGACAACGGCTACTCTGATAAGGGTGAGGCTGAGGAAGCTCATGTGTGATTTTGTCATCGACCCATGCGTCGAGCCAGGAGTCTAGGCTGCTTTCGGCTGTACGAGCAGTGGTGATGCACTGAAAGTTTGCGCCAGATCTTGCGGGAGAACCGTGCTCTTTCAAGCTAATTTCCATTTCGCGTGCTTCAGGTGGAGCATTTCTCAGCCATTCTACCCAAACATCATGGTCCGGAATCCATTGAGCGCCCATGACTTCGTCGACGAGCTTGATAGCTATTGAAAGTTCAGGTTCTGGGTCAAAATTTATGTCTGCTGTATTTCGAAGGGAGTTGCGTTCAGGTGGAAATTCTCTGTCCGTTGAATTCAAGGTTGAGCCATGGGCTGTGAATCTTCGGTTTGTATGGGCAGCCGGTGGCAATGGAGCCAAGAGGATGCTCCGTTGAAACCCGTGAGGGGTCAAATTGCAATATACCGGGGTTCTCCTTCTTTGTAATTCCATGGATATATCTCCATTCTGACCCCGCAGAAAATGCCCTCGAAAATCGGTATTGGGGGAAGGTTGCCACCTCTTTAGCCAGCCTACGAGTCTGTTCTGTAACTCAGAAACGGAGATCGGTTGTCCATTCGATGCCATGGCCAAGATGTTTGCCAGTGCATTCGTGAATGAATGCTGGCCGACTTCGGCAGCTATAGATTCAAAGCCACATGCTGCAATGACTTCCTTCATACCTCGAGATGTTCGGGCAGAGGTCACGGCTGTGTCTGCTGAATGGCAGGTATCATATAGCAGAAGCACGTCGCATTGTGCTTCTTCGAGAGTGGACTGGATTCCGCTCAAGAGTAGAGATGCCGAGTCAGGTCTTCGATTTCTATGAGAAAAATGAGTGATGTTTGCAGTATTCGATAGCCGTATTACTTACGCCGTCCACACGGGTGCATCATGTCTGTTTGTATTTATAAATGCATGGCCCGCATAGTAGAAAATAAGTAGAGTGTCTTTGCAATCGCCTTCCACGAAGTCTAGCACTCGACGCTTTAGCGACCGATCTGGGCAGTGATTTGGAATGGCGTATTGCGAGACATCATAAAAAAAGAGATCAGAAAACACATGTTTCAAGATGCCAATCTCTCGTAGGACACCCAGATCATCGGCTTCCCAGTATACTAGAAGCATCCGGACATATTTGTATCGAGACCCGTGTCTATTCTGCCATACCTCGCCCACCCTCGCCGACAGATGCTTCGTAAAGTCCACAAGCGCTGGATGCTGCTCAGGTAGCATCGGCGACCGGGGGACTTGTCCTAAGGAAACAAAGCCTTGCTCTTCAAGTTCTGCCTGAACAGAGTCTGTCAGTATTTTCTTCAGCAAGCGGTTGGAAGCCTAGCCTTACCGAGATCCTGCGGGGTGTCGCTCCCTGATCAGGGCCAGGGCTTGAACATGACCTCGCAGGGTCCATGCCTCTTCCACACTGGAATGCCGAGTCAAAAAATGATGCCACCTCCAGAAAAATGTCTAGCTATTGACTGCCATGATCCAGAGAGTTGAGAAGACGCATGGAGCCTCGCTGTTCCGCGATCGTTTGGCTGGCCGAAAACGCTCACCGATAGATCCCTGAACGGGTCTTACGAAAGGCGCTTTGCATCCAACCACAACAAAATTCAACAAGAAAGAAAACAATGGACAAATCAGAGAGCGAGTACCGACATCTTGTACTGTAATTTTAGAATTGATCGAGACCTCAAGCGTCCACGTCAAAATTTAAATCAGACGCACATGTCCCTCCAGCAGCTAATTGACTTACGTGGAGAAAGGCAGCTTTCAAATCCAATTAGCAACACTTTTGTTGATGGCTCAACATGAAGCTTGATAAATTTCACCAGCAGGCCACAAGCCACGCCGACTCGAATAAGGAGAGAGTGGGAGGCGTACACACGTGACCTGGATCCTACATTAATTTCGTAGAAGTCATGTTGAATTATCGAACCTTAATTACACAGAGCAAGTGCTCACTTGATGTTGTAAGTACAAAATAGGTTATATATACGGATTTGAGTGGCGTTTGTTCACTTTTGAAACTTAGTATATTGATCGTACAAATCATTAAAGGAATTCAAGGTGATGAGTGTAAGTGAAATGATGAAATATATATTCAAATGAACCAAGCTAGATGTTTCCAACGTTTCCATCTATCAAAACCCCCCGCCTAAGCCCACTCACCAAGCCTCACCTACTTCCTCACCGGCGGATTCGGATTACTCTCCAACCTCTGCAGCGGACACTCCTCATCAAACCCAAAAATCCGATAATTCGCCTCCATCCCCTTACTCAAATGCGTATTAAAATGGCAAATAACCTGCCACCACCCCGGATTCGTCGCCACCATGGTAGCAGTATCCATCATACCCGGATTAATCGGCACACTGGCCTTCATCACCCCATCTTGCTTCACGTTGTTGCCGTGCCAGTGCGCGACATGAGTGTCGAAACCCATGTCCATGATGTACCAGATGGCGGGGTCGTTGAGACACATTTCAAAGGCGGGGTTGTTGGCGAATATGTAGCCGTTTATCTATTCTTGTCAGTTCAAAAGTCTTATTCTCGGAAGCAGAATTTGGGGGTAAGTCCGAAATGAGGAGAAACGTACTGGGAAGAAATTCGCCGCTACTGAACTGTTGACCGTAGTCATAGGCGTATCGATCTTCTGTGGATACCAAAACGTCTCATTTCCCGGTATCGTGATATTTGGGTATGTGGAGCTTTCATTCTTCATTCCAGATAAAGCAGGTAAAAATTTCCGCACATTGTGGAGAGCGAGGAAAGAGTTCCATTCCTGGTTATCGCCGTAGAAAAGAATGAATTCGCGGTTGTTAGCCATCACTTCATCCATTTTCCCCGGTGAGTAGACGATCGTGGGACCAGTTAGCCCAGCGTCCGAACCCTGGTACATAGAGACGTAGGAGTGGTAAGCCCAGAGCTTGGAGTCCTCGCCTGGGTCGGGTGCTGACGTATCTGGCACAAGCCTATTCGTCCCATCAGCCGCGTTTCCCTAAAGATAAGAAAGGGAATACTTGCCACTTATAAACCACACAACCCCCCGGCGGTACCGCATTTCCCTCCGCATCCCTTTCAGTCCCATTATAATAGAGACTCCCCTCACTCTCCTTTGTATAAAACAATCCCATACTATGCATACTAGCATAAAACTCCCCAAGCCGATTCACGAACATAATTTCAATCATATCACCCACTTCCGCTCTCACGATTGGCCCATTGAAGCCAAGCCAATCAGGTTGTTCGCTGCGAGTAGTAAAGTCGGGACCCGTGTAGCCTTTGTACAGCGCTTTATCGAAGGTTGTGCCGATGTTGGTGGAGGAGGGGATGTAGCCCGCTGTTTGGGCACGGAAAGACTCGTTCATGGGGACGCCGAGCCAGTTGTCCCATCCTAGACAAAAGTTGTGAGATAGGGTTTGGAGTTTAGGAAATGAGATGTACCTGTGGGTGCGTAGTCCCAGGTGTCGATTTCGGCGGCGATGTAGTAGCGACGGACGTTACCGCTGAAATTGAAGCCTGTTGGTTGGTAATAAGGAAGCTTGCCGTCCATTTTGCTAGAGCAGGTTGAGTCGATTGTAACAGCTGCATTGATTGGGCTGCCAGCTACGGCAGCAGCGGCAGCTGTCAGCGAAGCTAAAGTTGTCAAATGCATAATGGAGAAACTTGATGTGCGATACAAGGCCAAGGTTTCGGTGCGAAGTTGCTTGACTACTGGTGATGGGGATGAGAAGATATGAGCAGATTTTGAAAATCCCAAAACGTCTTTATATACTCTATTTATCTAGTTCCTTTTCGATCACTACGGCGAAGTAAGAACATGCAGAGATTCCCGGAACCATAGAAGCCCAGCCCCAACGTCACTCGATAGCCGTCGGCAATTATGAATACGATACTCAACATTCTAAGCCACTTGAAGATAGTATCTCGCAGAAAATTCCACGAAGGGTCCATGTAGTAAGAGTAAGTGGCCGGGATGACGCAGCAAAGAGTACACAGTACCAAAGAAAGAATGTCACTCCCACGTTACTTAGGGTAAAGTAGCGTATAGAGCCTCATCTTCGGTCGGTCGTAAGCATTAGATCAAGGACTAAAGAAATTTTGTTCGTAATTTTCCACCAAAGCATCTACCGTCCAGCTAGCGACCGCTCGGGCGAACTCGCCGAAGTAGAGAAGCGTTCAGCAAATCCAATCATGACATCTTGAAAGGTCAGCGCATACAATTGACTGGGGACTCAATAATGGAATTCTGAGACAGTCTACGCATGCCTTCTGCCGCTGAGCGTTTTCACGGGATTGCTTGTTCTTACCTTAACCCCTAAGTGTTCCCCAAACCTGCCTCGCTTTTCGAGAAATGCAACCAAGTAGTACTTGTTTACAATTCTATACAACGCCGAAAGAAGTCTTCTACAGCTCCCCTTTCAAAAACAAAAGTCTCAGACTAGTACAATAGTTACTAGTCACGGGTGCAGCCGCGCATCCGAAGAAGCCGAAGTATCGACGGAACTATAAGCAGTGACATTCCATGACGTAAAAAAGAATATGAAAGTTTTTAGCAACGTAAAACACGAACAACAGGTCAACACGAAAATTGAAATGTTCGGAATGTTCGGGGAAGAAAGTAAATCTGGTCTACTCCGACTACGGAGAAGAGGATGCAGTGTTGGCGAGTCATTTCAATAGCTCCTCCCGTGGCAAAGAGATACTAGCGACTAGGAGAGCGCTTGGAGACAGCTTCTCCGGAATGAAGGTTTCATTTTTCGTGAAGATACCGCCGCGGGATACTTCTGAGTGACCGAAATTGGATTTGGGACGGCAGAGTCTCGAGGTAGAGAGCGCTTTGAATTCCCGTGTCAGTCTTCATGCTCCCCAGAAGTCGAGGCCCAAGAGTTTGCCAAAGCAGCAGAGAAATGCTTTGCAAAATAGACTTTACTGTTCCGTTCCGATACTCTCTTGCAGTGCACCGTCCGCAATCTCCATCCCTCGACTTGTCGGGTAAAGGTCTGCCTTCAAACTGAAGGTCGGCGACGAAATTGACGCATTTGCCTTCAGCTTTCCCGTCTAATTATATTAATGGTGATATTGGACGCGTGCCGCTGAAGCAGGTACTCCACCATGAGCGCCTTGCAGCTGTAATTTGGAATGTCCCGGAGTCGGATTATCGTGAGCTTGAGTTCCTGCCGTCACCCGGGTCTATTTCCGAACTCCACTGTGGAGCATGGTCAAAAGTGATCGGATAGCGAGAAGTATCCGAAGTGAAGATATTGATGTCGTTCACTTTGGCCTGCATGTGAGGCTGAAAATTCTTCATCGACGTTGACGCAGGTTCTTTGGTGGCAGGTCCGAATCTGGTCGTTCTGTCTCTTTCGATGTCTTAGAAAGGCTTCTTGAAGCGAATTCGAACGCAATGGCGGGTTCTTCTAAACGCTATTGAGACCGAATCGGAGAATTGAGTTGCGAGGCGTCAGCTGAAGATGAATTGTGGACGAACTTGCAGATAGGAGGGCTTGCTTCAAAGATAAATTGTGGAGAGATTACGGAGGCCGCTCCGTTCCGGGGTCCATCAGTGGTCTCACGAACCCCTGAAGTGTCTGGCAGGCAACCGCTGTATTTCGTGCCTTTGACCAGGATACAAACATCGTAAAATTTAGGAACGGAATAGTTTGAGCGATAAGCTAATGTGCGTTCCATGTAACAATTAATGAAATTATTGCTTGCGTTGCAGGGAAGAAATCCTAATTTTAGTGTCAGAGAAACAATTCTGGGGGTTGGGGCAGGTGGCACAAACTCTATGCATGCATGATTGGACCCTTCTTCGGGGTGAACATACGGTCCCTGCAGCAGTCAAATGCGCCAAGGGCTTCCCCAACGGCCCGGGCCAGATCTCGACCGTTTGTTTAGGGTTTGGTCGATTTTCGCTTTGAGAAGCTCGAAATGCACCCTTTCAATATGTTCATTTAGCCTGTCGAGGGTGCATTAGAGATGCTGCAAGCCTGCAACGTATGTTACAGGGCCGGGAGGGCCAACCACTCGGACCACGGGTGCCCTCCCGCTTACAGTACCATCTCCTAGATGCGAGCGTCAGCAGGGGATGTTTTGCTAGCAAGGTAGCGCCCATGTTACACGACATTCAGGGTCGTCTGCATTTGATAGTGTAATGCCGTTGCCTCGCAGAATTTGTGTTTTCCTGCGAGCCTGTTCTGCTTTCGGGAAATTTCCACAAATTTCATCAAAAGCTTCACGTTCAGCTCGAATCTTCCGATACCCGCGCTGCCAAAGTATGCCAAAAATGTGCCCCCCCTGCGTGTGCACGGTCTGACCGACATGCGGGGGACTCCCAAAGAGGGGGAAATGAGGCTCTCGGCACCGCCAACAGGGGCATTCGGTGTGATTGCCCCTGGATGTTAGAACGCCGACCAAGTACAAACTGACGGCCCGCTGCAGCAAGCAATAAAAAGGAACCTGGGCGGTTCGATAATCTCCAGCAGAATGTAACCGTATGGTCTGATTTGGGTAACTCAATACTGTCAGCACCGTCTTCTCGATACTCGAGAAGTGTGACGACGTTCAACTGGCGTTCTGCTCTCTCGTATTCCCCTCATATATCTAGAAGGTTTCCTCCTGGTAAAGATCTTCATCCCATCAAGCACAACAGGACAATCATCTAAGAACACCACTCGAACAACCATCCCCAAAGTCAATATGCCTTCTACCGTTTCCGCATTGGTCTTCGGACTCCTCGCATCCACAAGCGGTGCCATGGTCATTCGAAGCGATGAGCTCTCCCTGCGTCAAGGTAAATTAGTAATTGGTTCCCACGATCTGAGTTCATGACTGACATTTTGTGTTTTCAGCGCCCACTTACTCGTACCTCGGCTGCTACACTGAAGGGACTGGAGTTCGAGCCCTCGGCGCCGCAAACACCGTGAACTATACGACCATGACCGTCGAGGCATGTGCTTCCTTCTGCACACCCACATACAGTCTCTTTGGGTTGGAATATGGTGGGGAGTGTTGGTGTGCGAACGTCTTTGGAACCGGAGCAGTAGCTGCACCAGACACGGACTGCAGCTTCGATTGCGGAGGAAACGCAGCAGAGAAATGCGGAGCAGGAAACAGACTCAGTGTTTACTCGACCACCCCGACCGCCCCAGCAGAACCAGTCCACGTCGCTACCGCAGGTGGATACACCAGATTTGGCTGCTACACTGAAGGAAATGGTACCCGCGCCCTGGCCGACTTCCAGGAGGTTGACTACTCGACCACCGGTATGACAGTAGAGAAATGTGCCACTTTCTGCGGCGGCCACTCCTCGGCATTGTTTGGTGTTGAATATGGTGGCGAATGTTATTGCGGATCCGAGGCTCCATTTGCTGCGAGTGGATCTGTTGCCGCTCCTGATTCCGACTGCAACATGCTTTGCAATGGTAGCCCGAGTGAGTTCTGCGGCGCCGGAAATCGCTTGGACATTTATCGTGTCAACCCCACGACGGTGTAAGGGGTGTGCGGCGAGGCTGGCGTGGCGTGCAGTAGATGGAGAACCTGGAAATAGATATTGCTTCGTTTCTTTGCGCTGCTGGGACTTCCTTCAACATATGAGTTCTCGGTGGTGGCTATTATCAATATAACTTTGTGTCTTTCTTCCTAAACCTTCTGCCGAGTCGAACGTGATTTGGAATGTTTTCGCAGCCTTGCGCTAAAATTAGCAGTCAGCCTTGTTCCACATGTGAGAGGCGCACGAAAGAATTTCAGCCTTTGAAGCACCTGTCATCGATCCTTGAAATGAGTAAGCGACACGCGTATGGGGGCCAGCCATTTCAGCCATCAATAAAGACTGCAGAATCCCACTAGTTCTGACTCCCTTTCCAGCTTGTCCTTTCCCTTTCGCAGCCTGCCTCCCTGCAGAACGTCCATTCTTAAAAATGAAATATGTCAATTAAAACGAAAGGATGCAATCTCCTGATCGATAATGTTACTGAACTCTTCGGAATATTCGACATTGAGTCGTCCTCGGTTCGCGACTTCGTCCAACCGGCAAGCTTCCGGGAACAGTATGCTGTTCTGCCTCCTGGGCTGAATACACCAATCGTGTGGATGCATTACAAAGACACTCGGCCCGCGGCGGAGTATAAGTTTGAGCGCGAAAATGATCAAAGCGAGCAGTACAGAATCGACTTAATCATCCCTGAACAGCAGGAAACGATCGTGAACGTTATGCGTAAAAATGACAGAATGATTCGAAGGTGTAGGAAATTGCTAACAGAACACAGCTTCAACAACGACGGAGCCTTTCTGGGATCCTTTCATGCCCTTCCATACAGTCTCACACTTCAGTGTGAGAAACAAAACATGCCGATTTCAACAATTTGGAGTTCTGGTATATACGTGGACGGTGCCACAAAACCTTGATGAAAACTCGACGTACCGGCTGAAGCTGAGCACGAACATATCTCGCGAGGAGTATTTGAGTGGCGAGTTTCGAGTCGGACGTGGGAAACAAGAGATAAATGATGGTGTTGACAGCTTTCAAGTCAGTATGAGAGCCATGTTAGGCTTGACGTGTCTCGGGTTTCTGCTGTTGACTGTTGCCAGGTGGCTCTTCCGTTCTATTAAAACGTACAGGCGGAGTCGTATATGGGTGCAGATGACGTGATTGAAGGGATCAATGTCGAGTTGCGCTGAAGGTCATATAATGTTACAACGCCAGGCCTATCAACTGCTGATGGTGCAATCCGCGCAAAGCATGGACGGGAGGGAAGAAGGGCGGAGTTGTACAAAAGCCAAGGATCCTAGAAGGTGGAAGAAGAAAGGTCGGAAAGTTGTTGACTTTGCAAATGCTAGACTCCAAAAAATGGGACAGGATTTTCCCAAGATGAAAGTGCACGACTTTTGCAACAAATGATAGGAAATCTGTTATACACATGGGCAAAATCTCCATCTCGAAGGTCCCAATCTCCTCGAGAATTTGACGGGCCTGGGCTGGGGTGACACCGTTGAACAAGAAGATAAATGTCGAGGATCTGCCTTTGCCCATTGAGGAATTCGAGGAATCTCGAGGACCGAAAATGGCTTATTTTGATCGTCATAAAGGTTCCGATAGAAAACGATTCCGGACATGCACCGCTGAAAGCTTGCGTTGATGTTGCTCGAGTAGTTCTTGCCTTGCATAGAACACAGCGGTACATAGGTATTCAAAGTAAAATACACAACTAACATCTCGAAACTTCCAAGATTGTGTTTACCACGGTGCATGTGCATGTGGAAGAGGGTGAGGTTGAAACAAGAATAAAAAGTCCCAAGGCCGCGGTTTGACGTAGAAATCCCAGGATCTTGGTATTCCAGGGGCTTTTTAATCCCACATTTTGTCCCTACGTAGTAAACCAACACATGGCACACATGGCCGGCGAATTAAAGGTCCGGTCCCGTAGTCTATTTTGACCTGAAATAGTTTAGCCGATATTCTGCCCCGAATTGATATCTGCACCGGATGAGCTGGAAATCCATCTGAAGATATATTCCTGAGATGCGGTATCATTCTCCGTGCGTGTGTAATTAAATAGTCATAGTCCGAGTGATTCCATTGACGGTGTTGTTCTTCCTGGACGTCATTTGCAACCAAATGCGCTGGCCACGACTTCGCCCCCTTCAACCCAGACTGAGCGTTCACAAGCGAAAGCTAATAATACTACTACTCAATTTGCGAATCCTCAGCTGTGATGCGGGCCTGTGTTCGCGACTCCTAATGTTTTCTCGAGGGAGAAGACATGCCGATTATCTTCTGTGAAGCTGCTTTTACCTCCGCACCAGCAGAAGCAATCTTCACTCTTCCAACGACGCGCGAATTGCCAAGAAATCCTGCCAAGTTTGCTGATCCTACTTGTACTTGTATCCTATCTCCTTTCCGGAGCCGGTAGCATCAAACGTCAGTCTTCCTCGATAAGACAAGACGGTTTGTACTTGTACGTGACGACGGTCCTCGATCTCATCGATGCCACACGCTGTCGAGATGCCATCGTTCCTGTCTGACGACACAGGACCCGCCCTCTCCGCAAACCGCCAACACTTCGAGCTCCCCCATCATCCTGGTCCGTCCTACGAGAAGGTCAATGGGAACGCCAAATCATCCTCGCATACATCGATGAAGGGCAGTGTAGGCGAAAGTTCGGATCCATACGTCGATGGGCCCAGCAGTGGCCGGCCGCAGATGAATGGGGATATGCTGCATGACGGCAGCTTGAACTACATGCCGAATGGGCGGTCGAGCGCCAGCAGCTGGGATCACAGGTCCTCACGCAATGGCAGTTTACTGTCGGTGAACGGGGGCATAAACGGAGTTTCTGAGAATGGAAGGAGAAGCCCAGCACAACAGAATGGCTTACCAAGGATGTCAAATGGCGACAGAAACTCTGTCGCGTCAACAAACGGAAATACGCAAAATACTCCCATCGAGTCTGCAACCATACCAAGTACAAACGGCGATAGTGAGCCTTCGAAAAGAGTATCTGTGCCACAACCAATATCTACGAATCCCCAAAGTACAGGACCCCTCACCTATACTTCGTCCCTTTTGCCAGCGACCCCGTTACTAGCTCCCGAGACTCCTTCAAGGGTAAATACAACCTCCCCGCATCGATTTTCCTCTCCTCCGTCATATCCCGCCCCTTCAGCCCCATCACCATCACCGAGTTCGAACCAGCATCCGGGCTCAGCCCAATTGAAGCACAGACACACACTACAAGTTCCAAAAGTCGTCCCAGGACGAAGCTCCCGCGACGGTGACGATGCGGTTTACAGCAGTGGCAGATTCTCACCTACATCTCTCGCGGCAGGTGTAAGAAGAGGGTCTCTGAATCTCAATCGACGAAATACACAATCGATACATTCCAACATGCCCCACGAAGAAATAGTGCCAGACGAGGACGCCATGCGGTGGGCAGAGGCCGTACGACAAAAGAGAGCAAGCAAGAGGCGGCGGAAAGACGAGGAAGACGACGATAGAGTCGTCGTCGGAACGAAAGTTGACCAGAACCATGTAAATTGGGTTACTGCATATAATATGTTGACGGGGATTCGGTTTACTGTTTCGAGAACAAATGCGAAGATGGATAGGGCCTTGACTGATGCCGATTTCGACGCCAAACACAAGTTCTCATTCGACATGTGAGTATTGCTAGTATTTATTGGGAACGCGGAACTGACAAACGTAGCACTGGGAACGAATTGACCCCATCCGCGAAATACGACTTCAAATTCAAGGACTATGCACCATGGGTATTTCGACATCTCCGTGCAAAGTTCAGACTCGATCCGGCAGACTACCTAATGTCATTAACGAGCAAATATATTCTCTCGGAACTTGGATCGCCAGGGAAAAGTGGAAGCTTCTTCTATTTTTCTCGAGATTACAAATATATCATCAAGACTATACATCACGCCGAGCACAAGTTCCTACGGAAAATCTTGAAGGAGTACTACCTACACGTTGAACAAAACCCGAATACCCTCCTCTCCCAGTTTTATGGTCTGCACAGGGTTAAGATCCCCTACGGTCGGAAGATACACTTCGTCGTTATGAACAATCTGTTTCCCCCACATCGAGATATCCATCAGACTTTCGACCTGAAGGGTTCGACGATTGGTCGAGATTTCAAAGAGGAAGATCTTGAGAAAAACCCGCGGGCGACATTGAAGGATCTGAACTGGCTTCGCCGGGATCTACATCTTGAATTTGGACCGGAGAAGAAGCGGGTATTCTTTGAGCAGATGGAACGAGACGTCCATCTGCTGCAAAAGCTGAAAATCATGGATTACAGCATGCTAGTTGGGATACATGACCTTCAGAAAGGCAACCAGGAGAATCTACGTGACAAGACCCTGCGAGTGTTTCAGCCCGGAGGAGACAGCCCGTCAGATGACCTTGGACCACCTGGGCCAGGAACTTTGATGAGGACACCGAGCAAGCTCGAAAACGCTAGAAAAGCCAGGGAGTTGCGACAGATGATCAAGCAAGAGAAGCCGATTCCGATGGGACAGAGTAGTTCGCGAATGCCGGACACATTGGAGGAAAACACCACCAAACGTGATTTGGTTTTCTATAGCGATGACGGGGGATTTCGAGCGACACACGAGGATGATAGCCCTGGTGAAGAGATTTTTTTCTTGTCGATTATTGATTGTCTCACTCACTATGGGACCGTCAAGAAGCTGGAGCATCTATGGAGTTCGTTGCCCCTTTTGCCATCTCTTTGATTGTTTCTGAATACTGACGGTTCACAGAGGGTCTCAGCCACGACAAGAAACTAATTTCGCCCATTCGACCCGAGCCGTATGGCGAACGTTTCATCCAGTTCATTGAAGGGATAACTAAAAGCCCAGAGGAAGCCGCACGTGAAGCTCAGGATGCTTCTCGACACTCAATCCCGCACACTAACTCGAATCCAATTTCCAACCGTAATACATCATCGCTCGACTCTGGCCGGCGGAGATCAGGTAGCCAGCACTTGCAAAGATCAAGCATGAACAATGCAACGATCCAGAGAAACGAGAACGAAGCATTGAAGGCGGAGAGGAGGGGCGACGATGAAGGTGATAGACCGGATCCTCGGACTATTGGGGTTGTCCGTAGTCCCAGTGCGGAACGTACGAATGGATTGCAAGGTCAGACACTTCCAGTGGTGGAAGAGCTTGGAGAGGCGAGCAGCACAGGTGGTCGTAGTGGCCACAGTCGAGAACGAGACTCAAACGGTGACAGAAGGCCACTGACTCCAGCGAAAGATAATACGGATGGTCGACCTTTGACACCCGCAAAAGATTCCAGCCCGAACAATAACGGGCACGGATTGAGAAGGCCAGTAAGCAGACAGAGTCTTGATAAGGACCTTCCGCCTTTGCCAATGGCTGCAAGCCCGGCGCCGATGAACGAAAAGGATTCGATATTCAGGAGGTAGCGTCAATGAAGGGGGATGTACGGACATCACCTCGATAAAACAACATGTGGGAAATACACAAGGGAAGGGATAGAGGTGGAAACAAGAGGACGGGAAGAGCATTATGATACCATTCTCCAGCGATCAGCGTTCATTTCATTTTGTCTGTTTATTAACCCCACCAAAGCCCCAGTCGGGCTCGTTCATTTTCTTTGTGTCTATTGTACTCGTCACCAACGAATCTCCTTTCGTCATTGCAGCTGCTTTTGGGACACCCGGGTTAGGGAGAGATTGTAGATAAGATGCGTGAACTAGAGTTGGCCTCCCGCTTTTGGAGAAGGATTTGTACGTTAGACTTTGGGCGCGCCGTAAGGCTGGTTGATGAAATGACAAGATGAATTGCTGGATCCCGCTTGTGTATTGCTTGTGTGCATTGATTGTTTGGTGAGCTGCGAGAAGTAAATCGATTCACTGTCGACGAGAGCAAGGCCCGCTTGGGTATCATATATCCGGCGTGGTCTCATTCAATTGAATTCGTTCACAAAAGCTAAACCTCGCTATACTTTGCTCGATAATATCAGATTTTGACAGCGACTCCCGATAGCCGCGACAAGAGCAAGAGCGATCGATGTCTGCGACCTCGACAACTGCGGGCAACATCTACAACTCCCTTTGGTTCAAGACCACAACCATTATGGAAAACACAAAGCAGGGTACCGCGGTACTCGTTCACGATGAGCTTGCCCCTACCGTTATGCTAAAGACAAGAGGAGAGAAGCCCGCCTCAGAAAGACGCCAATCTGATGAAAGTCTCCAAATCACTCCAGAACGACCCCGATCTTCCCTCAGATACAACACGCCAATTACTCCCGTGGGCGCCAGCAGGTCTCGCGCCGTATCTTACGAATCGAAGGCCAGCATTTCTCCTGGCTACGAATCCGATGATCGATCTACAGGTAAGCTCTCCTTTCTACCCATTTGTCTAGAAATCTGTAACTAACATAATCTTCTCAGATGGATCTCCTCCTTCTGTCCTCGGTCCAGGCGCAGTAAAAGGCGGACCAATCTACAACCAACGCCGGACCTCCTTCCCACGCCCCCAACCCCCCGGCCGAAAACGCTCCCACACCCCACGTCTCCCCTCCTGGCACTCCACCTCCAAAGAACCCGTCCACAGCATCACCAAATCCCTAAACCGAATCTCGAATTTCACCAGGACGGTAGATACTTCCTCAGAAACAGATACCTTCAACTTCAGGCTGTTTCTGGATGCGAATAAGGAGATTGTGGCGGCGTGGCATGTGATCGAGGATAGGGAGATTAAGGATAATCCGGTGTTGGAGGAGAAGGTGGATTGTATGCATGCGATATTGGCGGCGTGGAGTATTGGGAATGAGGTTGATCATACGGGGAATTGGTTGATGCAGGCGTTGCAGTTGACGAATTTGAATAGGGAGTTTGCGGAGGTTTGGGAGGCGGTTACTGGGGTGGAGATTGGTGAGTTGAGACTGTTTAAAGAAGAGAGGAAGATTCGTTTGCTGATATCTCTTTTGTGCAGATCCGTTTGGCCCTGATCAGCGGAGTGAGGAGGATATCTTTACATCTCCGAGCGAGTTAGCTACGGATCAGCAGAGGAAAGTGGAGGCTGTCAGAATTGAGGCGATCAAATTCGCAGCAGCGATCAAAATTGAGGAGTGTAAAATTGAGGAGAGGGAAGAGATCAAGAAAGAGAACATCATCCCACCCCAAATCGATCGGGCTACCGACGAGAAGAGCAAGGCTCAGGCGAAGGGGCGCATCTCCACATCCCCGAGAGAGTCCACTATGAATGAGGAGACCGAAGTCAAGGATGAGGCTGGTATCTTCACATCCCCGACTAAGTCGAATGCCGATGGGGAGCCTTCGAGCGATGAAACTATAGAGTTCCTTGCTCCCTTATACCCAATCGAGCACTATGTAGCAGAGTCTGAAGTCGAGGTGCCAAGTAGCAACGGTGGAAGTTCGCTTTCAACGTCGCCTTCCCAAAGTAAGTCGTATTCACCCATTATCTATTGTTCTCTATTCTTCGGTGGGACAATAGCAAGCTAACAATAGCGAAGAAGGCGACAGATCTCCCAGCCGGGGTTCAAATAGCTTCAAAGTTTCCCACGGTCCGGTTTCCTCTACCATTCTTTCCGAACCCAGTCCCAAACAACCAAATTTTGAAGACGCATCTCGTATTCACGAATCTTTAGAGAAAATTGAAGCTCTATTGCAGCAGTTGCAGAAGTCTAAGCCCGACGACGGCCCAACTCTTCAGAAGATCAACAACCTTGAAGGTGAGATAATTGGGGAGTCTTTGGTTGCCTTTCCAGCGTGGAGAATGCCACGCAGTGTTTTGATCTTCCAGAAAAACATCAACTAACTTCTCATTTCCCTTTAGAACTCGTCGTCCAACGATCTGATACCCAGGCTACAACAGCCGACCAACACCTGAAGAGGATTGAGGGCCACATTCACCAAGAAACTTCTCAAACCGCAGAAAATATCAAGGCTGACCTCAAAGAACGCCTCGACAAGATCGAGTCTGGCCTCCTTCAACAGAAGCCACAGCCACGTCCTGCCGATCCACGACTCTCATTAGAGACATTGGAAACTGTATTTGATCAACATCTTGGGATAGTTGAGGTAAGATCACGTCTTTTGCGTCTTGGATGTCTTTTTCGGCATCGTGCATTTGCATCAGTGCCGCTTGTTTTTTGTCCACCTTTCCAGACTTAATACCCTTTTGGCGAGTCATTGACATTAATGCGATTTCTCCACAGCCCCGGTTTGTCGGAAAGTTTGATCAGATCCAGAACAGTGTTGATAAGCTTTCCAATCAGCACTCCTCATCGTCGACCTCGTTCTTGAATCAGCTTACGAAACTTAACTCCAACCCCCCCGGTGGATCCAATAGCCTCGACAAGCACCTCGGCAAATTCAACGAAGGCATCTCAATTATCAGCATGGGCACAATGATTCAACAAGTCTATCTTGACATTTTCCGTGACTGGGAGGCTCTCAGCCTTGACCAGAAGCGCAGCAGTGTCTATTTCATGAAGAAGCTTGTTGCGAACTGGCATGAAAAGTATCGCACCAAGATGTCTCTAGTCGACGCCATGATCACCGATCTCAAGAGTATGCCTTCGGAGACTGAGAATGTACGTAGATTCCTGTGGCGTTTTGTTTCCTCGTTCGCGCAACTCAGAGATTCCAATGTCCATTTTGAATTTCTCAGAGCTCTCGGGACATTCAAAGTAATCTTTGAATCTTACTAATTGTTTGGGCGCTTCTTGATCAAGCAATGCTGACTTTAGAAAACTTCAGATTGAGAGGGTCACTGCTCGTACCACCGAGTTCAAAGAATCCGCACAGACGATGAAGGCCGATATCGACATGGTAGACGAGTGTATGACCCTTTATGGTGAAGCCCTAAACTCTAGGGAGCAAATGGAAGCGAAGATGGCACTTATCAAGGCGAAGAAGGAAGAGCTGGCACAAACGAGGATGAACTCGCACTGGGTCTACACCGCCCTTGACGAGGCTGTCGATATCTGCTGGCCACAAGGCGATCCTGAGTCCAACACCAACACCGACACCGATACTGACAGCGAGTCCGAAAGTGAGCATGTCGACTTTGGCAATCAACTTGGCAAGCATGGCGGCGGTAACGGTGGAGGTTGTGTTATGATGTGAGCAGATGACACGCTTTTCTTCCTGCTTTGATACCCTTGCTTTTGCGGAGTTCTGGGCCGGAGTTGCTACTGCTTATTTGCGAGATCGTGTTTCCTTACTTTTACTCTTGGGGTGGATTATGTGAATGGGGTGTTAAGGGGATTGAGATACATTGAGCTTGCTTGAGCGATCATGTTCTACATTTTTAGAAACTTTGAGGACATTCACTCTCTACTATCCAATGGAATTGATCTGCGAAGTTTCTGCTTGTAATTCTCTTTGAGTTTTCGAGCATGCAGTAGTAATTGACACAAAAAAAAGTTTCAGCTAAAGTGGGCGATTCTGAGTTTCACCGGGTTCTTCGACCGCCGGCTCCCCAATTGGCACCGGCTTCCTCTAATACTTGATTTATTCCCCCTCATATGGTAGAATATTATCATTTTATACGTAAACCGCACGGTAATGATACTTTCAACTTTTGGCTTGCCCAAGCCAAGCATCACCATTTGATATTTACCATGTCTTCCAGCTCATGCCAAGCCTCCGCGTCTATACTTTCCTCTCTAACTCTTGCAAGTGTGAATTGCGGCAAAGTTTCCCGCCGAAACACCTAGAGCCCGTTCCCTATGCTATTTCTAGAGACTACACAAAACAATATTCACATACTCATCTATTCATGCAAGTGGACCTGAGACTTAAATCCACATTATTGAATCGTAGCCTACCTCTTACCCCTTTCCCCATTGAACACAACTCAAAGTGCGGACTTTTTGGCTGGGACCTTTTGGCGGTTATACGATACATGATGGCTACCATCGAAGTAGAAAATGCGTTGGCGGGAAATATAGATACACCGCATACTTTGAGCAATGTTGAGGAGAGGAGGGAAGAGGGGAAGGCTGAATGTAAGTTTTCAATGGGAGGCTTTATTTTTGTTGATTTGGGTACAAGCTGATGTTATGCATATAGTACCTTCGTTAATGGCGTGGATAAAACGAGCTTGTGGATTGGAGGTGGAATAGAAATCGTAGGTTGTTTTCCTGGTGTGGTGTTTGTTTCTATGTCACATACATGGATACTTATATTCAATGAGATCTACATCTGGCTTTCTCATTCACTTCCCTCCCTCCTTCTTTCTCTCCCACCCCCACCTCCGCATTCTCTTCCCAGCCTCCATCTCTCTTCATCCTCTTAACACAAATATTTTCCAACCCACAAAAGACCAGGCCAGGAATATCATTAACAATGCCCATCAGACCCAGCAAACCAACCCCGCAATTCGAGCTCACCCCGATCTCAAGTCTCATAACACAGTCTTTTCTGGATCTCCAAAGGCTTCGAAAGATCCATGCTCTGGCGCCCGCGTTGTGGGGTGGAAGCGAGAATGTTTTGTTCGGAAGTACGTCCCGGTTCCTTTCCTATCTTATTTTTAGAAAGTTAGATGTTAACGAATGAATAGAAAATCCACTCAAAGCACTCTCATCTCTAACCGGCTGCTCAACGCCAAAAGTCAACCCTCCTCCATCCCCAGTCTCTTCCGTCCCCGCATCAGCAGCAAACTCACCAACAACTTCCCCAACCTCCTCCGCCACCTCGCTTTCACCAGCTGAAGCCATCTCAGCACCCATCTCAACATCCCCATCCACATCCAGCACCTCCATCTCATCAACCAGCGCCTCGCTCCAAGCAATCGATTTCAACGCCCTAGAAACGAACCTGAAGCGTTTTCAGGAGTTTTATGAGAAGTGGGTTGAGAGTGAGGGTGGTGAAGGTATGTTCCTTTCTTTCCTTTCCTCATTCCCAGGAACATCAAAAGAGAAGGGAAAGGAGAATAAATGTTGATGAAGAGAAACGAATATAGAAGCGCATTTAGTAGCCATAATCTGCAAACGCGGCGACGTGGTGAGGGGTGTTAGGGAAGGGGGGATTGTGAAGGGGAGGAATATCCCTGTTTTGAGGCAGGAGAAGGAGAAGGAGGAGGGTTTTGATTGTGGGATGTGAGGTGAAGTGAATGCGACGATTTTCGGAGTTGTCTTTGGAGGGGAATGGCTTCAGCGCAGGATGATGAAAATTCTTATATATGAATGTTAGCTGCAGAGCACAGCTGGTGCTGGTGGTAATTTTTAATGCTGGGGCGCTGACGGAGAGGGAGAGAAAGAAAGGGGATGGGTTGAGATGTATAAGATGAAAACGTGGATGAAAAAAGGGGAGAACAGTATTATAGAGGCCATTTTGGAGATAGAGCCAGCATCGACTTTCATAGCACAACGAAATGCATATTGCATACTTATAAATAAGGCATCATTATTGTGCTTCTAATTCGACTTTGTTTCATAGTAAAACTTGCTCATTAATCATTCCTCCGTAACTCCATTCCAGTCGGTATTCCTAGGCCATGCACCCAAAGCAAAATAGCAGCAAATATACATACACGAACACGACACACTATGCAGTTCCCCTTGGCTTCGCCTTAGCCTTGGCCTTCTCTTTCTTCTCTTCCTTTAGTTTCTTCTTTTTCTCCTCATTCTTCTCGTCGTTTTTGCGCTTCAAACTCTTGATTTCATCCTCTGTCTTGGGAATCGGCTTGAAGAAACCCTCAAGTCGTGCCTGCTGACTACTCTTCAAATTCTTCTGTAATCTAGCAGCGCCAGATCGTACTCTGTCTTCGGAGAAACCCTTTTCTGTGACGAGGAATTGGATCAGGCCGTCCACATCGGGCGATTCCCACTTGAACTCGCAATCTGCGTGATCAGCGGGGCGAACATCAGGATTGAAGAAAAGCTCGCGCGCGTCGGCGAACGGCCAGTCTTCTGGGATTGTGTACTTGGATTTTGGGTCCTTTTTGGTGGACTCAACGAAGGCTTCGAGGGTCTTGTATTCGCGGATGAGCTTAAGTGCCGTGTGTGGTCCGACTTTAGGAACCGGGTCGAGGTAATCGCAGCCGAGAAGAATGCATAGATCGACGAACTGAATTTTGTTAGTTAGGGTCTACAGTCTTAGAGGGGGTATGTACCTGTTTGCGATCCATATCCAGACCAGTCAAAACCTTCTCCAAGAAAATCTCCTGAATTGGCTCCTTCCGCTGTTCGCTGAACGTGAGATGTCTGAGTAAGACGGGGGAGTCGAAGCACAATGTATCCATATCCTCACTAGCAGCCGCATACACCTTTCCAGCCCGCGCAAGAACCGCACACTGTGCTTCGGCCTCTGTTGGCGCAATGATGTACGGGATGCCCATGAGCTTCAACAGGCGCTGACACTCCGCGTTATGCTCCCTTGTAACCCTAACTGTTCGGCGCGAGAACTTCTCCACATCTTCAGCAGTACCTGTCTCCTTTGCCTCCTCTAATCCCTCCGTGGCCGTCGCCTTTCTCTGGAAACGCTTTGCCAATTCGCCAGACTTGAGCTTTGGGGGCGCACCATCGAAAACGTAGACTGGTTTGATACCGTTGTCGACAATGCGGAGGGTGCGGTAGAACATGCCCATGAGATGGGAGGTGGTTTCGCCGTCTTCGTTTGTGAGCATCTCCCCGCCGGAGCGCACTGCGATGAGGAAACTGTAGATACTCATGGAGCTGGGAAATGTTAGTGCCTGTATATCAGGGAGGATTTGAGGAAATCTCGTACGCATCCTGAAGGTAAAGGTTAGCTATTTGCCTATTCACGGGGTTGAAGGTAGACTTACAATGGCTACTTTTCGACCGAATTGGTTCTTGATTTCGCCCTCTTTGAAAGCATCGGGACATTCGTCCTTGATGATGGAAAAGAGCTGCTTGATTCCCATGTTGGCTGTTGTAGTGTTCTGGTCTGGTGGTCGGGGAGTATGGGAGACTTTTGCGCCGTGAGAGATTCAGAAAGGTGACGCGCATGAGGGAAGCGCGATCGCGACTTCTCGCGTTGAGTGGCTAAGCCTGCCGGGGTGCAACAACTTCCATGGCCTAGTCTCGCAACCCTTCTTTTTATTTATGTATATTCACTTTCATGGTCTTCTTTCACGAATTTTCACTTGCATATAGTTTTCATAGACTTTTTTTTATTTCAATGTTGACAAAGTACTCCTGATCATGCGACATCCACCTTCATACCCGAACATGCCTCGGAGCCGTTCAATGGCGCGGGGCTAATTCAAAGTCCCTGAAGTCTTTAAAGCCCTGACACCTACCCGCCAGGACGATCTTCCGTTGCCAATTCTCTAGTCGGGAAGTTTCCAAGATGTACAGATCAATAATACGAAATACCACCAGGCAATTGGGCTGCTCTGCCCGCCCAGTAGCAGTCCGGGGTTATGCTGCCCACGCCACCCCGCAACCGTTCAATTGGGAGGACCCCTTGAATGCGAAGAGTTTATTTACAGAGGAAGAATTGGCTATATCCGAGACAGCAGAGGCATATTGTCAAGAGCGGATGCTGCCACGAGTTCTTCGTAAGGCCATTGCCCCCACTCATCATGCGTTGGCTAACTTGTTGGAACTACAGAGGCCTATCGAGACGAATATTATGACAAGAAGATTCTCGAGGAAATGGGAGAGCTCGGTCTACTGGGCGCCACAATTGATGGGTACGGCTGTGCTGGTGTGTCGAACGTTGCCTCCGGGCTCATCACCAAAGCCGTCGAGCGAGTAGACAGTGGTTATAGGTCTGGGATGTCGGTCCAGTCATCCTTAGTGATGGGAGGGATCGACGAATTTGGCACACAAGAGCAGAAGGATAAGTTCTTGCCTGGCATGGCGAAGGGGAAGATACTGGGCGCCTTTGGTCTCACTGAGCCGAATCACGGCAGTGATCCCGGATCTATGGAGACTACCGCAAAGCCACACCCAACCAAGAAGGGTTACCTCTCTCTTTCGGGATCTAAGACCTGGATTACAAACTCCCCTATTGCGGATGTACTGCTAGTATGGGCGAAACACCAAGAGACAGGCAAGATTAGGGGATATTTAGTTGAGAGGTCAGAGTGTCCGCCTGGAACATTAGAGACACCGGCCATCAAGAACAAGAACGGACTCCGAGCTTCTCTTACTGGCATGATTCAGCTAGATGATTGCCCGGTACCAGAAGCGAATATGTTTCCCGGCGTCGAGGGTCTCAGAGGCCCTTTCACTTGCTTGAACAGTGCCAGATATGGTATTGCTTGGGGTATCACAGGCGCTTTGGAGGACTGCATTGCCAGGACAAGACAATACGCTTTGGACAGGAAGCAGTTCAAGGGCAATCCTATCGCCAAATACCAGCTTGTACAGAAGAAGTTGGCAGATGCGGTGACAGATGCTGCTTTTGGTACTCTCGCAGCCGTTCAAGTGGGGAGGCTGAAGGACAAGGGCGAGGCTGCACCAGAAATGATCAGCATGATCAAGAGACAGAACTGTGATCGTGCCCTCTACAATGCACGGATTCTGCAAGAAGTCTTTGGCGGAAATGCTGTGAGTGACGAGTACGGGATTGGAAGACATGTGGCAAATCTCTTCGTGACTCAGACATATGAGGGGCAAAGCGATATCCACGGTACGTTTCTTCTTCCCTTTATGAGAGTGTTACTTGAGGCTGACAAATTCAAGCTCTTATTCTCGGCAGAGTTATCACGGGCCTCCAGGCATTTGTGTAGGCCAAGGCGGGGTTTGTACCGGCATCTAGAATTGTATATACCGCCAGGGCATAGAATGTACTTGTACCTGAGATCTCTGTGCACCCGTTCTGCTGTTATATTCAGCTTCGTATTTTAGCCACGCTTTCCGGGATTGTCCGTTTTCGGAGCCTGAGAAACGTCATGAGTAAACAATGACATCTGGAGTCGAGAATGTGAATAAAGAAAGCTTGCCAGGGAGTGATTGTAAATCTCTTTGAAACACCAATGTAGAAAAGCAATAAAGAAACGCTTCGAAGGTCCTCGAGCGTGAAACACTTGGGAGGCGAAGCACTGGCGGATATGTAAAAGCTGAGCTGCATACAGTCATCTTGGGCTGGATTTTTGACGCTGGTGCTCGCTAAAAACTGACCTGGCGCTATCCAAGCCCATTCCTGATCAACCTGGCGGATTCACCTTCCAAGTGCACACCGGCAACTTTAAATCCTCCTTCCTACAAATAAACCCCCGTCTGCAACATCAACCCAACAACACCACATCTCGACAAAATTCACGATCCAGTGTAAGGTATGTCGCCTTCCCTGTCTTCCATCAACAACCCTTCCCTCTGCGTCATGTTTGCGGCTCTCGCCGGTGCTAGTGGCTAACGTCAAAACCCAAACGTAGAACTTCAACTCTGTTTGCTGCGCCTCGAGAACAAGACTCGACACAATCGTCTCCCTTACACAACCCCAAACAAAACACACACAACCCTCGAGATGGCTTTGAAGAGAATCAACAAGGAACTTACAGACCTGGGCCGGTACGTTGGCACCTTCTTTTGCGACCCTTCCGTCAACGCCCGAAGAACACCATGGTGGGGCGGCTGCGCGAGCGGGGTCCCATGCAAGATCATCAATAACTTCATTTCGAGGTCAGCTATGGGAGATGACATATTGCTGACTGGTGTGTGAATACAGTGACCCACCGTCGTCGTGCTCTGCAGGTCCTATCGGAGATGATTTGGTACGTTGCCTTGATCCAGCCTCCACACCTTGAAGGTCGTCAATGCGCACGAGACCATACGGACTCAGACAGGCACCGATTAAGATATACATGCTGACTTGCGGCTGCTCAATAGTTCCACTGGCAAGCAACCATTATGGGTCCCGTAAGTCTGATCTCTTATCTCGCTCTTCGCCCCTTCCCTAAGCGGGAAATCAGCCGTCAGACCTCATGAGGCTCTCAGCTCAAACACTATGACATGATCAAAATACTGACCAGCATTCCAGTCCGACTCACCATACAGCGGAGGCGTCTTCTTCTTAGCTATCCACTTCCCTACCGACTACCCATTCAAGCCACCAAAGGTCAACTTCACCACCCGAATCTACCACCCAAACATCAACTCCAACGGTTCCATCTGCTTAGACATCTTGCGTGATCAATGGTCCCCCGCGCTCACAATCTCTAAAGGTACAAGACTGGTCCTCTCTTCTGAAGATATTCAATGCTAACACCGTACAATCAGTCCTCCTCTCCATCTGCTCCATGCTCACCGACCCCAACCCAGACGACCCACTGGTCCCCGAAATCGCCCACGTCTACAAGACCGACCGCTCCCGCTACGAAGCCACTGCCCGGGAGTGGACCCGCAAGTACGCCATCTAGTCAAGTCCCCCGCCACAAAAAGAAACGAAATCGCACAGCAAAGAAGCAAATTTCAACCCCTTTTTGCCTTGGTCTCCTCTATTTTTCCTACGGTTTTAGCTTGGCGTACTTTTGTCAATTTGGTCATCTCAGCACACGCACTGAGGAGAATGCAAGGAAGGGAATGAGCGAGCGGAGGATAGTTTACGTTTATTAGGGGAGGAATGCGGCATGATACTTGGAGGGAGGATGGGATGCGTGCTTACTTAGTAAGGGAAATAGATGTTACATTTGCACTGAACGATGGGAAATATGATACGCTATGCTTTTTCTTAATGATGCTTTTGCTCACGATGATACGTCGTGGTAGATTGGACCTCCTACGGTACCTGCTACCTATTACTGTGTATGTGAATTATGATGTAAACATGGCATGCCGTGAAATGGATTTCTTGAGTTGAAACATTCTATCAGTTTCTACAGCAAGCGCTATTTACCTTTTCATTGCCTACTCCTTACTCCTCCGATGCACTTGAACTGGAGCAATCCCTACTTCTGGCTTCCCCTAAACTAAACTTTTTCTTCACACCAGAAGTTTTCGTAAAGATAAGTCAACAGACCCAGCTTCATAGCTTGACACTCTGTAGTCCCAGTCCCGTCTTGGATTCTTGTTCCAGTGTGCACATGTCTATTTGAAATCAATATTTTTTTTTCTTTCTCGAGGGTGATGGGCGTATATGGAAGATGAAGCGAGATCCGTGGCCGTGCTCTTCTCGAAGACAGACGAAATGGGAGTGGGAAGGGGGTTTGGGGTTGAAGGATTGCGTTCTAAGCATTGAGGTCTGGGGAATAATAGAGGGGATGGAAACTTATTGTTAGGAGGGAGATGTGGGGTTTATTGTTATTTTATGACAACTATTGGCTGAGCTCGATTTTTTTAGACTATTAGTTATTTTGTTTAGGGGTAAATAAGTGTCGTGAGAATGTTTCTTGCTCTGATAGTAGGATTAATAGCTGGTGTGTGTTTGTTTCTTGATGGGTACCTAGGTACTGTAGTTGGATGTATGTGCCAAGGTTAGTTGGTTTCTGGCAGCTGCAGAAGAAGTTGAGTGGCGGATGAGCAGTTTGTTTTACAGGTAGGTTGGCAGAGTGTGGCATGTTTTCGAAGGGGATGATATGGAAGCGGCTTCAAGTGTGTGTGGCAAGTGTGGTTGTTTCTTCTATTCTTTGGGGGGCGTTTCTCTTGGTCGACAACTGGCAAGCCGAGGCTCTTGTTGCTCTAACAAGTGTGGAGCTTTGTACCAAGGTAATGGGTTTCTGATATCTGCTCATGAGATGTGAGTCGTGTGTTGTTTCTCTCTTGTCGTGTTATATTGCCTGATGTCTGTGTCAGAAGTCGCTATTCCACTTCCATGGCTGTTGGCATACCAGTACGGCTTTGTAGAATCATACCAGAGCTTGTTTGGAATGAGATGTTTGCAAAAGCAAAGCAAGCGATCTCTAAGCTTCAAGCCACGTGTCTTGCGACCAGTAGGAAAGTTGACAGGTGGGAGATTTTCAGACAGAGAGTGTCAATTCCAGCCAACGGTGCGTACCACAGTGCTCTCCTGCAAACCCAAACCAAGGTCATGATGTAAGCTTTCATGCACACCATCCATCAGATAAAGATCCGCCCGTGGAAAACGTGGCCTTCTTGGTTATCAAACCCGAGTATTCGCATGCTGAGTTTGGTATCAGGTTCTAGAACCCTGAGTGTCCGTGGGCCAAGCAAGAGAAACGCTAGGAAGGCAAATATCAAAAGTGATCTGATGGATGCATAAGGAGTCTTGTGTGGGTCAAGCACTTTTGATGGAGTTGTGCTGTGAAGAACGATGGGCTTGGGGGTAGAGTGGATGTTGTGTTGTTTTGGCCAGGTGTGAGGCTCAGCTGGGTGTTTGGGGGTTGTTTGGGAAGGCGAGGGGTTGAGGGTTGGAATTTTAAAAAGGCCGAAAACTGAGGAGAGATACTGAATGTCTTTCATGTGAAGATACTCTGTACTGTGGATTCTATTTTTGGAGATAAATAAAAGACGGAATAGCAATCAAGTGTGAGATGTCACTCGATGTAAATGAGGATAGAGGATTGATATTTTGCTAGGAAAGAAATTGGGAACAGAAAGCTCAATGGCGTGATAGGCGAAAGAAAAGAAAACACCGTTTGGTTTCTAAATGTGTCCCGCGTTTGATCGGTACTAGGTCGATGAATCTTTCGAAAATAGACATTATATCGAAAGTCCTTCTCGCGGCTACTTGCTGTTCTAGGAGGTTGAAAAGCCAAACCTGCAGAGGATGGATTTTTGAGGCTCAGTGGCGTGTTGTTAGTTCGGTAAGGCAGATCGGGACGGGGGAGATCTCGTTAAAGAGGAGGGTGAGGAAGTCTATCTTTGGTATGCGTGGGGTGATAAAGAGGGATGTGTCGCCAGGATGTGGCTCGTGAGGGTAGGGGAGTGCCAAGCTTTCACAATAATTAAGGTTAGCGTGAAATAGTCCAGCCTTAAACCAGCACACTCGATGCTCCCAGCTCGAGGAAATCTGCCTTTTCTGGATATCGATAGAGTTCTGCAATTCCTTCAACTGCAGTCATCGCAGAATGCAGGTACAGTAGTACAGTAGTACAGTACGAAGGTACAAAGTTACCAACAGGATGGAGCATTGATGCGACCGACCTCGTAATCTCCGCCCACCACGTTTGAGCATCCCTGCTTGAAACGCTATCGAGACGCTGTGGCTAGCCGACGAGCAGGCATGGCACCCCCTAAAGCAACAAAGGAACCCAGGAGACTCACCCAGGAGACTCCTGTAGCCAATAGATGTACTGGATGTCACCCGTTGCCGATGGCAGCGTCTGGGGTTTGCAGCACCGACGCTCTGCACGCGCCGGCAGTGGCTGAAGGGACCTTGGATTGACCCCTGGAATGGGCTGCGTTGGGAGAGACCGCACGAGCAACGACCCGCAAACGAGCCTCTTCGAGACGTCCAACACCACTTGCTGCTGCTTTCCAAACACCCACCAGCCAAAACTCGGAATCCTACCTCGAGTCGCGCCCGCGAAGGCGAGGAGGGCGTTCTGGACCGTCGCTGTAGGGCAACTATGGAGCCTCCAAGCCTTCAAGCAGCCTGTCGTTTCAATCCCACTGGCCACACAGGTTGACCCATGAGCCGCTGCCACTGCTTTTGCCAGCCAGCGATCCCCTTCCAAGCTTTGAGACTGGGACTGTTCTGTAGCTCAGACACTTACGTCGGTATTTTCGCAAAAGTCAGGCCACTCTTGCTTCTCTTACGCTCGCATAAACGTGCCTCTCTTCGGTCTTGGGCCCTTTCTGCCCTTCTTCCTTGTCCAATCCGCAATTGTGTTGCGTCGACTTTTCTTACTGCTCTACTTTCCTCCCCGGTGCCTCTTATTCATTTCTTCTGCCCTGCGGCTGCCTTTTTGGAGACTTTTGGCAAAATATTAACCTTTCTACGAGTAATAAATTAGAACTCGCTGCAATAGTTGCTGAGACTGGAAGCAGCCACCAGTGCAGGCATTGCGTGCAGGTACGCGTTTTTGTTCCTTCCGAACCCTATCCTCTCTTCCATTTTCTAATTTCGTTTGACTTCAAACACGCCACCGTCGATCCGACTCCACCCCGGTTTGGATATACTCTCGCTGACTACCCGCCTTGCTGGCTTCTCACAGGCTACCAATCCTCACACTCCTTCAAGCAATACATTCTCTTCTTTCTCGCCGGCGAAATCGACTTTCATTCGGGAGCTTCTGTCATCTCAGCAGGCTCTGAATGATATTGTCCTTTTAATACATACGACTTCTATTACGCACCGATAATTGTAAGGAAAGGGTTGACGACGGAGGGGTTTCAGAGTTGAGAGGCGCCAGAGGCCTTACGAATCGACTCGAGGTCGCGAGCTTGAAGGATATCTAGTAAAATGGGTTATGATGGGAGTAGTGGGGTGTCGGTGGGGGTGTCGGAAAGGTCGAGATGGCCACCGTTGACGAGGATGTTGATGTCGGGAGAGATGAGTGCTGAACGGCCGAAAGAACTGAATGCGCGGGAAAGATTCGATAGATGGATGGTGAACGAGGGATACCGGAGATTGTGGGTGCCATTGTAAGCTTCCCATAGAGCAGTCGTACTAACGTATTGCCAGTTTCGTTCTCGTCTTCGCTGCCATTCATGCAATGGTTTTCGCATTTGGTTTCATGAATTATCAGATCAAGGACAACCTGACGCTTGCGCGAAGTACATTTGGTCTTACATATCCGATAGCAAGATCCGCTGCGCTAGTATTACATTTCGATGTGGCTATGATTTTGTTCCCCGTATGCAGGACGCTTATTTCTCTGGCTCGACAAACGCCTTTGAACGGCATCGTACAGTTCGATAAGAACATCACTTTCCACAAGACCACGGCTTGGTCTATCGTTTTCTTCTCATGGGTCCATACCATTGCCCATTGGAACAACTTTGCTCAGATTTCTGCAAAGAACAATCTCGGTTTTGCTGGATTCCTTCTCGCAAACTTTGTTACTGGCCCAGGATGGTCTGGATATATCATGTTGATCGCACTAATGGCAATGGTCGTTACATCGGTCGAGAAGGCGCGAAGGGCCAACTTTGAGCGATTCTGGTACACGCACCACTTCTTCATCATCTTTTTTGTGTTCTGGTCCATCCACGGAGCTTTCTGCATGATTCAACCCGACTTTGCTCCATTCTGTGTCAGCGTTGGATCTTCAGCGATTGGTGTTTTCTGGCAATACTGGATGTATGGAGGATATATTTACCTGGCCGAGAGAATTGCACGAGAAATCCGAGGAAAGCACAAGACCTACATTTCCAAGGTTGTACAGCATCCCAGCAATGTTTGCGAAATTCAGATCAAGAAGGAGAACACCAAGACAAGAGCTGGACAGTATATTTTCTTCTGCTGCCCGGAAGTTTCGGTCTGGCAATACCATCCTTTCACCTTGACATCGGCGCCCGAGGAGGATTACATTTCTGTTCATATCCGAATGGTGGGAGACTTTACAAAGGCTGTTGGAAAGGTCCTTGGTTGCGAGCTCGATAAGCCAAGAGGCGAGGCAAAGAAGGATGCATCTCAAGTCGTGGGTGTCAACTCCAACGCCCCAGGAACAGAAGGTGTCGACCCAGCCATCCGAAGAGTCCTTCCCCGTGTCTACATCGACGGCCCGTTCGGCTCCGCCTCCGAAGACGTCTTCAAGTACGAGATTGCCCTTCTCTGCGGTGCGGGTATTGGTGTCACTCCCTTTGCTTCCATCCTCAAATCTATCTGGTACCGCATGAACTACCCTCAAAAGAAGACCCGTCTCCGCAAAGTCTACTTCTTCTGGATCTGCAGAGATTTCGGCTCCTTCGAATGGTTCCGCTCCTTACTCCTTGCCATCGAAGCACAAGATATGGACAATCACATCGAAATCCACACCTACCTGACCGCTAAGATCAAAGTCGACGACGCGACAAACATCATGATTAACGATGCGAATGCTGACAGAGATGCAATTACCGGTCTCAGAGCGCCTACCAACTTTGGAAGACCGAATTGGGATATGGTTTTCAAGAGTATTCGCAAGATTCATAGTCCCGCGGAGGCAGGGGTGTTCTTTTGTGGGCCCAAGGTATTGGGTAGTCAGTTGCATATTAAGTGTAATATGTACAGCGAGCCTGGTATGTCTCCTCCCCTTCCCCTCCCCCAATAATATCTTACTAACAACTCAAAAAGGCTTCTCATTCGCATGGGGCAAAGAAAATTTCTAGACTTCTTGGCTTCAGCTTCAGCTTTGGACTTTCGTTTCTCTTGCGCTCGCTTTTCGTACTCGTATATATGATATGACAGGATAAGGATGGGATGAGTGATAGAATGGAATGGGCATGCAAGGAAATAGCGCAGGGCGCGCATGCGTGCTTATTGTGGAGGCATTTCGGGGGAATGGGGAAGAGAATGAGGAAACAAAGTATATATTTTTCGTGTAGATGGTAGTGTAGTGTTGAATATTGAGTATTGAGTGTGCAGTGGAATGTATTAGATTTTCTTGCTTGTATTCGTCTTGGGTGGATGTATCGTGATGTGACATGATGATATTCTGAGGTGGAGTGAGGGTGTTTCTTTGGCGTTTCAAGATGGGTTGTGGGGTTTTTGAGTAAAATCCCATTATTCACCTCGGGTGAATTTCTTAAAAATTGATATTGAAGAATAGTATCAGTGGCATGAAGAAGGGGAGTGAAAGCGGTGATTTGAAAGAACCAGCTTTGGATGAGGATTTGGTGCTGGATGAGGCATGGTCACGTGCAAGCGCCAGGGGTCTACGGTGGGTTTTACGGGCTAGTATAGCGTTTGTAACTAGGATTTCGGTATCTTTGGTGATTTTTTATTTCTTATTGTGTGAGATGTGTAGGCTCTTGGAAAGGACTTGGGATTGCTGAGTTATTGAGAAGTGTTTCTACGAAGTCACGAGGTGCAGAATATTTCATTATCCACGCGCATGAGAAGGGGGGGCTGTCCAGGGGACATTCAATTAGGTTCTGATGAGTTTACTAGTACAATGGGATGCTTTCTATTGGAAGACTGAATACGAAACTGCTTTGATGCCTAGAAGTGTCTTCATCGGGGACGGGGGGCCGGGCACATGGTTCATTCATTTCATTTACTTCATGTCACACACGAGAACCAGAAAAGAGTTTCGGGGGCAAGAGGCTCAATTGTGGTGAATCCAAATCACTAAACTAAAGCTAGTAAGTGTTAGTTTCCAAGAAGCCAAGTCAAAATATGCGTGTCCGTATGTCCAATCAACCCCGCATTCCAAAATTGACAGCCAAAGCAATTGGTGACGGTCGCGAGCTGAGAGGTGCGGAAAGTCGTAAGTCGTAAGATATGCTGGAGAGAATTGAATGTGATGAATGTGATGAGTGATATGGGGAAATGTGTTGAATGTGCTGAATGTGCTGCGCTGCTGGAAATGTCGGAGGTGGCGCGGGTGTGGGGTATCGTCGAAGCAAAAAATCGCAGGAGGGGTATCGTAAAGGGAAGTTCGCACGAAGAGAAAATCGCGAAAAGGGGTATCGTAAGCAAATGTCGCATGAGACAGCATCTTCAGTAATCGCAAAAGAAATCATCTCAGTCGTAGATGTCGAGAAAGCGTAAGTGGTTGTCGCCAAATTGACCAATCAGAAGGGGGTTTAGCCGGCCCCTTTCCAAGAAAAGGGGGAAACTAACTGCTCGTGATCATGTCAAGGCTTGTCGTCAACCAAGATAGGATAGATCCAATGGAACTGTGCAAGTATATCGATGTGAATGTCCCACCAGATGTGAAACATTTTCCAGGATTGATTGGGGTCCCAATCCATGACACAATGTCCATTAGATATTCAATCCCGATTGTGACCGAGACTTTATCCCCGGTATTGGTAGTTACTTGGACCACCGTTATTGTCGCGACGATCGTTTCGCTTGTTGCCTTGGTAAGGGTTTCGTTGATTGTTTTGCTGAGAGCCTCCGGAGCTGCTTTGTTGATTTTGTTGTCTGTTCCATTGCCTAAAGAATGGAGACTTCTCACGGATGTCGTACCATTCGAAGACAGGTCGGCCTCCAGGCCTATGAATGCCCATGGTTTGAGGATTGACGTCCTGCCGGCCTTTCTCCATATCCGGACCGGCGTAAACATGTGCTGACTTCGGGACAGTACCGGCTGGGCCGCCGCCGAAGTCCACGGTAACATGCCAGTCATCTGGGACTCGTCTGAGAACACCGTTAACTCTTCTCATAGAGCTAGGATGGAGTTGGCTTCTGCTAATTGTTAGTTTCTTGGGAAAGTAATGTGCCATGGAGAACTTGCCGGATGTGGACCTCGTCGAACAGGCGGCCACCTGTGACAGCAGCATCGCAACAAATAAGCTCAAGGAAAGCCTTGTACTCGGGACGAGGGAGCATGTCAAACCACTCTACTCTGAGCTGGATACCATTGCTCACGCAAGTACCGAACCTAGCGGTAGGGCCAAGCGGCGTAAACTTGTGGCCGGGTGGAATAGGATACATGTTGTATTGCTGTCAAGTATCCGAGTTGTGTCTTCTTGTCGATGATGTCGACTTGCTCGCTGTTAATGATGGAAAGCCAAAAGGGCTCAGCAACTGCTGCTTTTGTAGCCATAATGGAACGATTCACAAGTCTATTATTCCAATTGTGAATTTCGACCAAGATCCATCGTCTGCTAGAAAATCATGCCACCCGAGACTACAATCATTTTGTGAATGAGGATGCCAGACAAGATTCAAAATCAGGCACCTTGAAACAAAACAGAAGTCTAGCAATGTACTTTAAAGAATGAGCAAGTTACTCCTACTGTAATTTTATAGCGCCCTGAATACATGGACCAATTCTTCGCCAGCAGCACCAAATGACCAGAAATGAAGAGAAACTTTTCACAAATCGCAACATTTCCTATTCAATCGTTTGAGTCTGGTAAGATACTTCTGTTTCAATAAATGGCTAAGTTGTGTTCGCGAAGTTATATTCAATCATTGGTTGTGGATCATTTCTTTGTTCATAAGCCCCCACCTGCTTCGGGTTTTCGTGGCGTAAGAAACCTTCCACCTTCCATCTCGAATTTCAGCAGGAAGTCGCACAGCCGACACTTCTTGCACCTACTATCTATCAGCCCGCCTCGTTCCTTGGATTCTAAAACTCTGAAGATGGCTTCGACAGAATCTGGAGGCTTCGAGAACGAGCAGCAGAGCACGCCGCAAGGCTTGTCGGCTGCAAACGGAGGCCTCGATGGTACGACCCCCGACACACAAATCCCTAACAATCCTCCCCAAGTTGCGGATGATGGAAGTAGGCCATTTCCCGAGGAGTACGTCTCGGACCGAAAGTACAAAATTATCGACGACGTTGAGGACATTGAGCTCTACACCGAGGGCGGTTTTCATCCCTTAGACCTTGGAGACGAGCTTCAGAATGGAAGATTCACCATTGTTCACAAGCTTGGATTCGGTGGTTATTCGACAGTCTGGTTAGCTCGAGACAACGTCAAAGAGAAATATGTCACCCTCAAAGTTAGCATTGCTCAAGCATCTGAAGATGAAGAGAAGGTCGAAGCAATGTACAATCTTCTCCGGGAGCAAAGTCAGAGCAATCCTGCCGGCGACTTTATCTGTTTGCCCCTGGAGAAGTTTCTTGTTGAAGGACCCAACGGCAAGCATCACTGTACAGTCTTCCCTGTTTGTGGACCTAGTATTGCGCAAGTCACCGACGCAAACATGAACTTGCGCAATACGAAGGTCACCTTGGGCAACGAAGAGGCTCGCCGGGTCGCATTTCAAGTTACTCAGGCGTTAGCATTCTTGCACTCCAAAGAGGTCGAAATCGGTCACGGTGACCTTACAAGCGCCAACGTTCTGCTGGAAATTTCAAGTTTCGACCATCTGACCCCAGAAGAGCTTTACGAAGTTCTTGGACGCCCATACCAATATTCCATGTCATCACACTCAGATGAACCTCTCCCGCCGTCAGCGCCTCAATTCGTTGTTGATCCCATCGATCCACTGAGACTCTTCGCATTCCGCACCGGTAACGTCAAAATCATCGACTTCGGATGCTCATACCGACTTTCTGAGTCCCCAACAGGCAGCGCAATCCCAGTCATCTATCGCTCCCCCGAACTAATTCTCAACCAAAAGATCGGCAAGGAAGGAGATGTATGGGCTCTAGGATGTGTCATTTATGAGATTCGCACCCAGCAGAGACTGTTTCGCAGTTTCTTTGAGACTGATATTGAGGTTGCGGAGAGCATGAGGGATACTCTTCGTCCATTTCCCCGCGAGATGCTGACCGAGGAGACTCTGGAGCTGGAGGATGCACCCGAGGCAGACGTGGAGGACGAGCTACTGGCGAACAAGCTTTCGAAGCTTACGAAGGCCTATCGCGAGCCGTGGTACCACAATCCCGACTATTCTTTCAGAACTGCTAGGTCGACTGGCTTTCAAAAGGTGTGGAATTCTTTCATGTGGGCAATTAACTGGAGACCGAGCCATGCAAAGGGGGTACTCATTCCTGCAATCTTGTCGAAGGGGGAGGCGGATGCCTTCCATGATTTTCTCATGAAGACTTTGTCATATGATTTCGACAAGCGTCCGACTGCGATGCAGATGTGTGGCCATCCTTGGTTCTCTAAGAAGTTCGAGGAGCCATCGCAGTGGGAGTCGATTTGAGGTGGAATAGGAGGCACAATATGTTGGGGAAACTGTCAAAGAAGTAAATGAATCATGGAGGGAAATCTTCTGGACTTTACAAAGATTGGTACAATGAATTAAACGGCTAGCATAATTTTCCTGCTGCCCCTTTGGGGACTCAACTCTTCTTGTTTCTTGCCTGAAAAATCCATTACTAGCCCAAACATATCCAGGCCAGAAACTCCCTCTTGCAATGCATGGGCTGTTTTGTGAGAGTGTTTAATCAATTCCGACTGTTGCTTTGCTTTCCGAGATGCTCTGCTTCTCATTCAAATGGGGTCTTTTCTCTTTAGAACTGCACTTTTCCAAAATCTTATCGGCAGCCTTCGCCCTACCTCCATACTTGTTACACACTTCCGCAAGTTTCTTTGCCTTCATCTTCATCTCTCTGCTCCGTTCACTGTCGTCGGTAACCGCAATTAAAGCTTCGCCCAGTTCAGCACCATCGGCTTCAGGCGCGGATTTGGATTTCTTGCTTCCGTAAATACCGATCCCGAGATATTCCACCCGCACGGCAAATTCATAGGTGTCATACCATGCTGGGAGAACGATCTGGGGGATTCCAGCACTAAACAAATGTCAAAACATGGCAAGAACCTCTATGTGGAGAAATAACGTACCTCACTGCTTCAAAATAGCTATTCGCCCCGCCATGACTAACAGAGCAGACAACATGCTCACTTGTTGCAATAGCCGATGGCTCGACTTTCAGCCACTTCTCGATTCTGACTCGGCCGGAGTCCAAGTGTTCTTGAAGAATCTTCTTGACTTCAGATGGGAGCTCATTCTCGTATTTCAGCTTCCACAACACCTGGATATCCTTGTTGTGGTCTAGCAAAATTCCAACTCCTTTCGCCAACTCCTGCACGTGCTTCCCCTCTGCCTTCAAAAAGCTTCCCAGATTCATCAACACCGTTGGCCTGCTCTCCAGCCAGGTCTTCAACTCGGGATCGCGATCTAAAGTGCCCGGAACGAATATTGGGCCACAACAAACGAAGTTGTCGGGAATAGCAATTGGGAAGTCGCATTCCGGAGTCGAAGGTAGCATGTAAGTAGCTTTCTTATCATAAAATTTGAAAGCTGGAAATGGATCTTTTCTTCCATCCTCTTTTCGTGACTTTTGGATAGCTTTGATTGCTGGTTCGGTGAGGATTTTGTAGATTTGGCGAATGTTGAGGTAGATGTTTGGAGGAATCTGTCGTCGACGGAGGGGAAATGAGTGCCCTGAACCTTTGCTGGATGCCTATTAGCAAGGTCCTATTGATCTTCTGCAAAAGCTTTAAAGCATCGTACAGCGCGACTCAGAAGTATGTTTGACTTCATGTCATCAAAAAGCTAGGAGGGCTGTAAGTCGTGCTATAGCAGATACATAATCGTCTAGATTGCCACAAGACGCGAGCCACTCAGGACCTGGAAAATTGTAAAGTGACGGCTTTCTCTAGTTGAGGCTGTGAAAGAAAGTATCGAAAGCCCTTGGTATGTAGAAAATATCAGAGACTTACGCGGGGTATTTGACGAAAGAACCGAGAATTGACTGCTGATCGGACCTGACCTCCATGAAAGTACAGGGGCTCAACACCATATACTCGAGTTCCAAGAACCGCACAATATCTAATCCAATGACAAAGTAGCTGCCAACCACAACTATATCTGCATCGACAGACTTGATGATATCTTCACACTCATGAAAGATCCGGTTCCAGTCCTCGCCCGTCCACGTTCCAGTTAGCATCAGCAATTTGTCTTGCATGCCTAAGTTGGTCAAAATTTATATCCTGTCTCCATGAATGGTGATAGAACGTACTGCAAGCACCTTTAACACCCGGCTTATGGTGTATATCATTGATGCCAAACTTTTTCGTCCGCGTTTCATGCATCGAGAGCCCGCTGAATTGATGCAGAGTCACGCTACTGCTCTCTTTCGGGAAGGCGCCGAACGCTCCATCATTAAGTTCCTTCACTCTTTCGGAAAGAGGAGAATAGGATGCAATGTGGACATCGCAGTTTCCGCGTCTTAATAGCTCGTGTGACACGGCAATCACGACCTGGGCTTCACCGTACTCGCTGTTTGTGAGGAACAGTATTTGTCTGCGGGGAGTAATAGACATCTTTGCATGCAACAATCTTCGTAGCAGGAAATAAGAATTAGGTGCAGGTGCCGAAGAAAAAAGGGTTTTTGGAGTTTTAACCTTGCGGCATGTTGCTTTGTTGGAGCTAATTACCGGTGCGGCGGTGCCAGACCCTGGAAATGAGGTTCCTGTTTGGGGAGTTGGAGCAGAGACATCAGGGTCACTTGGCGCTAAGCCCCTTTAGGGCGATTGGGACGATCAACCTCCATGAGGCACTCCCACCTTAGTACTAGCTACCGAATAAACAACTACTACAACCACCACAACCTTGACTACAGCTGTAGCTAAGCCCCTACCCTATGATACCAACAGTTCCACTTTTACCAAGGAGAAGCCTATGATTATCGATGCTTCGTAGGTCTCCCATGATATTGTCTCACGTCAGCGAGTAGTGCGGCGTGGAAGTTGCTCGCGATGGACAAAAAAAGCGGCACTAGTTGTTGCCCCGTTTGAATGTTCCACTCGTCGTGGCACATTCAGAATTAGTGCCGCTTTTTTGTCCACCAGGAGAGTGCTAAAGAGCTCGTTTAGCAAAAAGGGGGCGGGGTTCGACTTGGCAGGAGCGTGGACATGAAGAGGAGCGTAGGAAGAGCAATCGAAAAACAGCACAATTGGAATTCTTTTTCGGACCAAATATTGGGATTGATTATGCAGTGACCTTGCACTTGTTTTAGCAAGCAAAATATTTTCCCTATTTTTGTGAAGGTAAAGCCATCCAAATCCTTGTCCGTGATCATCTGTAACCTTAATCAGAGAAGCATTTCCAGAACAGGCTTGGGATATCATATCTAATTACCAAAATAGCTTACATAAGCCCCTGCTGGCAATTTATTCGTTACTTCGGTTCTGGTTTTCATGCTTACCAATTGCACTCTTCGGGCCATCCGAACGAAACCGTAAGTGCCGATGAACTCTGGACCTTTCTTTGCTCATATAATCATCACCCTCCTTACAAAAATCAGACCAGTCATCATGCTCCTGGAAAGGGTGCAATAGAGTGAGGATCTGGCAGTTGAATCAATCTTCTGGGGAGTTTGCTTCCTTGGCGGACTGTGTTCAATACTCCCATCCTGTTTTCAATCCAGAAGGCACACGTAGTTTCTTCATCAGGCATTGCGATAGAGATGAAGTGGTCCGAGGATCTAGGTGACTCTTTTAGATCGAGCCGAACTTTCAAGTCTTGAATAGCAGATTGTTTTTGCCTTAGATCCAGCTGAAAGAGATGGCCGCCGGCATTAACAAGAGTATAATTTGATCCGGAAGGGGCTTGGGCGGCTGCTTGGAACCTGCGGTCTGAGTTACCGCCTCTGCTGTTACTCAGATTGCTCACTTCCCCACCAGAGATTGTGTGAACAACATGGTATGGTTTGTTGATGAAACCGGTGAGCACTACATTCTTGAGATGACTGTCGGAGAAGACCCCAGAGAGCCCAAAATCGTCGTTTGGCTTTTCCAGTCTGTCAACTACCTCGTCAAGCGATGGATTTAAGATAGTACTTACAAGCGACACAGGATCCAAGAGCCTTCGCCAACTCCTTCGAGGATCTACACTATCATGTAGATTGATCTCAACGTGACCCTGGGAATGTAGTGTGGTACGTGTTGCAACAACCAATTGCGCTCCATCTCGACTGAAACTCAGCCTTTGACTGTTGAAGTGAGCTTTCGGGTTGGTATTCAGAAGTTGGCGGGTCGTTGGGGTAGCATCGTTGCCAGAATCGATATTATAAATGAGGAAGCAAGTGTCAAATCCAACAGCCACTGATGTTCCCTGAGTTGAGATTTTGATACTCCTTACGGAGCTGCCCTCGTTCAGTTGTTTACTCAGCAAGGGGCTACTTCCATGCTCAGAGAAGATAAAGAGCTTAGAAGACTAAGGATGGACATTCAGCTCTATTGGCTAGACCTGGGAAAAAACATACCTCAGATACCGCTGCAACCATTCCTTTCGAGCCCGTCACAAACATGACTCCTGGCACAACATACTCTTTCCAGGGGCAAGGTTCTACGACATCAGACTGGTCACATTTGGGAACATCTGAAGCAAAGAGGTAATTCCCTCCACTGGTCCACAACAGTAGGTTTTCGTTGTCTACTGTGAAATTATGGGACCACACTGTTGACTTGGTCTCTTCAGCGGGCGATTTTATGGGCGGAGACATATCTGGAGGTGATCTCGATTTCGTTAGGCTCAGGGGAAAAGACAGTCTGCTTTTCAAAGACTTCGGTCCAGCGGTGGTCCCACACTCAACGCTGACGAAGGACATTGTCCTTTCTGGAAGACTGTATTGGCGCTTGCACTCAGGAGAAGACCGCGAAGATGCGACTGGCGACAAAGCTACCGCAGACATAGACCGTTCGGGTACCATGTCGTCCTTCTCTAAAAAGTCTTCCGGATGTGCTTGAATTTGAGTTCTTCGTATCTGATTCGCTATCTCAACACTGATTTGGTAAAGAGGTTCGACCTTTCGTGCCGAATCGATATATTTGGTACTATTACATCGTGGGCATCTTATTGGTGCTCGGAATTCAATACGTGTTGGGTCCTCTTCGGTGGCCTGTACACCACTTATGTCAGGGATATTTTGCTGTGAGAGCGATTGATAATTTCAAAAGAAAGAAGACGAATATTGTATACCTGAATCCCTTCACCACTCTCTGTTATGAGATGATTCAGCCAGAACCATGGCAAGACATGCAGCTGAGGACAACTCAAGATGTAAGTGCAGGACATTTCAGACTTCAAATCCTGAAGTCTTCCGTGAGTCAGCGCCTCATTAACCTTTGAATAGAGGGAATCAAGATCCTCAATGTTCGATGCCTGTCGATACCAAACCTTTAAGCAATCCTCAAGCTGATCGTCTAAATGTTTAATTTCCAAGGGGGTATCAAGGATCTTCAATTGACGTCGTTCTAGGAGCATTCGGAAGTCTTCAAGCGAATCTTGGACCGGATAATTATTCCAAGGTCCTATATTTGGCTACAGTTGGGCTGTCAGGTAAAACAATATGAGAATACAGCACTGAAGGGAAGCGGCCCACCTGAGAAGAGTGGCGAATATGAGCCTGTGACTGGGAAATAGCTTCTCGGTGGGACCACCCAAGCACATCCGTCTTTAAGCAGAGTTCTGCCAAGTTTTGGTCACTCAAAGACTCGCACAGGATGTCTACCTGACGGTGAGACACCCTAGTATGCCCCGCAGAAAGCGACTTGCAAGAGTCCTGGAAGGAGTCTACTTCCGATGCCCACAGTATGTCGAACAGCGTCCAGAAAGAGACATCGACCCCTTCACGGAGCCGTTTCAACTCTTGACGAAACTTGTCGTTAGATTTTTTCCGTAGATCTATGCCCTGCTTGATGTCAGTCAAGGTCTGGACCCGGAGCTCCGGAAACAATAGGGTACCATTCCACCGAAAATCGGCTGCTGTGAGCAGGCTTCTCCGCGGGGCTCATGCTGAGAAATTTGGTCTATCATGTCGCGGCACCTTTTCAGGATAAATTCTTCCAAATCGTTACGTGTGGTCTTTCTACACCATGATCCCACACTCTCGTAAAGATCATCAATATCATCCTTTGAGAATTTGATCCCTGTGAGCAGGATGGCCCGCAGCCCTGACATTAAGACGCGAGCAGCGAAACATCGAAGATCAAGACTCCTATTATCATCACTATCAATCTTCCCTAATACATCCGAGCGAATCTGGAGGATATAACTAATAGTTTTGAAGAGTTCGGGTGCTTGGACGAGATGCGACCGAGGTACAGTTGAGGGAAACTGGGCTTGCAGATGGGCGCGTTGGAGGTCAAACAACACTCTGATCTGTACAAAGAGATGAGCAGCAAGAGGACGCGAGGTGATTATATCCTTCTGATAAGTTGATATAGTGTATTGACCAAGTATTTCATGAAGAAGGTTGGTGATATCAGCGCGATCATGCAAAAGCTTCCAGACATGGAGGTAGGCCATCGTTTCGTGTGCTTTTTCTTTGATATGATGGACTTCCCGGGTGTTCGGGACGCGTCTATGAACAGTCAAACACCTGTGAACTGTGCATCATGACAGTATGTTTCCTTCAAATCGCTTGGCAAGAGCCAGAAGTTGCTTTCTCTGACGAGGCTGGGGCTGAGGGTGCAGCCACCAAGTTTTGTCGCATTCAGTGCAGTAGCCGAATTTATTTTGAGATTTCTCAGTCACAAGACCCAATGAAACGTCAGAGTTTGAGACAATATTATGGGAATTTCCCGGGCTCATCTTTTGTTTGGACTGGACACATGTGCCTTGGCCATTGAGGCATCGCCGATTACCGCTTCACTTTCCCGAAAATATTGGTGGCGGAATGCAGATTTCGAGCCACCATTCCTGCATGCTGCTAAATTGGGACCCATATAATCGGAAATGACTATGATGGCCCCACAATGAGTGGTGAAGTCTGCGAGGAGGTTTCAAACGATGGTGTCTCTATAAAAAGTACACGTACTTTCCGGGGAAGAAGTGGTGACATAGCCGGATACTGGTACAACGCGGCTAAACAAGAAGCGTTATTCAAGACGTACTGTAGATTCTTGTGATTTATGTCGCTAACGATCTATGCTACACATTATCACTTGACCCACGCCCATATCCATCTCAAGAAAGCAAGGGCGTTCTTTTTGGCGAAGAGCTTGTCAGTTCTCGGCAACGACAAACTTCCAACTCGATCTTCACGAAGGACTACTTCCGGTGGAGGTTGTAGAAGCTCGTGCGAGGCTCGAAATTTCCATCCCTTTGGATTCCATCCATCGAGCTTGACATGGTAGGCGGCAACTAGTGCACAGAAAATTGCTATCTTAAAGTGGTACGAAAATCAGTTGAGGCATCTACGACATGATCAAGACTCGCGACTGAGTCTACACTTACACTGATGTAGGAAGCAATAAAATCAGCAGGGCTAAAAGGTTTAACGAATGATCGCCAGCCGTTGAAGAAAGCCAAGAGGCAGCAACCGGTGAGTCCATATGTTGCTTTCAACCATTGACCCCTTGACTTGAATGGATACCTCCTATTCTGGCGATTATATGCTTGGAGATCCTGCGATGTATGGTTTAATCTCTCGTTGGTCCCTGTAGCTGCTTTTTCGATGCTGCAGACTTTAGCTTCAGTACATAATTGTTAGGGATGCTCCGGCTTACCAATCGTAGAAACGAAGATACGAGACACAAATAACAGCATACACTATCAGCATGGAAACGACAGAGTTTGTAGCTAATCTTCCTAGTTGCTATGGAAAGTCAGCGTTTTCAGATGTTGATGAGACCGGTAATGGGAATTGACTCACAATCGTTGGCTGCTGTTTCGTCGAGAGAAAGGCCAGGAGTCCAAAGAGCCAGCTTATGAAAATCGAACCGTAGGGTACTCCCCAAGTCGTTCTTTCAAGTCTGCCTCTAATGCTCTGAGATATTGCGTTCTCGGGCCAAACGTCTCGGATGCTGGCCAGGGCGTGAAGAATCCGAGATGACAGATACAATGAGTTTATCCCGGAAGTGGTGGCCGAGAAAATGAAGAATCCATTGAAGAAACCAGGCCATCCATGGATATTGTTTCGTACGGCGGCTAAGATGAAGATCGAGTTTTGCCCCTGGCCAATTGAATTAATGGCAAGATCACGTAAGTTGGGGTCTGTATACGGAACATTGAAACCAACTACTAACGCGCACAATGTGTAAAGAGTTATTACTCTTATACAGATCTTCCGCGTGCCCATCTTGATTGCCTCAGTAGAACGTAGCGGAGCACACTCAGGCGCAGTAATGGACACAGTCTCGAAGCCTATCATCGAAAACACAATGGTTGTCATAGCAGTCCACATTGCCAAGAACACGCCAGCGTTACCGCTGACAACAACGAGATCTTTTCCTTGTCCGTCTACGCGAACAGTGATGTTCTTTGATGCGAAACCATAAGGCTTGTCATAAGTCCAAGCTCCGTCCTGAATACCGTTCGGGTGTGGAATTCGTTGTAGTGAGTTCACAATCAAGTTGAAAAGAATCAAACCCGACAAGAAAAACAATTTGATGCACCCAAAAATATACTCCAGTCGACCATACCAAAGCACGGGAAGACAATTGACAATGAAGATGAAAATCAACCATAGGAAGACCCAGACCCCAGGATTAGTATCTTGTCCCACTTGCCATCCCAAGGAAGGGATCCTATCGGGGTCGGAGTAGCCAACATTTTTGAGGTAGTCCGTGGAGAAGTGAAAGTTCCAAAGCTGCGAGACAGCCAAAACTTCGGATGCAATTATGACCACCCATGAGAACCTACGACGAGGTTAGCTCAATTATACGAGATTTGCAAATATTTTCTTCACCATGTCATCCAGCCAACCGCATATCCGACTCCCTCATCCAGAAACCTTGCTGGAAAAACAAAAAGGCCGCCTTGTATGGGAAAAAGCGCAGTCATTTCGCCCAGCGAACTTATGACTGACCAAATGATCGATCCAGAAACGAGGTACGCAATGACTGCAAGACCAGGTCCAGCAAGAAAAATCACCTTTCCTGATTGCAAGAACAGACCCACACCAATGCAAACTGAAAAGGCTATCATGTTTACATGGCGTTCTTTGAGAACCTTTCTATAACCTGGTCAGTAGAAATTTTCACACCGAAGAAGAAGAAGAAGAAGAAGAAGAAGAAGAAGAAGAAGAAGAAGAAGCAAAAACCTTAATTCAGTCTCTGGGAGCTCATTATTGTAGCTCGGTGGAGATGTGTTTGGAGGTGATATGTCAGGGGGTATAGGATGCTGATGTGCCACATTTTGAATATCTGTGGCTAGTTCTATCGATTCACCCATCTTAAAATTTTTGGAATGAATTTTAGAAGAATAGTTAGGCGTACATCTTTCAATAACGGAGACAAAGCGAGACTATATGAAAGGCCGTAGTATTTGATGGGAACTCCCGCCGAGGCGTTAGTAGCTCTGAGTGTGGCTCCGTACGAAATCAAGGCTTTCGAGAATGGCATCCCCAAACTACCACACAGAGGTCTAGACCATGCAAGCCTTGGAAACTTGATTGAGTCGCCGAGAGGAGAGGCCGGCGTGCAGCTAAAACCTCGCAACTCAGGCGCTGCCACATGCTGACCCGACCTCACCACAAAGCGCCACACAATTCGTTTTTTGGAGAAGCGGAATTTACCCAAGCACGACTTCACACGTGAAATACAGTTCCAAGTGAAAACTATCAGCACCTTTGATGTTTTTACCGATTTAATGCTCTCATATCGTTAGTTAAGATTCTCCTGTTTAAACGTAGCGCTTTGCAGGTACAGCGGTATATTATGGTCCGTTTTTCCAATAAAAAGGCCAAGTTCAAAGTAAAGAGGGACATGATAGGGCTAACACAAATGGATCTCCAGGATGTCCCTTTCTTAGCTAGTTGTTACCTCTGCAATGATCCGGCAGTCGAAATTCATGACCTTCGACAATGTGCAACATGCGGGACTGGAGGGAAAAAACGCCGCTGCTTTCGCAACTGCCGCTTCTGCCGTACTAAGGACTTCACTATACCTTGCCGCGAGGGCAATGTGCATGCTACTTGCTGGGACCGGCACCTGCCGTTTGAGGAAGACTCCGAAGGGCCACACTTGCCAGTGGATCCTCTTCAACAACTCTATGTCGAAGCTGTCACGTACTCTGAACCAGATGCAAACGCCGAAGCAAGATTACACGAGCAAGATTGGGCTTCACAATGGTTCACAATTAGGAGAGACGGTGAAGTGCCATGGCTTGGAGTGACAGACAGATTTCGTCAATTGTGCAACCCTGGAGTGTTGCCTAACGAGTACAGCTCGAGGCAATATCCAGGTTTTGTATCGTTCATTGGAGACACGGGCATCGGCAAATCGACATTAGTGCGAGCAATGATACTGATGGGAGAAATAGACCCCTCCGGATCTCAGTATAAAGTGGACGATGCCCAGTTGGAAGCGAGAATAAATAGACTGCGGAGGACACTTAGCAAAAGGGCCCATGGTCCCGTTTCAAGATCGGCAAGCCTTTCTCAGATGACAGATCCAACAAGCTTTGGGGTGCACCTATATCGAGATATACCAGGTTCTGGTTATGGATCTACAAAAGATCACAGAGATGCATTTGCGCCTCGCGATACGCCAATTTTGTTCGCCGACTGTGAAGGCTTCAGAGCCGGTTGTGCTACAGCTAATGCTGAGCGAATATATGCCAAAATTTCTCGACTAAACTTGCTCATCGATGCCCCAATAACCTCTCAAAGCTATGGCAAAAATGGCAAAGATGGAATCGATCTTTTCTATGCCAGATTTCTTTACACTGCTAGCGATGTCGTGGTCTTAGTGATGAGAAGCGATACTGAATTTTACCCCACCATGCAGAGGCTTCTGGAATGGGCTGCATCTGCAGTTTATCAATCTATAAACCACTTGGCCCAAAAGACGTTGATTATCGTCCGAAACATGGCGATATTGCATAATGAGGATTTAAATGATCCAAAAATTCTTCAGGAGAGCCTCTTCGCCAACTTAGGTGACCTCTGCAAGGATTCTACCCTCCTACGAGGGTTCAAAAACGAGTTCAACGACAGAAAAACGTTGAATGGACACAAGATTCATTCGAATGAGGATCTTTTCGCGAGATTCTTCTCGGAGATACGTGTCTGCAACATTCCTGATACGGGGAAAGCCCCGCCAAACGAAGTCTTTGCACAGTATCAGTATTTACGGTACCAGGTTGTCACAGCGTCGCAGAAAAGTCAAGAACTCAAATCCATGAACTGGAAGCAATACAATGTCCCAACCCTTTCGCATATTCTCAATCGTGCATTTGAACACTTTCGGACGTCGGAGGGGCCATTTGATTTCTACCAAGCTGCTCGCAGAGACAACCCGGATCCAATCTCAGTTTCAGATCACATTTCCAACTTCATACGCCATACCAACTCTAGGAGAGACTTTCCCCAGGTGGCTACAGCTAGGATCATTGCACTCAATCTCGTCGTTTGGGCACTGAGGAACTTCGATACAGGTACGAAGTACTTTTATTAGTAGATTGAAAATGTGTAAATTCATTATTGATTTTGAAACAGTACTTCATGACCCTGACGAGATATTCAGTCGAGAGCTAGAATCATGGTGCGCCGAAGGAATCCATAAATATGAAGAAAACGATCAACAATGCGGATTTCATTTTGGGCCCCTGGATCAATGCATCAACAGGCGTGCAACCCATGACGAGCACTGTGACAAGACTGGAAGAAGGGCCTCCGGATACTTTACTGAGGCAAAACAGCTGGAAACTCAAATCATTCTAAATATTCGCCACCATTTCGTCAAGCAGTATGGGCAACTCTGTACTAATTTGCGGGGCGGATTCAGCATTCCTGAGCCCGAGGATGTGCGACAACTAAGGGAAGCGGTCATGCAAGAATACAAACATCAGTGGAAGCAAATATTTAGCAACAAAACATGCCTTACATGCCTGCAAGCCGTTCCGGACCATACGCTCAACTGTGGGCATTGTTTATGTGTCCAGTGTGTTCAGGACCTAGGAAAACGAAGCGACCTTTACGAGTACGGTTGGGTTGTTGATGCCTGCATTCTCTGCCAGATATCCTGGAAAGATCTCGGGAATCTTTTTCGTTTGCATCCAATATGTGCTGGCGTCAGGGCATTGACTTTGGACGGTGGAGGTGTTCGAGGTGTTGTCGAGCTTGCTTTACTAGAGCATCTTGACAACGCGATCGAATTAGATATCCCTCTTCAGGAATGTTTCGATATAATGATTGGAACAAGTACCGGTGGAATCATTGCCCTAGGACTTGCCATACTACCAAATGATAAGACTGGCCAAAAAGATCGCTCGGTTCGGGCACTGAAGGAAGAATTCATCGACTTGGCAATCAAAACATTCCGAACAGGGAAGGAAGGTGCATGGGTTGCCGCGATAGACTATTTCAAATTGACATCGAAAGCATTCATGGCATTGCGCATATGGGAGAGCAAATACGGGACAAAGCCTTTGAGGGATGGTCTCAAGTCCATTTTCGGTCCCGAAAGCAGGCTATTCTCGGCGCGCCATCGCGCAGTTAGAGTGGCTGTGACTTCCGCCAAAGATAATGGGGCAGATAAGTGCCTGATCGCAAACTACAATAGACCTACAGCCACTGATAGCTCTGATTTCGAGAGAGAAGACGAGAATGGCAAGGAGATGAGAATTTGGGAAGCTGCATTGGCAACTTCAGCCGCCCCGTTCTACTTCCGAAAGTTCCTGAAGACCGAAACAAATAAAGATTACACAGACGGTGCCCTCCACAGTAATTTTCCCGTACAATATACTCTAGAAGAAATAGCGAGGGTCTGGCCAATGACCGACGGGGATAAGGTTCCACTGGACATATTGCTAAGTGTGGGAACTGGCATCCAGGAAAGGGAACTCAAGATACCATCCGTGCTGAAAATTGGTGGCTTTGAAGCTGTCGTGACGAGCTTCCACAACAACCTTGATTGCCATCGCAAATGGCTTGAGTTCAGTGCTTTGAATCAGTCAGACAGATATCTAAGCACCAAAGTACACAGGCTTAATGTTAATATTGAAGGAAGCTATGTTGCACTGGATCACTACAAGCGAATGAAGAGCATCGATGAAAATATTGCAGCACAAATCCAGGATCCTGCTTTCGCTTCCGAGATAACAAAACTCGCTGATATTTTGACGGCCAGCCTACTGTTCTTCGAGCCGACAAGAAGCCCTCGAACCGGACTTCCACCTGGAGACCGAGCTCATCTACCTGGCTCTATCCGGTGCCGACTAGAAAGAGATTCTGCCCCGTTAAAGACTCTGGTCGACTTGATCCATAGTTTGTGGTACAAAGAGATCTCGAACGATAAAGAGTTGACGGAGATAAATAATTGGACAAAAATAACTTTAAGTGACCATCTACGGACGAAAGTCAGAAATCAGGGGGAATGGCTTCGCGTGCCTCATACTATCAGCACGATCGAAAGTCATAGCACCCAGCAAGTCCTGGCTGTTACACTCAGACGTCGGTCTCCGATAAACTCGGTCGCGGCCCAATTGCCGATTCCCATCAGCGGATTTCCTGTGAGCTTCCATAGCTTGGAAAGAAAGTCAAGAACGCCTTGAGACATGAAGCGCGCTGAAAATGAGATAGCTAGTGACTGCTGAAATAAACCCACTCGTGCGTTGGACTTCGTTGGAGAATGACTCGTCTTCAGTACAAATGTGCAGACATAGTTGCATTTGGCGTCGCAGAGTCAAGTCTGACAAAATCTGACGCACCGTCCCACCAGCTCCTCTTTGTGAACCCGAACGCATTGCGACGATTTGAGAGAGATTCGCGGAGCATTACCGGAACGATATTGACATACAATCGTGTTTGTCGTTAGAGCAGAACCCCCTCCTACCCAAGATCGTTTCCCATCATGGAGCGAAGCTTGGCCCGCCAATCTCGCAATTCGGCATCTTTAGTTTCGAGGGCTTCCCTTAATTTTACCACTTCTTCTTTATACTGGGTATTCTCAGACTGGAGTCTTTCGGACTGACAATGCTCAACGGCAAGGTTTTTTCGGGATAGTGCTAGCTCTCGAGAAGACAGGACTATTTCGTTGTCTTTCACTCTAAGCCTCAACTCCAGATCCTTGATTTTATCCTGGAGATGTCCTTCGGATTTACCCACTTGTCCAACCTTTTCGAGCTCAGAGTGTATTACGGAAAGAGCTTTGTCGACCTCGGAAGAGAAAGCCGAATACTTGGACTTCTTTCGCGGAGGCGATGAAGATCTTTTTGGTCTTTGCGGCTTCTCTGAATATCCATGGCTTTCTGGTACGCTGAGCCTTACGGTGGTAGATTGCTCGTTCCCCATAGACTTTGCAGAATCTGCGGCCGTGCGGCCCCTTTTGTTTTCCCCGGGACCTTTATTGGGCCCAACATGGCGCTTAGTTGCAGGTAAAGCAGAGTTTGATTGGGATTCAACTTCCGTATTGCGGCTTTTCAACCGAGTGTTGCTAGTAACATCTGGAGATTGAGGTCGTGGGGTTGGAGGGGAAATTGGAGTGAAATAAGTACTGGGGGAAGGCATCGGAGGAATGTGCCAATCTCTGTCAACACAATGCGGACAAAACCAGAAGTCAGGGACGTCTCTTGGCCCCAGCGTTGGACTCATGCATTCGGCATGGTAGCAGTTCTCACATGTTTGGCATCCAAACAATTCCATGGTACTCCCACAAACGAAGCAGAAATCGTCGTGTTTGCCTGTGTGTAAGTCAATATCTAATAAAAATGGCAAGTCAGACTACCAAGAGTGTTTTGACCCACCATCGAAAAAGTTTTCGCCACCCCTCCATTGAAATTCCCGTATTTCCCTCTCGTGACGAAACATCTGGAGCGAAACATCGCTATGGATGTCGCTGGGTTCCCTGATGAAACCAGGAGGAGCTTGGAGAAAATACTCCGAATTTGTCGAGCGTCCACTCTGGACTACTTGAGTGCTCTCGGGTCCTATTAGTCACCGTAGTTGGCTTCATGAAAGGCCACTCACATCTGCGGTCATGATCGAGGAGATATAGGCCGTATCGTCTTTCTACGACCAACACAGAAGGTTTTTGACGAAAGATTACACTGTGAACACGCTTGAATCACTTATGACATCCAAGTTCTAGAGTTTTTGGGGTTTAATTAAAGAACGTACTATGTTTGATCTAAGCTCTGACCTGTCAAGGAGAGGGATGTCGTTGAATCCCAAATAGGAAAGTGGGGTGTATTTCCCCCACTTTCCTCAACCTGCTTACGTGAGAACTTGGGAGGAAAGCTTACAGTATCAATATCTCTGCAGCAAAATCAGGGTTAAATCTCATATTGCGCCTCCTTGAGGCATGATCGACTTGAACTGGCTCCAAATAAAGCAGGGTCCGCCACACTGGCATAGCGCGCGAGAAACCCGAAGTCGCTGAGAAGACTTTTGATCCCTGGCTTGAGGTGGATAGAAAAAGCAGCACTAATTATTGCTTATTTTCAATGTCTCGCTCGGCGTGGGACATTCAAAATTAGTGCCGCCTTTTTTGTCCACCAGGAGCAGGGGGTAGATACTCGCTAAATTTCAGCGGTTCAACCCCTGAGATTTTACCCCTCATTTCGCGAGCAGGACTTGACGATCGGGCGCAACCTGCAGCTAATTTGACGAAACTTTGTTTGAATTTGTTTGGATTAGGTTCCAGAAGTTTCCCATCTTACCAAATATAATGCCTCATCTGTATCAGTCACACGAGCAGTCTCCAACTCAAGCCCCCGCAGCCTTCAATTCCACCTCATCTTCCCTCTCCTCTAACCAGCCCTCCGTTTTATCCTTAGGAACCCTCACCCAGAAAACATCGATAACGAGCGCCGCAGCCGCAAGTCCAGCCGCAAGATAAAGCGCCCCTCTATACCCCCTCAGCACATCCTTCCCACCATAATTAACATTCGCCTCCACCGTCCCCGCAAACCCCAGTCCAATACTAGCACCATAAAGCTGCAGTAACCAAATCAAAGACCCCGCTACACCCTGCTGACTCTTCTTCACCGAATTCGTGGCAATAATCTGCGCAGCTGTGAAATTGAAGTCTGGACAAAGCGACATCAAAATTGTGGCTGGAAACACTTGCGCCCAATAACTTTGCTGTTCTGGCATCGTTGCCAGCAATATACACGAAAGCAAGACAGTGATGGTACCAAAAGCTAGAATCCACTGCGCGGCTATTCTAGGTATCAGCCAGGCGGCAAAAGGAGCCGCGAGACTTCCAGCCACGGCGTGAGGGGACAGACCGGCGGCGAATTGGAGAGGTGTCCAGTGTCGGACGAGCTGTTGCCAAGTGATCATGTACCAGATTGCTATACCATAGGACATGATGCTGAAAAGGATAACAAGGACAAGGGGGAAGAAGGAAGGTGCTGTCCAGATGTCGAGTGGCATTATTGGGGTGGTTGCGTATTTGTGCTCCCAGAGGATGAAGTTTACTAGGAGGCCGAGTGTGAGGAAGAGCAGGATGATTTCATAGAGAGTTGACCAGCCGACTGCTGGGGCTTGACTGATTACTGTTAGTGGAGAACAACTGGGGGAGGCTTGGTGGAGACTTGCTTCCATGCTACGTTGAATACAATCAGAGTACCAACTCCTAGACCAGCGCCAAGCCAGTCAACGGACCCTTCTTCGTCACTAATCTCCTCATTCGGAAGTACAAGCCAAAGTCCTGCAAAAAGCAAGACTCCAAGTCCGGCACTATGGGCAATTAGCACAACAAAATCGAAGAGATTCGGATAGAACTTACAGGCAAAAGAAAAACCACCTCCAGTGCCCCGCAAACTGGGTGAACACGGCCAACAGTGCAAAACCAATCGTTCCTCCCACCGGTGCCTGTGAGGTCACAGTATAAGTATTGCAATGCTGAGGAAGAATTCACTCGTAGATTCAGTACTTACTCCAAACCCCAACATACCAAAACTAATCCCCCTCCCCGTCTCACCAGGCGCAAACGTCCTCCCAATAACCCCCACAACATTCGGCAATACCAACGCAGCACCCACCCCAGTCAAAGCTCTCACAACCACAAAGCCCACCATATTCCCCGCACAGAATCCATTCACGAACGAGAACAATATGAAGCCTGCTCCGCCAATAAGCAAGATAGTCTTGGAGCCAAACACGGCACCAAGACGACCGGCTGGTAAGACGAAAGCACCGAGTGTGAGAGGATAGGATGCTGCGATCCAGTATGCGGTGGTGGGGTCGTGGACGTTGAAGGAGAGGCCGATGGAGAATGCGCCGGCGAGAGTGGCTCCGAAGGACATAAACTGGTTGTGTTAGTAATTATGTGTTAGAGTGATGAAGAATTAGTCAGGTGGCTTGCTAGAAGGCTATTGCAGAGGATCAGGATTGTTGAGATTGCTATTTTTCGGTTCTTTGTGAGGTGTTTGGGGGAGGGTGGCGCGGTGCTTTTTGGGGGAGAGGTAGGATTGGAGTGTTTTATGATGGGGATTGAGATCATGGGAGATGAGCTTGAGGGGGTGATAACGGAGGAGGCCATTTTGATGGATGAAAGTGGGTGGCTTTTGAGAAGTGAACTGCTTTGATATTCGATTTTTTCGAATACTTGAGAGAAGAGCCAAGAGTCTTATAGGAATCTCACGATCCAAGTACTTCCATACTTGAGAGATATCACCTAGATTTCCCAGCAACAATCGGATCACTTTTCCTCTCCCACTTACGAGAGGAGGACTTTTGCGTGATCCGTTACGGACGCATGTCCAGCTGCCGATGTCTAGTATGGGACGGCTTTCACTTCCTGAAGGGAAAATAGATTACTCGTCTAGCTCTTGATGCCTCATCCTTGGACCCCAAAACACTTCTAGGCTGGATACTGCCATCCTTGGAATTTGCGTATGGAGATCGTGGGGCCCTAAAAAGAGAGCTGCTTATGTCATGTTTGACAGCGAACTTATCATGTAAGCAAACCCCTGAGGGAAGTGACGATCGTCGATCGAGCTAGTCCCCGGGGTCTTATTTTCCAAAGTCAACCAATCCGAAAATCTCCCCAATTATCCGACAGAAATACGCTCTGGAAGTAGATTAATTGCCAAGTTGAATCTTGATTCTTGAGCAGGCAGTGAATCCCTTGACCTCAAAGAAGTGACCCTCGATCGATGCAGCCCGGGAGTTTCCCCCAATTGCAACTTGCAACTGGAAGCACGTCCAAAACAGCAGCCTGATGATACTTCAGCTCTCTGACAAACGGTATCTTCGCTATGGCCGTCATTCAGAATTTTGACACCTCTCACTGGACTGGGCTCCGCCGATGATTATAGAATAGACCTGCGGTAGAAGCCTTCCGTTCCCCATCATCGTCGCCCTTTGGACGTGGCTAAATAAGCCTGTTCTCCGAACTTCTCAATTTCATATCAAGATGCTTAGCTGAGCATGTAAAAGCTCGATCAACCGTTTCTGATGGTAACACTTGTCACATGACATGTAAGATTCGTGCGACAAGATCAATGAATGAGTCTTAAGATACCAGCATAACAATTTGGCACATCTCTAAGCAAGAACCATCAAGAAAGAAACGACGCAAATTCTCCTTGCCGGTGAACATCACCTGACCAGCCTCATCATATGATGACCTCCTCAGATGTTCGTGAGAACAGCAAGTTGCGATCCTCGACGGCACAACCCTGCCAGCGAAGAATCATCCTTTGTCGATGACGAACACATACGCAACATAAGCTCTATAGCGCGTCCTTTTGGAGAGGAAAGAGGTTTCGATCGAGTAATTATCGAGTAAACATCGGCTGAATTGTTAAAATCGCGTCGGGCGCTAAATCGAAAAGATCCGGAGCTCGCCTGAGACACATTTTGGTTGAGAACGACAACGACACCACTCTTCACCGATATATCAGCCACGAGTATATGAAGCCCAACCTGGTGTCGCACAGCAGGAGAAGTATATAAAATACTTGCTGAATCTATACTGATGTATTAACAGACACTCTGTGATGTTCCGAAGCAATCCGGTCTGAAGTTACCGAATCTTCCCGGACCCTCTTTCGGTATCAACATAGCTTCGCCGTCTAGCCTTGGGTCTAGATAGCCGTTTACTCGATGGAAATTGGTTATAGGCCAGCAGGAGAAGGCCCGCGGCCAATTCACCGCCGGTTCCTGGCCCTATGGCACGACCAATTCGAGGCCCCGAGAGGCTACACGAGATAGAGTATAGATAAGGAGTTGGTGGGCTGCTTAGATGGAGGGGTGGATCATGCATCGATGACTGCACCCCACAAAAGAACCCTGGCAAAGTCGATGATTCTCAAGCCCATTTCCTTCCGTATTTATCCTTTCTATACTCTCCTCTTTCCTCGTTTTCAATCCTCAAACTTTGAAAGGCAAAGCAAGGGAATTTTCGCAGTTTTCCTGTTATCAGCCTTGACCGAAAGGCTACAAATTCCTTATCTCTACCACCCCTCAACGCGTTGATAAGCACCTTCTACAGCCAATTTTGCATATTCATACTCTATAAACGCCTCAATTAGGCCATCGTCACGTCTAGGAACTTTCTTTTTCAATTTTGGACAGCGACATCGCTCGCAATGGAGATCAAGAACCCCTCGAATCGCTTCCAAGAGACTACACCAGCCCTCACCCCACCTTACGACTCCAATATCCCGCTCACCGTCCTCGTGTCGAGTCGAGCAGTCATATACGATGAGGAGAACAACCTAGTTGTCTCACCTGCAACTCTGACGCTGTCCCCGCATACAGGAACCATCATATCAATCCTCCCCACCGTCCTCCCTGCGTCGAGTTTCCCAGCCAATACCCAATATATCGATCACACACCGCATCTTCTACTACCTGGTCTCGTCGACGCGCATGTGCATTTGAATGAGCCGGGGAGAACGGAATGGGAGGGTTTCAATACTGGGACGAGAGCTGCAGCTTCGGGTGGTGTGACGACAGTTATTGATATGCCGTTAAATGCTATTCCACCTACCACAACCCTCAATGGGCTGAAAGAGAAGGTCAAGGCGGCTGAGGGGCAGTGCTGGGTTGATGTTGGCTTTTACGGTGGTATAATTCCGGGGAATTCCCATGAGTTGTTACCTCTCGTAGAAGCAGGCGTCAGGGGCTTCAAGGGATTTTTGATCGAGAGCGGCGTAAGTGACCGTATTCATTCTGATGTGCAGACATACGATTTGCTGACTCTTTTCCAGGTCGATGAGTTCCCCGCCGTCTCCTCCTCAGACGTAGCCCTCGCCATGAAAACTCTCTCCTCAACCCCTACGACCCTAATGTTCCACGCTGAAATGATCCCACCAATAACCGCCTCCGTTGGCGACGACGTCCAAACATCTTTACCGCCCCTCTCACCGTCCGGCCCCCTTACGTCTTACTCCACCTTCCTCTCCTCACGCCCGCCCGCATTCGAAACCTACGCCATTGAAGAGATCCTCTCCCTCTCACCCCTCGCTCCAGAACTACAGCTCCATATCGTCCATCTCTCCGCTGTAGAAGCCATCCCACTCTTACGAGCAGCACGCGAACGCGGTGTCAAGATCACGGCGGAGACATGTTTTCACTACCTAGCCCTCGCTTCCGAAGAAGTATCGGACGGCGACACAAGACATAAATGCTGCCCGCCTATCCGCAGTTCCTCCAATCGGGACGGTCTATGGTCCGAACTCGCGCAACCTGATTCGGTACTTCAGACCATTGTTTCAGATCACAGTCCTTGCACGCCTGAATTGAAGCTACTACCGGATACCTGTTGCGGTAGCGCTGAGGTGAAGATCTCGGATAAGATGAAGGGTGTCAATGGCGAGATACTGAGTAAAGAAGAAGCAGAAGAGAAAGAAAAGGGTGATTTCTTCGCAAGCTGGGGCGGGATTTCAAGTGTAGGGCTCGGACTTCCTATCCTCTGGACTAGCTCTACCTCCCGCTCTTCACCGCTCAGCATCACGGACGTGGTGCGTCTCTGTGCTGTCAACACAGCTAAACAAGTGGGATTGTCTCATAAGAAAGGAGCTCTGAGACCGGGGATGGATGCGGATGTGTGCGTATTTGATGACGATGCCGAGTGGATTGTCGGACGTGAGCAGATGTTGTTTAGGAATAAGGTTAGTCCGTATCAGGGGCGGACGATGAGGGGTGTGGTGAGGCAGACTTGGGTTAGGGGGCAGAAAGTTTTTGAAAGAGAGGGGGCGAATGGAGGATTTGTGGGCAAGGGGGGATTGCCGGTTGGGAAGTTGTTGTTGGAACGGAGGAAGATCTAGGTGGTATATTTTGGATGGCTTGTATGAGGTTATGATATTGCATGGTGGAGTTGGGATTTTGATGGGATGCTGCTATTTAGCTAGCAAGATTGCATAATGAAATGGCACAATTTCTACATCTGGACGGATCGGGTGTGATAGATGAGCATTACCTTCCACCACTGAGATCACCAACTTGTTCTCGTGTATCAGGGGCGCAAAAGCCTTCCTATTCCCGAACCCGCCCACTTCAACACATTTCTCACAAAATACCGCATCTATAAATACAACGTCTGAACCCCAAGAACCTGGCCAGAAACTACCAAGCAAGGGTTATGAAGTGGAAGGCTCAGCGCATGGAGCACGCCTTGCGCCCCCAACTTCAGAATGAGATCCCCTCACCACCTTCTTTGAGGGGTTCAATGCCTAGCCTTCAGTCATTCATATGCCTTTCGGCATCTATCAACAACTGAATGTAATCTTGACGGCAGTCATTTTCCTGACAGCAACCTTGTCATCTACGAGCGTCTTCCTTACAATGAAATGCATGATGCTTCCTTGTAGCCTAGTAGATAATTTTGATAGCAGAAGAAAGCAACCCCATCCGGATGCAGTACGATCTGTAGACATCGCAACATTGCATCCTAAATCAACCTCTTGAATTGATTTATTCAATAGATCTCTCGAGTATTAACGGCCGTATATTGTGATAATTCTCTACGAGTACACTATCTTTGGTTATTCTCCTTTCTCAAGGTCAGACACCCTGTGCTTCCCGGAAGTGCTCCCCGACCCGAGCCACAACCAAAAGTCCTTATAAGTACCATTCTCACTATACTCCGATCTTCTCCACTCCTCCAAAAGATACCACATTCTCCATAAACCTAGAACGAATATCGTTGCGGGAACAGTGACGGCCCAGTAAATCCAAAATCTAGATTTTACGACAGACGAGGAGGTTGGGGCTTCCCAATCGAAGAGTGGAATCGAAAAGAACGCCTACACATTTATTAGCAATGCAAAACTGGGGCGTGAAGGTCTCCCCAGCGTACAGCGATGAATGTGCCCGGTAGAAAGAACATGGTCAGTACAGCAATTGCCTTCATTGCAGAAGAGTCGCTTTTGCTATCCTTGGCTATATCTCTGCTCTGTTCAGAAATGCGGTAACTGAGTGAATTGCCAAGGGAGGTGTTCCGTGCTTCCAACTAAGAAAGAGGGAACTGTCAGTCGGCAGACATGGAAGAGGTCTTCTCCCGAGTTTGAAGACTTACACCGAGTCGATTCAATTGTGCATGACTCTGGGCTCTAGTTGCTCGAATCGAATGTAGATCTATGGTTTCTATCAAGTGCTCCAATCTGTGGCGAATAATCTCATTGGATTCGCGGAATCGTTCCTGATGTCGTTCTGGGACATGACCGGAATTAAGAGCCGGCAACCAAGAGAGAATCTTTCTCCCCATCTTGATGGCAAAGCTCATCTTCTCTTGAATAAAGAACACTTCTTGCTCTAAACCAAGAGCTTGTTCTGCAGCGGTCTTGAGGTCAAGGTTCAGGTCTTGCAAGTGGTGAAAGCGCTCATCTGTCTCGAATCCACCAACCAGCTTCAACCCAATGGCTTGTCCAAATGTTCGCTCGAGTTTGTTCAGCGCTTCATGAGATAGGAGTTCCATCATGACAACCAGAATGAACATTGGATGTATTGTCAAGGGATGTAAGTCGGTATCGTTTATGCGTTTGCGTACAAAATCTTGTTCTGGCTCGAGAAGGTTGTGGAGGAAAACTGTTGTTCTAAGATTCTTGGGTTCAAAAGATATCAGGCATTTGAACCAATATGTTCTGTGAGAGAAGTTTCCAACAGAAAAGGCTATTCATGATAAGTGGCTTGTGCATGAGCCTTGAGATTTCAAACTCACTTTTGACGTTTCCCAGCTCCAGTCTTCCCAGTTCTGCGATACCTTCTGTCCGGAAGAAGCCTTTATGAAAATTTTCAATTGCCACAATTCTGTTGAAGGTGTCTTGACTGAAGGGGATAGCAGCTGCAAAATTGGAAACCACGATATTGCCGTTCTTATCGTGAAACACTTCTCTGGGTGGAGTGAAGCTGCACATAGATAATTTAATTGTTGTGCTCTAAGATGGAACGAATGGAATGACTTACAATATACTATTTCGACCGTACACGGTTCGTAGAGGTACTTCCTGAAGCCAAGAAACCACGCTGGAGTCTTCTAGACTTTTCTCAGTGAGCTCAGCACTTAAGGACCTCTAGGCAGACTGTCAGCATATAATATATAAAAAGAAGTTCAACTGGGGCTGACCAGGTTGTGATCAATTCTAATGCAAAGACAAGGCTCGGGGAGAAAGTCTGGCCCAGCGCCTCGCCACGCTTGATGCTGATAATCATCTTGATCCTTTTTGAAGAAGAGCTGATAGTTCATGAGATTCAACCTCTGTATATATGATATGAAAAAGGATTGAAAAATCACATATTGGAGAGGATTTTGTCCCCATATATGAATGAAGAAACATGAGGTGGTAGGTAAGCATGCACTGCGCCACCATGCGAGCTGACACGGAACGCCTTCTCTCGCGGAAGCGGGGGACGACTTCCCAAATCAGGGTTTGCATCGATTGGAAGATCGGCCTATACTTTTTGTATCAATTTTTTTTCAAAAAAAATATTAAAGAAATTAAAAATAAATCATATAATATTTTTTAATATATATAACACTAATGTAAATAATTTTATTATTGAAAAAAAAAAACTCTTAAAACAATAAACGAGGTAACTATAGAAGTAATAACCCATCCAC
>Ga0247778_1000307_pt1 | contig 76660 bp, 69 predicted proteins | sample UWRJL049202B5_FD_179939 | JGI IMG/M metagenome (GOLD analysis project Ga0247778, IMG submission 179939) | Plant litter microbial communities from Arlington Agricultural Research Station in Wisconsin, United States - UWRJ-L049-202B-5 | ecosystem: Environmental > Terrestrial > Plant litter >... | reverse complement strand
AGGAAATTATTTTTATTAATTTTTATAAATAATTAAATAAAAATTTATAAAATAAAAATTATATTTTTTTAAATTAAATAAAAAAATATAATAAAATTATAAAATTAATATTGTTAAATATATTTTATTTTTTAAAATATTCGATTAATTTATTTTTTAATTAGATTTATATATATAATAATAAAAATTTTGATTTAGAAATTTAATAGATATTTTTTGACAAAAAAGAAAAAATAGTTAAGATTTATAAATTAAAAAATTTATTTTTTAAATTTGATATAATTATATTGATAATATATGTATTTTTTATTATTAATAAAAAAATTTATTTAATTTTTCTAATTTAATATTTCGAATCGATTATTAAAATTAAAATAAATATTAAATTGATTTATTATAAATTTATTTATATAGATTTAATAATAATTTATAAAATTAAAAATTTGATAAAAAATATAGAATTTATTAATAAATAATATATATAAAAAATTTGTTTATATAGATTTTATAAAATTAATAAATCTATTCGAAAAATCAATAAAAAACTTTGCAAAAAAGAAATTAAAATAAAAATCTATTAATATTTAAATATTTTCAAAATAAAATATAAAATTTTAAATAAAGAATAATATAATATATTTTATATTAATAATATATTAAATATTAAAAAAATATATAATATAATTGATAAAAAAATTATTTAAAAAATTATTTATATTTATTAAAATTTATTAAAATTTAATATAAAAAAATTAAAATTAAATCATAAATAATAAATAAAAAAAGAATATAATTTTTCAGAATTAATAAAAGTTATTTATAAATTAGGAAAATTTATTAATATTTCAATCTCAGAAAATTTTTATTAAAATGATATATTTAAATAAATTATTTAATTATTAATTAAATATATAAGATTTATAATAATTAATCAAAAGATTTTTATTTTTTTATAAAATAAAATAATTTATATATATATTTATATTTTAAACCATATTATTATATTTTAATACAAAAATACAAAAATATTATATTAATATATATATAATTAAATCGATTTTAAAAATATATTATATAAGTTAGATATTTCGAATATTTAAATTTTAGATTATAAAATCTATATTCTTATTAAAAAAAATATAAAATTATTTTTGATAAAATTATTATAAAAATCGAAATTAATATTTTTATTAAATTTAAAAAAAAAATATATATAATATTATTATATTTTTTTACAAATTAAAAAATATTATATGTTTTTTTTTTATATAAAATGTGATAAAAAATATAATATAATTCGAAATTAAAATAATAAGAATAAAAATATTTTTTTATCAAAAATAAAAATTATAATAATATCAATTATAAATCTAATCCTATTTCGAATTTTAATAATAAAAATAATAAAAATAATTAATTTTTTATATCAAAAATTTTATTATTTTAATTTATTATTAAAAATATCAAGGATAAATATTTTATTTCTAATCAAGAAAATAATAAAAATATATATAATTTATTTCGTAAAAATATTTTCAAAATAATTTAATAATATTAATATTTGTAATTTATTTTATAAAATTATAATATTTATAATTTATTTTATAAAAATAAAAATTCTAAAATAATTAAATTATATTAAAAAAAATTTTTATAAAAATTAATTTTAAAAATTAATTTTAAAATTAATATAAAAATATTAAATTAAAATAATTTATATTATTATTTTTATAAGATTTATATTAAAAATTATTATTATAAAAATATATTAAATACTTATTAATAATAATAATTTATATAATTTTAAATATAATTTAAATTTAATTAAAAATAATTTAGAATATTTTAAAAATTTCCCCAAAATTATTTATAAAAAAAATCAAATTAATTTATAAAATAATTTTTATATAATTTTATAAAATTTATAATATATAATTATTATAAGAATTAATTTTAAATAAATAAATAATTTTATTAATTTATATATATAATATATATTATAATATATAATATAAAAATTTAGAATTATAAATATTTTGAATTTATTTTATAATTAGATTTTTTCTAAATCCAAGTTTTATTTACTTAATCAATTGACGCTAGTACCGATCCGGTAATCCTCACGTGCCCTTTCCCCACATATTCACAGTATCGACCTTATTATTATTATTATTATTAAACCTTAATTCAGAATATTTGAAAAAACAATCCTTTTCTAGGTGATTTTTGCTGTTAAAACTTTTATTTTTGCAATATATATAATATTTAAATTTTTTATTATTAATTTTATTAATTAAATTATTTATATTAAATCTTAATCTAACAGATTTATTAATAATATCTGAAATTAGTTTATTTATATTAATATTTATTATATTTCGATTCATATTTTTATATTTTTTAAAATTAAAATTATTATAAAAATTATATAATTTTTTGAATAATATTAAAATTATATAAAATTTAAATAATATATATTTTAATTCGAATAAATATAAAATTAAAAATTATATATAATTAATATATTTATTAATATTATTGAATAAATTGAAATTATAATTAATTATTTTATTAAAATATCGATTAATTAATTTTATATTAAACTCACTAAATATATTTTTATATATTTATTATAATTAATTAGTATTTTTTTATTTTTAAAATAGTCCTTATTATTGTCCAATAATATTATTTTAATAATTTTTAAAAAAATTTTAGTATTACATCAGGACCCCCACAAAGTATCGGATTAGTGGGATTATCGGCTAATCCTAGGATTATGTCAAAATTCTAATAAATTTCCATCCTTGTTGAGATTGATACGATTAATTGAGATTTTTAAGATTTTTAATTTGTTTTCGGATTTTTTTAAAATTAATAAATATCTTGTATACCCAAATATCCATTTGTACCAAATTTAAATACAAAAATATCAGATTTTGTATAATCGGTTTTCTATTATATAATTGATATTGAATATCGATATTTACTAAATCCAAACTTTAATAATATTATATATATATAGTACGAATATATGTGCGTATAAATTTTTAAAAAAAATTCGATATAGTTAAAAATATTTATATTAATATAGATAATTATAATATAAGGGCTTAAATAAATTTATTATATGGTCCGTGCACTAATTAAAAAATTTATTATTATTAATATTATTAAAAAAAATTCTTAATCAGGTCAGATTTTAAAAAAAATTAAAATTCTTAAATAAAAGTTACTAATTCTATTAATCTAATCAAATTCTCGGTTAATCGTGGGATTTTTGCAAATCTGTTAAGCCGATTTTTTCCGAAAAATGTAAAGGTCCTGATGTTTTTTAATTTAGAATTATATTTGATTCGATTTTAATTAGGAGTCTTCACTCCTCTGGGAAACGTGATTGTGACAATTTGATTATATTATATTTATATTTGGGTAATTATATTAATATTTTTATTTAATAAAATTATTAATTATAATTAATTGAAAAATTGTGAATTATTTTTTATTAAAATTATAATTAATTTCGTAATATTTTTATTTATTTGAAATATTAAAATAATTTAAGATTCAAAAAGGTATAGGAATGGTAAAAATTCGGCTAAAAAGACATTGATACTGAATATCATTATACCCTCATAAAGAGGTCCAAGCTGTGAAAATGACCTGACGATTTTCAAGAAAATAAGCATGTATATTATCTTCGACCAGACTGCTAGCAACACTACGTATCTGACCAGGTATCGAATCCTTTTTGATCCTCATCGGGAAGAGCGACTTCCTTCTCCGCCTTCTTCCCTTTCCGCCACGTTTTGTTTTATTATTGCAGCCTGTCGGGCTTCAGACGAAGATCATGAAAGGTGGTTCGTCCTCCCCGCTTGCCCTGTTGCTTGACCGTTAGCATGCCTTCCCTCGATATCGTTCAGTGTATAGGCCGAGGTTGATGTGTTTCCTTGACTCCTTCTTAGCATCGGAATGGAGAGGGCGGAGGGATCGATTGGGCAATCGTATAGGGCCAGAGGTGGAGTGTTAATGGACAACTCGCTGAGCTCTTCTGCAAGATTGTTGTTGATATATTCGCCATAGCCATGTCCGCCGGCGGACAGTGCTTTAGGAATACGGGCAGCAGAACGGTTCAAGTCAAGTCGCTGCCCTCTTACCGTTAGGTTAGGTGCGTTCGCGTTGAATAGGTCTCCAAACATGACAACCTACCAGTAAAGAGTTTGGAGATGCTGTGGGGAGGATGCGAGGCAGCGTAGTCGTGAGGAACGAACGTAGATAGCTATTTGTTTCCTTAATTCCTTTTTTCAATATGGTATTTGTGTTTCCGGGAAGTTGATTCTGTTGATTCACCCGGCGCTAAGCCTAAAGGAGTTCATCAGTACTGTTTCATTTTAGATTACTCAGGTGGATTTGGATATAGATAATAATAATTACGAGATGTCTCAATCTCCCTACATGAAATTATGAGTCTATCCCCGATGTGCGACCGCAGAAAGCTTGTTCGCTACCGCTGCCGGGCACGGGTCACGGTACCGCAAATCAGGACTAGAAAGCGTGCGCAATCGAAATTGCGGTTGCACGGGCGGGAAGGTACGCTACCGTAAGCAAAGTTGCGTTACCGCGGAAAGTTGCGGTTGTGTTACTGCAAAGCAGAAAGTTGCGCTGCCGCTAGTTTTCGTTATGAACGAATGACAGTCTCATATTTTCAAATATCTAACCCCAAGTACTGGCTTCGGGATCGCAGCACACTTGCCTTACCTGAAGTAGCTCATTCACGGCTATAATTCCCGTGAGGTGCGTGCTCGTCGAATCCCCAATGGACCCCCCGTCTTTTGCATGATAACGTGTTATCCTCTCATTGGAGCATAGCGAACCTGCTACTTACGGCTGCCTGATACTTCTACGGCTATTTATGGCTGCCTTCATATTCGACTACTTCCACCTGCTTGACCTGATACAGCCCAAAACTTCTGCCTAACCCAGTTGACCAAGCGACAATGTCATCGAGTAATGAACTTCCGTCATCCAATTCAGCTTCCGCTAGAACACCCATCAAGAAGCGTCTGTTCGTGTGCTGCGACGGGACCTGGCAAGATGCCATCGGCTCTAAGGAGCCGGCGAGTAACGTTGCGCGTCTCTCTCGCTGCATCAAGCCGGTCGATAACAACGGGACGCCTCAGATAGTCTACTATCAGACGGGAATCGGTATTGTTACGTCAAGGATTGCTAGGTTCATTGATGGTGCTATTGGAAGAGGTACGTGGATTGCCTTCTTTTCGAGCGACGCCATTCATGTCGTGCCTTAGGGATCGACACCATCATCCGGAACGCATACAACTTCATCTGCCTGAATTTCGATCACCCGGACGACAAAATAGAAATATTCCTCATCGGCTTCTCTCGCGGTGCCTTCACCGTCTGTTGCCTTGCCTTGCTAATCCAAGATTTGGGTCTACTCACACGGATCGGCCTGCAGCACCTCCACGAGCTTTATCCCATATGGGAAGAAGCGATGAGCAAGCCTCAGATTTGGGAGAGAGCTAGGGGAAACCGAAAAGATGGCAGTGTTGAGATGAAACTCGAGCGTCTAGATAAGAGAGTCAAAGAAATCCACGCCAAAACCAGCGACCGCATCTGCTTCAAGGTTAAGATCCAGGCAATTGGCATCTGGGATGCCGTAAGCGCGCTCCAGTTCCCATTTCCACTTCATTTCCCTCAACCAAGGCCTAAGATGCTAGGCTTTATCCATGAGAGAGTGCCCAATTGCGCTCAACACTTTTACCACGCCCTTGCGCTGAACGAGGACAGGAAACATTTCAAACCCTTCTTGTGGAGGCCAGAGACAGGAGATATTAAGTCCTGTCCCCTCAATATGAAACAGTGCTGGTTCATAGGGAGCCACACTGATATCGGCGGTGGCAGCAAAAAAAAGACAACGTTGTCCAACCTGACCTTGGTATGGATGATGTCTAACCTGAAAGATGCTGGTGCGGATTTCGATGAAGACATCTTGTCTACGTTCCTCAATCTAAACGAACCCGCATATCGTGAGAAGTCGGACTCTGACAGTGAGACCGTCAACGTGGATTTCTCGGGGGCAACCATCATCACCGACAATTGCTACAGCACGGCTACCTTTAAGGTAAATCTGGGACAAATAAACGTATCAGCATCCTGGAAACTAGCTGCCGAATCATTCAACAAAACGGAGAAGTCGGGGAAGCTTGACGAAGGGAAGTACTAGCTGCTTGCCGTGTAGTCATGCAAAACTAACACAAGAGCCAGGGCTTGTGAATGAGACACGCAAGGGCATCTATCGTCTTGGAGGTCGTAAGTCACGGACTCCAGGTAACAGTCCAAACAAAATCTCTCATCAAGCTTGCAACGAATTTGTCCACTGGAGCGTCCGGCTCATCCTGGAGGCTCAACAAGGGAGTGGAAGAGTGTGTCCTGTAATGCAGCGACGCGCCATGCTTCGAATCGGAGACGACGGAAGACCATTCTGGATCAACCCCATGGAACTCATGGGAATTTTGGAAGAGGTATATAGAACCGGAGAAACTCCAGATAAGCTGGTGGAACTGTATGAGGACTGCTATTCCAAAGCCGAAGAGCGGATTGTACGCAGGTGGATAGATGATGCCCCCAAGGAACATGAGTTCCCAGCGTTTCTCAGGCCACTGCTGGATGAAATCAAGAACCCCAAGCGCCTCTATGTAAACCGCGCCGTGATAGGGGTAGAGAACCTGGTTCGCTGGTACGCTGCCTGGAGATCTGAAACAGTGTAGCAAAGAGTAAATCGGTAAATCATGATACGATTCATTGGTCAGGTGCTGATAACTAGGGTAAGCAGGAAGTGGCTAATAAATTTTACTCCCAGCTCCTCTTATATGCCAATGCAAGTGGTCTGTTCTGTCGAAAAGCCTTTGTACAGTTGTCCGCAGGACAACTCTCGCACTGCGACAGCAAAAACGTCGTGGATTAAGGGAACCACCTTATGTGGCACGCGTTAGCCGGGTGTAAAACAAACAACTGCACCAGGATTCTGCCTGCACGACAGCACGGCTACTATAAACCCAAGGCTTGGTCACATCTTAGCTATGCATTGATTTGATAGGCGGTGACTTTACTATGAGTAAAAGCAAGTCTATTGGTCTAGCCTTGAAGGAAATTGCTCGGAACAAGCAAACGACCCCGCAAACGCATAGCATATAAACGGGAAAGGGCAGAGAAGGAAAGGAACGACGAGGCAAAGGCAAATTATGTCACTATACATTCTAAGTATATTATGCCTAAGACCAATATGAGGTACGAATAATTGATTGAAGGTTCTAGGATCAATAAATTAAAATATATATTAAAATTTTTACATTGGTAAAATTTTCTGGCGTCGCCAAATTCAATATCCGTCGCTAGCGTTACTGACTCGTCGTTAGAATATAAAGAATTATAATTTTTGACCGATAATATTGCCCCAAAATGGGGCAATTCAAATATATTTTTATTTATATATTAGCTCAAAAATTAAAAAAGTTATAATTTTCTAAATAAAAATTGATTTTAAAAAGAATTAATACCTCACATATTAGGCATTCAAAAATGCACAGTTTTTTTATACGTCTCGGTAAAAGTCACATGTTATGAAAGTCCTATAAAAAATTAAATAATATTAAATATAGTTATTTTAGGCAAAATTTGGTCCTAGGCCAGAGTTATATATATATATATATATATATACTAGAGTATTATGATAATACTACTATCTAGGTACTACTAGAGGGACTTAGAGTGTTTAAGTAAATATAATTAATAAAACAAAACAGTCATATGACCACGACCGCAGAGGGGTCAGAGCATCGATCACAATATTACTGCTGTTGCTATTGTCATTGGCTCGTCGCTGGCTCGTTGCTACTGTCGCTATACATGACCACGCCCCAGAATTTGACCGATGTATTTTATATTTAATAATCTTCTTTGGCTTTTTTATTGGATTGAATTTTTTATATTTATACCTATGTATACCTAGGTATATATAATGATAATTATTGTTTGAAAAAGATGTAGACATATGAAAAAGATTCACGTTATTATTTTTGTAAAAATTATTTTCTAAGATTGTTTTACCTATATATTTAAAAATTTATAATTTAATATATTTCTTATACCTCCTAGGAGATTCAAGTTTCAGAATTTTGCTCGGTCTCTCTAGGTGCAAATAAAAACTACTACTACTATTACTACAAAAATGGCGGGTGAAAGCGAGAAAGTAGGTAGGTACAATTGACAACTAGTAGTATCTAGGTAGGAAATATTTTATCAGCAAAGAATTCGATGCCAGAGCACGGGCTATAAATAATAGCACAAGAGCGATGTTATTAGCACTATTACTAACGTAATAATAATAATATTATCTATAATAACATCTAATATAAGAACAATCAATAGTACCTGGGTATACTTCAAACAATTTAACATCTATTAGTACTTAATTATTCAGTTTAATTTTAAAAATAGGTAATAGTTCCATAACCTGCCTAGGTAGATAAAAATATTCCAGTTCTAATCATACACACATACGAATAACTAAATCGATGGCCCATTGGTATCTATAAACAGATTACTTATATATTGATAGATTATTATAATTAATAATAATAATTTACGTACTCCTAAATATGGTTTAAATCTAATTAGGAATAGTTTAGAATATTTTAGAAAATTCCCCGAGGATATTTGAAATTTTTTTTATTAATTTATATAATTTTTTTTTATATAATTTTATAATATATAATTATAATAAAAATTATTTTTGAATAAATAAATTTTTCTATTAATATTCATATATAATATATAATATAAAAATTAATAAAAAATTTTAAAATAAAAATTTAAAATATAAAAATTTAAAATAAAAAAATTTAAAATATATTTTATAATTAAAATTTTTTTAAATCCAAGTTTTATTTATTTAATTAATTGGCGCTAGTACTGATCCGGCAATCATCACGTGCCCCCTACCCACATTTTCACACGGAGAAATTGTAAGATAATCCGGCCGGAATAATTAATAACTGAACTAAATTAAATTTCATTAGTTGTATCTATTTTTTAAAAGGATTATATTTTTTATATATTTTTGGGTACTCTTTATAACTGTAATATATTATTATATAATAATTAAATAAACTACAATTTACAACAATTCTAATTGAATTGAATTTGCCTAATTAATTACCAATTATTATATTATATTATAAATGTATTTGCATCTAATATAAATGCGGATATAATTAAATTAAAATTTAATAAAATACAACTCCACTGGGGTCGGCTAGTACCGGTTTGCATCGGATGAAAAAAACAACTTCTCCGGACCACCCAGAGTGCAATTTTAATTGCACTTACGCCCCAGATTGATATTCTATTAGAATTAAAATTATCTGTAACAAAAGAAATTTCAATTTATATTAAAATATTTATATTAAAAAAATTCTTAAATATTTTAAAATAAAAAATTAATTTGTTAAAAATATTAAATAAATTATAATAAAAAAAATTTATATTAAAATATAATTAATTATATAATTATTGTGAAATTGTGGGGAAAGGGCACGTGAGGATTTCCGGATCGGTACTAGTATCAATTAATTAAATAAATAAAATTTGGATTTAAAAAAAATCTAATTATAAAAAAAATTTAAAAAATTTATATTTTAAAAATTTATATTAATTTTTATATTATATATTATATTATATATTATATATATTAATTAATAAAAAATTTTTTATTTAAGATTAATTTTTATTATAATTATATATTATAAAACTTTATAAATTAATTTAATATTTTTTAAAGACTTTTAAAAATTTTTCTAATTAGATTTAAATTATATTTAGGATTATGTAAGTTATTATTATTAATAATAATTTAACAATTATATATATAAGATTTAATATTTTATTTAATATTAATATATTATTTCAATATTTTGTTAATTTATTTAAAATTTATATTAAAACCAATAAATATATATTTCAATATTTATATAATATAAAAAGTGTTATAATATAAAATATATATTTTATTAAATTCTCGGATTTAAATTTTATATCTTTAGATTTAAAGAAACTATAATTTATATTTATTTAAAATTTTAGATAGTTATTGTAATATTAATAATAAAAACAAAATATTATATTATAAAAAGATAATTTAATAAATAATTTAGATCAAACATATGTTATAATAATTTAAATATTAATTAAACAATGTTTAAAATATAAAAATTAATTATAATAATATTAAAGTTTTACATATATAGAAATAATCCCGATAATTATTAATCATTAAAATATATAAAAATACAAATATATTAAATTAAAAAAATTATTATTTGAAAAATTATTGATATTTATTATATTCACTCAAAAAATAATATTATAAAATAATTTAAAAAAATTATTAAATCGCGTTAAATTTATTAAATTTATCAAATAATTAAAATTAATTAATATTATTGTATAGAAATATCTTGAAAAAATATTTTTAAATAATACAAATATTTTAAGAAATATTTAATATTAGATTAAATTTGGTATTAAAAAATATATTGTGATATATAAATAATTATAATTCTCGCATAATCCAAATGGAGACTAGTATGGTCCGTTATTATATAAATAAAGGTCTCTAGTATTTAGATATTACAATATAATAATAACAATACTCCCCACCTCCTATATTAATCGCTGCCTGTGCAAGATACTGCAATATATTTAAATTAAATACTATATATATTCGACTCTATTCTTTTAGTGGGTGAATTACCTAGGTACCTAGATAGATCTAATTTTATAAGTCAAATAAACCCGTAATTATTTCGATATTAAATTTCTAGCTTAATCGACTTTAAATTATTTATTCGTAAAATTAAAAAATAAACCATATTTTAGAAAACAAATTCAAGTAATATCTAGGTAACTAGTGAAAATAATTTTATAGATATTAATAAAGTCTTAGTATTTTATATATTTTAAAAAAGATGAATCTTGATAATTGAAATTATCTATAAATATTTTTATCATTTTTAAACTAGAAATTCTTTTTATATAATCAAGTTTATTTATTATCCGAAGTAAAATTAGTAAAATTAATATATTATTTTTTAGAGATTGTCAATATTAAAGAAAGTTCGAAATTTTATTAATCTAATAAAATATTTAATTATATTTATTTAAAAGAAATAAATATTAAATTATTATTAGTAATAATAATTTATATAATCTTAAATATGGTTTAAATCTAATTAAGAATAGTTTAGAATATTTTAGAAAATTCCTTAAAATTATCCAAAAAAATTAATTTAATTTATAAAATAATTTTTATATAATTTTATAAAATTTTGTAATATATAATTATAATAAAAATTAATCTTAAATAAATAAATTTTTTTATTAATTTATATATATAATATAAAAATTAATAAAAATTTCTAAAATAAAAATTTAAAATTATAAATTTCTTAAATTTATTTTATAATTAAATTTTTTTTGAATCCAAGTTTTGTTTATTTAATCAATTGACGCTAGTACCGATCCGGCAATCCTCACGTGCCCTTTCCCCCACAATTACACAATAAAAATTTCTAATTACCTAGATATTGATTTTTAAAAATTAAATAATATTTCGACAAATTACCTGATTAAGGTACTACTACAAGAGGACGCACGTGGCCCTTGTCCAAGCGCAGTTGCCGATCTTAGAAACTGAGACGCAGGTAGAAAGCTAATGGCCTCTGGAATGAAAGGAAAGAGCAAGGAAACTATCCGCAGGGCTTTCCAACGAGCTCGGAAAGAGCCATGTTATATCTCGAGCTCAACTGATGTCGTTTGATTATCAACGCGAGAAGTAGCAAGTCAAAGTGGAGGTGGGGTCCGATCAGCCACGTGATCACCGGGGATCCCCTAAGCCCGAGGCGGAAAGGCGCAGTGCTTACAACGACATCGCATCAATTCACAGGTTCATGACCATAGCAACTATCCTCTCGTCATCGATGCATCACTGCTGGCATGGCATTGGAGGCATTTCCGGTTGTCGCTGGGCAGCACGAAACAGGCGGCAATCTCCTACAGTGGCTGTCGAAACTTCCGCCGGTGTGCGCACCTCCTGACTGAATGGAGATGCGAAACAATCTTCTATTTTATCATTATCGCGTTGGTCATGAGCTAATCAAACGATGATCCCCTGAAATGTTGACAGCCATTGTAAGTAACTTCGGCTTTGAAGACGTCTACTGACTTTGGCTGGACTAGGAACATCAATGAGGGCAGTCTTATGGAAAACTTTACAGATCGATCTTGCAAAGAATGACTTGGATAGGACGGAAAGAGGGAACCTGCAATCTAGTGGAAGCATGGGACATCGGCTCAAAATACAAATCCGGAAGTAGTGTTTCATTGGGGGTACAGAGGAGTGTTTGCGCACGACCGCGAAGGAGCTAATGGCGGATCCATCCTCCTAATTTCTTTGAAGGTGTAATGAAGCTTTACTTTATCGGTTCTATGTAGATATTGTCATTCCTAGCATCAAGTGCTGCAGTTTACCTTTTGTTTCTCGCTGCGTCCCACCTTTTTCGTGGCCGACGGCAATGTTGTAGGATAAGCACGGAGTTCATTCTAGGCTAGACTTCGAATGGAGACCGAGAAGCCCGCAATCAACCTCATGAAGATTGAAATACTTAACACTCGTGGATCGACAGACTTGTGACGGATTCTTAGAACTCGGAGCTATGGTACTCTTTACTCAATCTTGCACAACGGAAATGATTCACTTGATATTGAATAATTCATGAAACTAGAGTTGGCTGAGCGCTATAGAACGAGCTCTACCCCATCATGGCCGGTAATGCTGATCCCATGCGGTCCTGGACGTCGAGGGAGAGATCCAGGCCGAAGTAGCGGAAACATTTGGCGAAGAAGAAAACGTCAGAGTCGCGGATATCGCGTGGCTGAGCAGGAATGAGATACTAAATACAACGGACGAAGAGCTCAAGTTAAGCAGTGGGAAGATGGTGAAGTGATTGCAGATTTGTGAACGAAGATCCATATGCAAAACTTTTTAAGCGTGCAAGGGAAGGCTGGCTTCTGTATTCAATGCTGCTGGCTCACTATTTTGTTAGCTAAGCTACGGGCTGGAAGAATTATCTCTTTATGTTTAGTTCCGCGTTCCTATTGAAGAAGAATTACATTGAGTTACTCTCCTTATAAAGACATTCATGCAGATTGCCGCGGGGTTTCTTCGTCCGCATAGTGTTATTAATATTCCCGTATGTCTGAAGACAACGAACAGGACGCTGGCAGCGATGCCCAGCATTAACCAGTTGCAAAGAAACTATAGCCATACAGTTCTCTATGTTGGCTCCAACTCCGCAAATCAGTCCTAACCGCCTGATCTATCTATCTGCCAGCTCTGATACCCGAGAATTGCAGCCACAGTAGCAAGCATACTACCACCACTTAGTCAGCTCAGCTCATGTCCTCATGAATGGCATTCACTTATAGCTCCGGAATAGCAAATATGTCAATAGGAGCCACCAAGGCACAAGGCCCAAAGTACCCCAGAAAACATCCATTCGCCTTGAGTTTAAAGAGGGGTAACACAGCTCCGACCCACAAACCCTACAATACCACTTCCGCCGCTAATAGGAAAAGAAATTTTTATTATTCATTCTCGGCTTAAGACGTTAGATTAACTTTCCGTTCTCACAGATCGGTATGAAACGTTGGAGGTGACTGCCATGATAAAGCCCTCCACTTCGCACCATATATTCTCAAGGCAAAAACCGGAAGTATTGCAAGAACACTAATCATCGAGAATACCAGCCATGCATACTCGATCGAAATCCTATTTGCAAGTGGTATCCTATCCATCCTCAGCGCGAACAAAATCTGGTATCGGAAGACTCACGCATAAAACGAGATCACACACGAGAATACCTGACGAAAAGTATTCAGAATGGTCGACACCTCTGCACTTTGCGGCTTATAGCACTGCTACCAGTTAGCCATAATTCTCTAACCTTCATTCGGGGACCCTCACATCAGTACAATAAGCATAAACTACCGTTGTCGCAACCTGCAGCCCCAAACACGCAATCCCCATCCCAACCGCGCTCCCCACCCAACTTGTACTCTTATAATGCGTCAAGCAAACTCCCTGAATAATAACTCCAATCGGAGCCAACAGTGCCAGCCAAATAGCATCCAATCTCGCCTCCGGTTTCCTCATCCCTCCATTCTTCTTTGCATATCGATAGACCATGAAATCAGTCACCCAACCTGCATTGAACTCCCCAATCAGTCCACCGATTATGAGAGGAATAGACATCAAGAGACCCGTCTGCTCGATGTTGAAGTGGTAGAGTTTGGCGAAGAGCTGAGAGCCGGTTGCGGCGAAAATTATGGTTCCAAATCCAAAGGCGATCATGTAGTAAACGCCGGGTATGACGATGGATATGTATTTTAGCATGTAGAATGGACGCAAGAAATCTGACGAGCGGAGCTTTCGGTCGGTGAGAAAGCTGCGTTTGAAGAGGAGGAGGTCGAGGTAGGACTTTGCGGGTTGGTGGGGAACTGGGAGGCTTTTACGGGAGTAGAGGGTTTCGGGGAGTAGGAAGAGAGTTATGACGAAGGTTCCGAGTTGTAAGTAGCCCTAAGTAGTCAGTCACGATCAATCAGAAAGGGGATTGTGACTCACGGGAATCGAAAAGCAGTATTTCCAGCCAAGATGTTGAGCTATGTAGCCACCCAGCAAGGGAGATAGATGAGGTCCGTTGGTTAGTGCAAAAGTGTAGACGCCCATGTAGAGACCTCTTTCGTGCATAAAGAACAGATCACAAATTGTAGCTGCCCCAATTGCCACAGTAGACCCAGCAGCGATGCCTACAATAGCCCGCGTAATCATGACTCCTGCCCATGTCGTGCAATGAGCAGCGACAATATTCATGGCTCCAGAAATCAGATTTCCGATCAAGTAGATTGGTCTTCTGCCATAGATATTTGAAAATGGAGTGAAGAGAAGCGGCCCAAGTCCAGCAAAGACAATATACATTGTTAATGTATACGATGCTTCCACGGTTGTGATGTGGAAATATTTGCCGAGAGGAACAAATGCGGGGTTGATGACAGCGCAACTCATCGGTCCAAGAGCAGCGAGCCAACTGATTTGAACGCAAATGAGGAGTTTGAAACTTCGAGACCAATTCTGCAATAGTCAGAAAATTGTTTTGGGAGTTGATAGTTGATGTACCAAAGGGTCATCTTGGTAAGTAGATGGTTGAGGGACGAGAGGAAGCCCATGCTTGTCAACTTTCACCTCAATTGTATTTTCCCCTCCCAAGCTTTCTTCGTCTTTAACTTCGTTGACATCAACTGGCGCCCCTTCACCGTTGAAGACCTCGTCTTTCTCGTTTATGGCATCCATGGCCTCGGAACGGCGAAACGAAGTAAACATTCGAATAAACTCGAGAAATTTGCAAGAAGACGTTAAGATATATCTGTGCTGACATGATCTGACCATGTTGTGAAATCCGGATAAACTGCTCGTCCAATGTTGCATGGTGATGCTTGTCCATAAACCACTAGATGCAGGACAGGATGGTCTGCTAGATCATCCAATGACAGCGACGTACGGCAGTTGACAGGCTCGTCTCGTATTTCGCTATCAAATCTCCGCCCCAACTTCATCTTCTCCGAAGCATACAAACTAGACGAGGATTTGGGGAATAAAAATGTCTTATTCTGGAGGAAACAATTGAAAACCCACAGAAAGCAAAATTCGTTCTTAACTGCAAATGCCTGAGAAAACGGGAAAAGAATGTTGCTTTCCTAATGCGGGGTGCTGTCCCCGGCAAAAATGAAGGTTACTAGATAGACAATCAATACCTGCAGTAATCTCAGTCAGCTCTAGAATTGCCAGTAAGAACGACCCTATGGCATACTACTTGCTGCAAGAAGCAGCAGACCTACAGCGCGTAGACTGTTCTCGTGACCGAGAAATAGATAGTTCCTAGCGTCTAAATGCCGCCGGCGAACGTTGTTGAAGATAAGCATCGCACCACACAGCGATGCTGCAACCTTCGCTAAGTCACGATACTGTACCACTTTGTACGATCTCCGTCGGCAGTGACGGAACTCTTTCCGTTTTGGAGCAAAAATAGAACATCGCGTCACGACAACATGTAAGGGAGGCGAGAGAACCGTCAGCTGTCCCAATATGAAAGTATATGAAGACGGTAGGCTTCATGTCGATGCCACATTGTGTTATAAAAGCTCGCAGGAAATTTCTGAAGGCTGCTCACATGTGCGATGTAGCGGAATTCTTATACTCCGTACCAGGTATTGACATTGCGCCTCGTATACCCGTCGCCCTCTAAAAGTTTCGCTTAATTGCGTCCCACCCGCGTTCAAGTTATCTCCAAGCGCAATCAAGCAAGTCTTGGCATACATGATGCGGGATATTCAGGATCTCGACGGATGGGAATCTCGTATTCCACCGGCGTATGTAACCTTGAGCGGCCGACAGATGAAAGAGCCTCCTCATATGGGTTGGAATACGAGGATGAAGTCTTGAGCTTCGCACGCTTCGCTGCAGATCTCAGCGATCACAGACACAAATTGGTAAGATCGCGAGGTGGTATGGACATGAGATCAGATTATCCGTACGAGGAAAATGCCAAATAGAGATCAGTAAGCAGAAATGCACGAAGATCGCAAACATATATAAATGGAGAGCACTTCCTCTAAACAGGATATCAGAAACAAACTTTCCTTCAAGTATATCAATCGCATCCGCTTCCTCAAACTAGCTTTCAAGATGGTCTTCATCCGCAACCTTGCCCTTGCGGCATCCACCCTCCTCGGCCTCACAGTAGCAGCACCAGCAGCCCAGGAGAGCCGTCAAACTTTCACTCCCGGCACACTCAATAACACCCAAGAATTCTACCTAAAGATGGTGGTCACAGACGGCCCAACAGCCTACCAAGAATATGCCCTCGAGACATACCACACTGGAGCTGGTATGGTTGATCCTGTCTTTACCAACTCGACCGGATCGCCCGCCTTCCTCAACGGGACCAACCTCCAATTCGACGTCAATGCCTACCCATTCGCGGCAAACGGGTTCCCCTCCGATACGAATTATGCGAGGTGGGAGCCGGTCACGATCACATCGGGGTATGGTAGTGGAGGGTGGTTAAACAATGGGAGCGCTGGGATTGTGCAGGACAATGAGGAATTTGATGGGTGGTTGGTTTGTGAGTGGTTCCACGGTGTGAATGCGCCGCAATTGTTTCAGATGATCAAGGGATTTGATGGAGATGCGTATGATTTCCCATGCAGTTGCTCAAGGGTGGTGTTGTTGCCGGAGTATATTTGAAGGGTGAGAGCGGAGATGGAATTTGGGATGGAAGTGCGGGGAGATGAAGAGAGGATTATGGGGAATACATAATATGGTTTTTGTCGTTTGGGAGATGCATGGAAAGGCAAAAGGGTAGCGAAGGATATGTAATATAGCTATGCTATGAAGAAATATGAGCGATGCGTAGCTCTTAGGAATGCGATGCGTTCAAAGTCCCAATCCTGATCGGACCAAAACACACCCCTGAGGTCCAATAGGGCTGAGCACTTACTCAAGTCCAGAAAATATATCCTCAGTTCGATATTGAAGGAGCATCGAAGGAAGAAACTCCGCAACTTCCCTTGAAACACCCGCACTAAAAATGCCCCGGCTCATGGCAGCAGCTTTCCATCAGCTATCAAGGGCCTCATTTGTGGGCCACTCCCTTCAAATATGCGGACCCCTTGCTCCAAGACCTGGCAGTCTAAGCAGCATCAACATGCCTTTGAATAGTTTCAATAAAATCTAAGAAGATCCTTATTAAACTCCACTCAAAAAGCCCTAACATAGAATTAACAATATTTTACATCCCATACTAATATGCAAAACTCTCAAAGTCATGATTATTAACAAAACTCTAAGCTAAGATGCCATGACAAGCAGATCATCTTCAGTGTATCCATCACAGCCGAGGACTCTATACATACGAATCTCCGCATCCGGCGCAACACCTCCGAATCTTAACTCATTCTCATATGCACTGATGATACTTGGGACATGGGTTTCATGCAACTACAACTCGAAAAAGGGTCATCATCCAGAACCGGAACATTAGAACCGTTGAAATTATCCCCGACATAGTCATACCCCGCCAAAATTTTACAGCCGGGTCCAAAACAGTCGCCGAGAGCTCGATTTAGATAATCGACCCCTCTGTCGAGAACAGCGATGGGATTCCTTTGCCAGTATATCCTTTGATGTGTGGTTTGTCGACTCTGGTTATGATAGGGGTGAAAAGGGACTCGAGTGTTGAGTCGGTACGTCGTTGAAGTGAGTTGGGTGAGGAGCGACCACTTATGGGGAAATGACGGACTTGCTGCAGTTTGTAGCGATTGACTCGCGAAACGATTTTCAGCTGAGGGGTATTCTCGATTTCTGAGACAAATTTTTCAATACTTATGTTGGCTAGTATACTGGTGGCTGTAAGTTCGAAATTAGCTCAAATTCCAATCGAGCGTTGCGTTTTCTCATTGTTGTGTTTTCAAAAATTACGTCTGTTCTTACAATTCTAGCCAAGACGTCTTTAGAACTTCAATTCAATTCCAACGCACGCTGCCTGCAATGCATACCTAACTAGGTAGGTAGGTACCTAGGTACCTCACTTATGCGACCAAACTTCTGAGCAATAATAGTAGAGAGGGAAAATGGAGAAGACAAGGCGCAGAAAGTAGAAGAAGTGATAGGAGACAATTTGGGCAAAAGTTAAAGGGCGCAAGGTCGCGTACTCAGGAAGGGGGAAACAAGAAGTAGGGGCAACAGATGGTTGAGGCGAACAAGGTGAGCGTTCCTAATCTCTTCGCCATTCCCAGTCTTAGAGATGCAACGCTTCCCATGCAAAGTTGTGTGGCGAGTTACACGATGAAGTCCACTCTCAAATCGATTGCTTTACAGTGAAGACTGTGAGACGTTGCGGATTACAGATTGATTTGAAGAATTTCACTAGGTAGAATATTTGAAGCGTTCGTTGTCCGCGTTTCATGCCTGAGGAAAGTGAGTTGTATCTGGTAAAGGTGTTTCTAATTCTCATCGCGCCTACTGTTTTTGGCGCTGGAGAGGGCGCTGGAGAGGGCGCTGGAGAGGATGTATGTGACATCCTCTGCGACTTACCCTAGAACAAGTTTGCAGCAGCAAGAGCAGCAGAGTGCTCGATTACCATGGCGCCTGCTGTTTTTAGACAATAGTAGAGATGATGTTCTACGCTACTGTACCTGCTATTCTTGGACAACAGTAGAGATCCACATCACCACATCCGCAAGAGCAGCAGAACCCCCATGACCACAACGCCTGCTGTTTTAGGACGATAGTGGAGATCCGATCTCACACTTACATTTGCACCCACTGAGCTTGACGACCCCCACCGTATTTGGATGGATGCCATACGCCTCTGACTCCTTGAGATCTTGATCATCTGGAAATAAAAATCTTCCTGTCTTGCAACCGCTGAGCCGGGTCCATCCTTCGATGCACCAGCTTTGTCCTTGTTGAGTTTTCCATCCATGTCCAATTCCTTATCTACAGGTTGATGGACGGCTGGCAAAGAGGAAGGATTTGAGACTGTTGTGAGCGCATCTCTAGTCCAGCTAGGCGGGTTGAAAGAAAGCAATGAACCATGACTCGAGCATCACAAGCGACGGAATGTAATTGCATCACTCGCGGATTTGCAACTTCTCGTGGAGAGAGATTGGAATGACCTCTTCTTCTTTCCAACGAAGCGAGTGGGCTCTGGTGGTCGTTTTCAACAACAGCAATGCTTGCGACGGGGAATGTTGAAGAGAAAATGAGGGAGAAATTTCAATCTGAGGGGGGGGGGGTTTATAGTCCCCAACCATCTCCACGGTTCCTTCCCTTCGTACAAAGACAATTGCGTCGTTGACGCGCGTTTCGTACACCTGCATTTTTCGAAAGGTAGGTGTATCGGGTTCACTCGCCGTTCAACGAGCACTTGCGGAGCTGAATGGCTCACCAGCCGCTCAATTCCTCACCCAGTCCGCGAGCACTTGCATCAGAATGCACGCGCATTGTATTGGGTTCACGAGCTGTTCAATTCCTCACCCGCAGTTCATCACACGGACTCGGCGATTTGAATGTCAAGTGGATTACAGTAGGTTCGCCTGCCAATCAATCTCCATCCGCCATTACGCACTTGCGAGCATTTGAACGGCAGGTATGTTGCGTTCACCAGCCATCCAGTCGCGCGCACTTCAATACAGCGGCAGGCGCGCAGGACTTACTCCGCTGTTAAACCCTCTCCTTACCAGCCATTCCTTACTTCACCCGCCGTTCAACTCGTGCACTTGCATAATTCAAACAGCAGTTCTTGGCTTCACCCGCCGTTCATTTCTGCGCGCGCTCTTGTGCTTTCGAAATGCAGCAGCACTCGCACTGTGACATCCCCGGCGACGGGCCTGGAGCAGCCCATCCATCCTGCTAGGCAATTCCATTGTGCTGTAGCTTCATCCTTCCAAGTCCACTGTTCGCACAAATCTGTCGCAAAGTGACCTGTTGCGCCGTTCTGCGGGAGCGATGCTGTTCCGGAAAGTCCATCTACTTTGAAGGGAGATTCTTAGGAGGCTCCTGTTGCTCTTGATGTAAATGTATTCATGTGGGGAGGTTGTCGCATACAAAAGTGAGGATGTTGCATTGCACTGCGAAGGAATTCGGCGCTGGAGAGGATATTGAAGTGGAAGTTGCGCGCCGAATAGAGGTTGTTGCGCTGCGAAGGAGTCGTCGGGGTTGACGTAGAGGATGCTGCACAACATCCTCTCTTGGTTGCGTGCCAAAGAGAGGAAGTTGCGTTGCAAAAGAGGATGTCGCGCACCGAAGAGAGGAAGTTGCGCTGCGGATGTATTTTGTGATATTCCTCGATCGTATTTTCTCAGTGTCGAGCATGCCGATGTGTGATTGGCTGCAGCATTTTCGCCGTAAAACTTGACAGCTGCGCTAATTACGGGTCATCGTAATTAGCGTCGATCCTTGAATTAAGCTTCGACAAGATCTACCTACCTACGGCTCCGTAGGTATCCCCCACCTTCACCCACGACAGCGCTACCTACGTACCTAGCTACGTATCTACTTTTAGTCGCTCACTGCGCGAAGGTGCACGACTTCCAGGAATCAGTCCTGCTTCATCTCCCTACAACTCTCGTTCGTTTCACCCATCTTTCCAACCCTTCCTTGGCCTTACGGTCGACATGTGTGTCTTCCCTCCCGCGCATTGAGAAATCGCAAAATATTTATTTTGAGACGCGCATGCTAATTCTCTGTTTGATAGGCACGGAAATTGCCGAGTTAGAGGCAGAGAGTCAGCGTCTCCAGCCAATATTGCTCCTTGGTAGAATTGCTCGATGAACTTCGCGGCTTTTGACGCCTACCAACTCGACGATGTCTCTGCTAGACCCTCCGCGTCAACGGGGTCCAGTACCCGATTCCCTACCTATTGCCTCCACCATTAAGGCAACCTCAGGACCGAGACACCATTTACTATAGAACCGCGAGGGTAACGCGACGCGGCGGCCATCGCGGGCTGCTCCACGACCACCCGTTGCCCCAATACCGTACACGGATCAAGACCACTTCTACAGGCCTTCCTATCCTTCCAACGATTCGACTTGAGCGTGGAGGAGCGTCGAAGGAGGAGGTGCGGAAAGGAAGGGAAAGATGAAAACATACACAGGCTCGTGAGAATGCGTGGGAGCGTGGAACGACTGAATGGGAAGGAAGTTGTCAAGGGAGAGTTTTCAAAAATGTAAGACTTCCCCTAATGGCCTTGCTTTCAGCGTCATAATTTTGAGAAATTTTGTAGGGTTACTCCATATGGAATGCGTTTCTCAATCTCATCGTTACCACCATCTTGCTTACTACTACGTCTCGAATGTTCCCACGGTCACCTCAGTATCCACAATTACGATTCTCTCGCACGAAGATCGCCGAACTTAGCAAGCACTCCGCGTCAAGATACCAGGCGAAGATGTGAATGAAAAGAAATCATAACTTGCTGAGAAAAGTGAAGAAAGCTTCCATTTCCCTTTCCACTCCGGAAGGATAGGAAACTGGGCCGTTGGCCTTGCACGAAGAACACGATCTCTGGGCAGCTAGACCGCATCCCATAAATGACGCGAACGCGAGACCAAGTCATAAAAATACAAGAACTCACGCCAAGGAAATGGGGTTGTCTCGTAGGCGGGAGTTAGCTGCCGGGAGTTTAAATCGAAGCTGCGACGCGATTGCGGACAATACTGCCTTCTGTGTTGGCATACGACCAGTCTTTGCCGGCGTATCACACAAGTGTCCTGGAGCGCATTATCTTCCGCCTTTACATTGGCGCGCGACGAACTCTTCTTCAACTCCTCCTACCGGGTTTGTACGATTGACTCCATACGCCGGCGGGAATTTATCGACAGCATCACTCCGTACACAACTCCCTTCGGACTCCCGTCCCCCGGCTGGCGAGTTCTTTACAACCACGACTCTCTCAAATGTTCTTCCCTTCCAGGAGATTCCCTCTTCACCGGCTCACTGTTGACCTCCTCAAACATATCGCAGAAAGGATCTGGCACAACTCGCACAATTGATGGTCAATAGAGGAAGTAGATATGAAATTATGAAGAAGAGCACAAGGAGCAGTATGTGAGCAGCATTGGCACGAGTTTTGGAGAGCAGAAACCATGAATTCAAACAAATCAATCGCAAAATTAAGCGACAAGCAACCATTAATATCAAAGCATACTCCAACCTTTCCCCCTCAACGCCAAAGAATATCCTGGACAACAAAAAGCCACGAGCACAGCTACAGCCCTCAGTCAAAGAGCATGTCTTCATCAGCCTCCTAATCACTGCTCTCATACTCGCTCTCCCATTCGCTCTCACCTGCGCTGTCACCTTCGCTCTCGTCTTCCGACGCTGTCTCCGCCGCCTCCTTCTCCATCTCCTCCAGCTCCTTCTTCTGGAGCTCCAGTTCCTTCTTTTTCAGCTCCAGCTCCTGCTTCTGGATCTCCCGCTCCTTTCGCATCACCTCTAGCTTTTTATTCTCAAGGTCATACGCCTTGCGTGTCTTCTTGGCTTCAGCCGAGACCTTGCCGCCACCACTGCCACTGCCGTTGCTATGTTACATGTTAGTGGACAAACTGGTCAATAGGGGCAACATAAGCTTGGACGAGAAGGGAAACGGTTGATGACCGACGAAAGGACATGTCGAGAAGAGATAACTGGGGAGGAGATACGTACCTCTTGATCATAGCAGCCGCCTTGGCAGATGGAGAAGCCGATGCTGCTGTACGAGTGTGACTGGTAATGGGTGCAGTCGACACCCTCTTGGCACGAGAACTTCGAGAAGAATCCTCCTCACCAATGTCAACAGATTCCGCTCTGGCTTTGCTCTTAGCCACACTCTTGCTCTTGTCTTTACTGCTGGTGAGAGTAGTCTCGGCGGTTTCACCCATCACCCCGGGACCAGAGGAGACTACAAAAGCAGGAGCGAGGCCGCCAGATATCTTGCTGCGAGAAGACGGCTGGTATTTGACGATGACGGCAGATGAGCTCATGTCGGTGGCCTGGGTACTCTCCGATGATTGTTTCGCTAGAGTATCCTCGTGGGTGCTTTCTTTCTTGACGGGATCGCCGTACACATCGTTCTCACGGTGGAGGTTATATATCTTACGATACACCTTTTTCTTGATCATAGGCAAGACTTCCTGCTTCTTATTGTTTACCTTTCTGGCAAGATCTCCGCATCCAAGCTTCTCCAGCAAGTCATCAATATCAAGCTGGTACTTCTCCATCATCCATAGGGTGACGTTGTATTTATTAGCAAAATCATCGAAGGGAGGCGAGGCCATAAAGTCGCAGATGGCGGCCTCCTCCACTTTATTGAAGTTGGCCCTATGGCTGGATTCCAAATTGGTGAGATCAAGGCCGAAAGGCTTGGTGGGCATGATGGATAATAGATTGAGGGAGCTGATAGGGAGCTGATGGGAGATTGGCGTGAAGTTGAGGCGAGTTGGAGGATGTCGAAAGAAGGATTTTGAAAGCTGGGCAATAGGTTGAAGGGTCTGATGGGAGATTGGAGCGAAGTTGAGGTGAGTTGTAGGATGCCTAATGTCGAATGAAGGATTTTGAAAGATGGGTAGATCCTGAATCTTATACCTCCATGGTGTTGCTCCATGGGCGCAAAATCGGAATTCTCACTACTGCAGTTGATCGTCTTGACTGGCTTTCTGCGTTTGTTTTACTTCCTCTGTTTTCTCCATTTTCCTCGCTTACTCCCCCTTTGCTTGAGCCCCGCTTTTCTCGCTTCGTTTGTCTCGGACTTTTTTCTGGAAACGCAAGGACAGAAAACAAAGCTAAAAAAGGAGAAAAGAATAGGCAAAAAATCCTGCAGAAAAATGGCGACATTGCAAGAATGTTACAATTTGCATAGACATTCAACTCAAAGGTAATGTTGTCTGAAAAACTCCAGAATCTCTTTCGTTTGTTCTTATGCATGCAAGAAGGAGACCTACATGGCCTGATGACTTCATTTAGGAATCGCCGTACACATTTCAAACAACAAAGCTCCCTCACCGCTCTTCCTTCTCCATCGGTAGTAAAGTTCTTCTTCAGAGCACATCTGTACGTTACCACTCCCTTCAGTCTCAGTACACCTCATATCTACCGTTTGGCGTCTCATCCCCCAAAAGCAGAATTGTCAGCCCATCATGAACAACACAGCAGACCATATCAAGAAGTCCAACACCCTCGTATCGGCATCCTCCCGAAGGGACACGCCCTTCCAGCAATCCCCCACCGCCCTGTTCCAAACCCGAAACTTCATCGCCTCATCACTCTCATTCCGCTGGTTCCTAGCCGGCCTACCATCTCACGACGCGATAACGGAAACGGACTTCGAATACAAGATACCCGGATATCTATCTGAGGCGCTGGAACTTGGGAATAGGAGGGTGATGGAGGGTGAGATTAGGAGTATGATCTGTAGGGAATGGAATTCGTGGTCTGCAGAGGAACAGGATAGGGTTTTGGTTGGGTTTGTTGAGCCGGGAAGAGCGGGAGAGGGTACGGGAGCGGGGAAGGGGAAGGGCGCGGGTCAGTGGGATGATGATGATGATGAAGATGGGTCTTTGCAGGATGTGACAACAAAGCAAGAGGAGCGAAAGATGGAGGGGGCGGTCAAGCAGGAGGAAATTTCGGAAGATGACTATTCGGTTGAAAATTTTGTGGATACGGATGATAGGGACTCTGAAAGTGGAGGCAATGGCTCTGGAAGCGGAGGCGATGACTCTGGAAAGGCGGGTAATACGAAGCGTGCGCCAACCGCTCAAATCCGAAGGCCCGAACATCGAGATCTACTTATGCGAAAGTCTCATATCAAGAAGGAAACGAAGCAGGATTCGAAGGGTAGGTACAGAGCCCCTTCTTAGCTTCAACACTCTGACAATGACAATAGGAAAACGTGCTTCATCCCGCAACCCAAACTCGACAGAAGCGGCCATTGCCGCCCAAGAGCAGAAAGTTCTGGAGCTGCAAGCTAAGCTTGAGAAGCTTGAATTTACTTTGGACTAGATTTGGGATTTTGATGATTCTGCTGGTCGCATGGGCATGAGGGTGTGGATTTTCGGGGGCAAAGGTCATGGCTGCAGCAGTGGAGTGGCTGTCTATTGAAAAAAGGCATCTTGTTCTAGACATTGGGGATCAAGCAGGAATAAGGTACCCAGCATGCGACGGTCAACGCCCACTTCCACATATGTCATTGAGTCAATAAATTGAGTAGACTCTACCTACCCATTATGTCAGAAGTTTCTGCTGCTTCCCTCCCCCCGTCCTAGCTCCCAGCCTGTTGTCCTGCACCCCAGCCTCCTTGACAGTTTCGCCAATGATTCCAAGAACATCATCATGCGACTGTCCAAGGCCCTTCAAGTGAGCTCCTACCTTGCGCTTCTTATTCCGAATTTCAGGATTACGAAGCCAGTCTTTTAAAACGTTAACCTTGTGTGCTAGTCGCTGCAAATTCACTTTGACCTCGGTATTGAACAATACGTGGCGGGGCTGCAAGCTAGCTATGCTCTTCAGCTGATCGAAATGAGGCGGATTGCGGGGCTACTTGGGCGGGTGTCTGAGTTTTCCTAGCTTGTACCATTCGGCCTCCTCGTTGTATGTCTTGAGGGCGATGTGGTACCTTCGATTCCACTCTTCGACGAGAACTTGCAAGGTCTTCTCCGCCAGCGACACGATGCGGGAATTGGTGCCCTTGGTATCATCATCGGCTTGGAGAAGGGCTTTCAGTGGATTGCGAAGCCCGGCAATTGGTCCTTGCAGCTCATCTAGCAGCTTGACGTACCTCTCTCAGGACAGCTGTTGGTTGTCACGCGCGTAGAGTAGGACACCACCAACGCTGTTCAATCCTCCGCCAACCCACGCATTGAAGTCTTTGAGAGTTGCTGTTTCACCTCGCCAGCCAGCCTCAAGACTCTCGATGTCCATTTGCAAGTCTTTCCCTTTCACCGACAAGCCATTGCTGGTAAGGGATTTGAGATCCTGGCCAGCCTGACGCAACAGGTCATAGCCCCCTGGCGGCGCGATTCCGGCCATGTCGATCAGGTAGGTCAGCTCGCTGATCTGAGAGCTGTGTGCCGATGCCGCATATTGCCTGCCTAGGTCTACCATGGATGGCAGCGTGGCCAGCGAATTCTCTACCGGCTGCACAACGAAAGCCAGGGGTCCATCGGCAGCCAGGAAGTCTTCCCTCTTCCCACCAAAGAACTCCCATACATTTCGCCAGAACATCAAGCAGATGCAACATAGGGCGACAAAGATGAGAAAGGAAACCACCGCTGCGCAAACCCGGGGCAGGACCTTGGGTTTGTAACGGCGGATTTGCTTCGTCCATCTCCACGAAGCCAGTATGATCGTTGTAATCCAAGTCCCTAGCCACCAAATGATTTGCCAGCCCCATGAAAGGATCCAGCAAACATTCCCGAAGACTTGTAGGACGTCTTCTTTCAGGCTCCACTACAAAATACACTGTCAGCCTCTGAAAACCCAATGATATATCTCCAACAGTATCCCGCACTTACTCACCCCAACTTCTTCGCCCTCTTCATCTTGGTCTTCTGGTGCTACCTCTATCGCTGCCACCGCCTTTCGTGGTCTTCCCGGCGGTCGTCTGGGGAAATTGCTATTGACACTTGAGCTCGAGGTCGCTGCTGGCCTTGCGCCGGCGGCTTTGACTCTCGATCGCGTTTCGGGCGGCATGGCAAGAGTGCTTTTGCGCTTGTCGCTGCACTCTTGGGCACCCTTTAGGAGCTCATCAATGTCCATTGGGGGGTTTTTCTGGGCCATGGGGAAAGGGCTGGAGGGATGAAGAGGGGTAGGTGCTGTGGCTGTGGGTGTTTGGAAGACTAGGGGAAGTGAATAGGGGAAGTTGTTGTGATGTGCCTGAGTTTTTTGTTGAACAGGACATTATGGAATACAAGGCTAGCAAGTACGAATCACAGAAAAAGTCCTGCAACTCCGACAAATTGAAGATGGTCATCTTTGAGAATAAGTGGGACAGGGGCATGACGTGAAAGTAGCATCTTTTGTATCTGCATCGACCTCTCCTTTCACAAGTCTCCAATAGCAAGGAGCAATCTTGTATTATTAGAAAGTTTCACTTCCTTATGTCATCATCGTGTCATCCTTCTATCAAAGTCTCTGCCAAAGAGCAGGTTTTTGCGCGATCATAAAGGCGCTAGTCAGCTACCTAGGTGCCTGCCGCCATCACTTCAAGTCATCTCAACATTCAAGACACCTCGACCCCTGCCAAATCTTTGATTATTCGATATCTCAATTCAACTTCTCATAACCGACCAATTTTTATTCTGAAACTCAAATTGCGGCCATTTCTGCATGCCATTGCGGGGTGAAGCTGGGAATCAGTTCTAAACCGGCTATGCAATACAGAGCGACGTATGGTAGTTCTGCTAACAGATGTATTTGCAAGTCTATTTCGATCGTATGCAACTACATAATTGGCTATGCAAAAGTTTGGCAGTGGACTTGAATGAGCATGTTGACTTCGAGGAAGTAAAGTGTCTTGTAGTTTCCTCACATTAGAGAATGAGAGTCTACTGGATGAGGAAAAACAATCCCGGGAGCTAGGTGAGACGGGCTCAAGGGAATTATGGCTTTTGAATCTCCTAGGTGGTGTAAGTGCCGCGATACTCTTTCGCCGCCGAATTGGGCAAAAGTATGGTACCAGTAGCATGAACCCAAACCCGTGAGAATCTTTTTCCATCTTCAGATGCATTCAAGGCAGCCATGTATGCAGCAACTCCTGTCTGCCCCCCCCATTGCCACATAATCAACCCCATAATCAGTCTCGATTAACTTACACTTAGCGCTTGACAATGCGGAAATCGGTAGATGTTAGTAACACTGAGCCATATGTCGGGATTCTTGAAGTGTTGCGGAGAATGTATTGCTATGTGAAATTAAGTTTTCTGCCAGACTACATAATTAAGCACAACTGCGTCGACCCCGCAAGCGAGTATTTGTCGAGGCTGAAGCTAAATATAAATGCCTCCGCCGGTACTTTTGTTCAAAAACTCGAAACTGCAAACTTCTTTATAACTATGCAAACTGTCGTTATTTCTGAAATGGAAATAGAGGAGCAATCTGTTTCGATAGGGGAAAAATGGAGATTCTATGGAATATTTGGGACCCTGGTATTAGCAGGTTTCTGTCGGAGCGATTTTCCCCCGAAAATGTGAAGGTCCTGATGATTCTATAACAAATCTTGCGTCTTATTTTAGTATATAATTATAGACAAGCTGTTTCCTCCTATAATCTTCCCCTTTCACGGTTCACTGTTAACTATATCCTACCTTGCTCTTTCGGATAGCTCGCGTCACGTGCTCGCCTGGGGGTTTGCTGCTGCCCGCGGTTTGAAAGCAGGGTTTGGATTTGTATACCTAAACCACGGTGTAAATAAGCTACACTAAACCCACCGCGGTCTAGAAATTCTACATTAAACTAAATTAAACCGTGGTTTCACTGAGGTTTGGCAGTGGAGACCGTAGTTTACACAAGCAAAAACTCAGTTTTTAACACCGCGGTCTACTTGGTATGTTGGATAAATAAACCCCGGAGCGGTTGGTGGGGCGCTTCTAGTAGGTTCTAGAGGCACCACCCATTCTATCAATTATTTAATGCCTTAAGGATGACGCTTTACTGACAATTCCAGAGTATTTTCAGTGTATCCTCAAGCAATTTAAAATATTGCAATCATCTCTTGATTTCTCTACGAGCTTTACGTCTCCTTCCGAATATGAGGTTCCTACTCCTAAAACCCCACGACCCAATTATACACGCGACGAGCGCCTCCGGGCTCAAACTCTTTACCTTCATGCCGGCTGGTCAAGAGACGATATCGCCCTTCAATTTAACCTTACGCCTGGGCAAGTTGATTACGCTCTTACATATCGTGTTACTCCCTAAAAGAAGAGGTCTGGAAGGAGGCTTTTACTTGGTCCGGCAGAACGTGAGCAGTTTGTTGAGTGGGTTTGTGCGTCAGCTAAAAATCGTCGTGCGCCATGGAAAGACATGCCTGGGATTAGATTTTGGGATGGAATTGCTCCGTATATGCGATTGAGACTATTTTTAAGCATGAAGGCTTTGCTCGCCGGATTGTTTTAAAAAAGCCTCATTTGACGCAAGAACATAAGGACGCAGCATTAGCTTGGGCAATGGAGCATAAATACTGGACTTGGGAAGAGTGGAAGTGGGTATTTTGGACTGACGAAATATAGGTAAATCCTGAGAGATATAAGAAGATTAAGGTAACTCGGTGTGTAGGAGAACTCTTACACCCCGATTACCTTGAACCTAAAGTGAGGAAGATTGGGTGGATGTTTTGGGGTGGTATTTCAGGTGTTTGGGGAAAGGGACCGGGTCTCTTTTGGGAGAAGGATTGGGGGACAATTATAGTTGAGTCTTACTCTCGTTACGTCGTCCCCATTATCGTACAATATACCTCTCGTTGGCGGCTGCTTTTAATGCAAGATAATGTTTCTGGGCACGTAGCAAAGGCTACTTTGCAAGAGATGGAAAGGCGGGGAATAAAGCCAATTATTTGGCCTGCAAATTCCCTTGATTTAAATCCAACTGAGACGCTTTGGGATTGGATTAAGCATTATATTTAAGAGAAGTATCCTCAGATCTACCAGTCTTACCCACGCTTACGAGAAGCAATTATAGAGGCGTGGAATTCGATTATAGACGAGCAAATTCAAGAGTTAATTAATACGATGCCTAAAAGTGTTAGGATGTAATTGCTGCACAAGGAGGCCATACAAAATGGTAGAGAAATAATGATATTGATATTTAAATTCATAAAAGCGGCGTGAAGCACGTGAGCGGGTGAAGTGTGGGTCTAATTGACCGCTCCGGGGTTTATCTATCCAACGTACCAAGTACATTCAGCGCACTCCACTGCACTGAGACGGAAGAAAACTGTACTAAACTAGCAAACCGCGGTTTACCCTGAACTGGGATCGCACTATTCCCAGGGACATCATGTCCCCGATGCTCGGGATGTATAACTTGATCTGAGGCGGCTATCGAGGAAACCAACCCCCTTCTAAACATCTCGGCTGATTCTCGGGACATCGAACTGAATGCCCTATAGCCTTGCTCTTCCTCAACTTGCGTGTTCTGGTTGGTTCGCTCTGTGATCAATCGTATAATTGAGGCTTGATGCCATCGTTACACATGCGAATCATAGCCCGACGATAATGGCGCTTAGAGACTGCGGCTGAATATTCTGGATTTGCTTTTTTTTTGTCACTTCCTAGCCGTGCCGTTCCCCACTTCCGACATAATTTACTCTCAGCTCGAGCGAGGCCGTCTCACGAAAAGAACACCGCTGTGGCAGACTCGAGGACAAGTCAGCATTCCATCATTCACCACGGTATGTCTGCGCCTACCATGAGTCAAGAGACGGAGCCCAAGGCAGTTGGAGACCATCCGGCCTCTGTTGAAAGTGGGAACGTTGCAGTCGCTCCGATCACTTCTGAGGATAGTGGGCTCTTAGATGTGTTACGTGATCTCGGTGCTACTGTGAAGAGGCTCGAGGAACATATCATGGCGAAGACTGCTCCGTCGACTACCGTACAAGCAGCGCACGGAGAGATTCCATGGCACACCATGTCCCGAGATCACGAACATCCTCCTGAAGCCCCTGGAAAAGTAGGTTTGGTACTAACACGAAAATGTCCATTAACATATTCTAGGCAAATCCTATGCATTGGCACCCGATGATAGACGAACTCAGTCCCTATACACTAGCCTGCGAACAAGCTCAACTCTTTCTTCCGCCGTTTAAATCTTCCGCAATCAACAACCAACTTAACACTTCTTTAGCAGACAATGTCAAGACATCTCTTGTAGAAAGAGCTAGACAAGAAGCCCTTACAGATGACGAGCCAATTCATCGAATTGACGATACTGAAGTCTGTATATAGAGAATCAGAGATCACTTGCTAAGCTAATTCCACCGGCTAACCCTCTTGTAGATCTTGAGAATCATGTGGAACCCTCAGCTTCGAACAAAGAAATACAAAATTGAGAATGATGAATATGATTTGATAAAGAATGCTAGCTGGTACCCATTCAAGTCAGAGTCAGCTGGTTCAGGCCTTTCTGTATGCCACGGCTCTCTAGGCGTTGACATTTGTGAAAAACTTCCGGACTCGGTGAGTAGTGCAGACTGGAGCTACTGTATGTTTACTTGAACACCCTATTCCCAGAGTTACAGGAGCTAAAATACTCCGAAGATGCAGCGGTTTGTCAGTCTATACCCTCTGAGATGCTCGCTGAATATATTCTAAATCGATCTTTTCAGGGGAGATTGAAAGAGGTCAAGAATATTACTGCAGGCATGTAAGAGGCAATGGAAGGAGCAACTTCGACGCTCGATGGGTCTCTGGCAAGATTGGAATGAATGCTCGCATGGAATCTATTCTTGCACTTGCTGATTACCCGATAAATTGGCTTCCCTGTCCATATCCTTCAGTACCACCGGAAAATATATACTCAGCTCTCACCAGTCGTGAACCTTTCACCGCAGGGGAGTATGGAAAATTCGATGAGCTTCTCGGGAAGCTATGGACAATACCACCAGATGGCCGTCTGGATCTGCATTTTCAACACCATGTTCTTAAGTGTGTCCTGCCGGTTATTGACATCGTGGACCATGTGCAAGGATTCAAAGATTCCCTTTAGAAGCTGAAAGACATTGGTGGGCTTCTACAAGTGACTGAATTTGATGACAGAAGTGGCCAGTACACCTATCAACCATTCGACTGCGCTTCAGCGTCTCAAGTAGATGAGTGGATTTTGTCCATTGCGCCTAAGCTTATCAAAGTTACTCGCGGTGGGTACCCGATAAATTGGACTGGAAGGGCATCAGACTACACGGCGGAGCCCGGGTTAATGAATCCATGGAAACGAACTGTGTAAGATGCGTTTCACAAACGAGTTGCGTGGATGAAGAGCGCTGAGCTAATATTGCCCTAGTAGAATTCGAGGCCTAACGGATGTTTATGCTAATCGCTTTTGGGATTCCGCTTTGGCCCTCGACGAATTTGCCCTCACGGAGAGGAACCCGAACATACTATTTGAGCTCCATACAACTTGTTCCCTGAAAGGGAATGAAAAGTTACGGCTTGGATGGCTGCCTTCAATTTTTCATATCACATGGATGGAAACCGGATTCGAGGAAGAAATTTGGGGCCATCATCAGAGCTGGATAAAGCAAGAATGCCCCTGTCTAGAGGATTCGAAGCAGAAGAAGATTGGAAATGTTTCTGCATCGGTAAGCTAGAGATCCCTTCTCGTACTCCGAGTCGAATTGTCTAATTATTCTATTGATTGAGTACTTTGCATATGATCACCGTGTCTCCGGACAGCCCGTCAAGGGATACTGGACCATCCTTGCTTTATTTCCCAAAAGCATTGCCGCATATGACCCAGAGGGTGGAACATGTGCCAACAATTTTTGGGCAGCCATTATTCAACTCGTTACAGAATCCTTGGAAACAGCTACTCACTCTTGGGATTCGATCGCAAGTTTCATGGAACAGCTTCTTCCTTCAACCAGTACCCAGCAAACACTCTCACAGAATGGAGACTTCTCAGTATCCGAAAGACTCTTTTGGATCATCAACAAAGTCGATCAGATATTGCCAATGATTACAGACGCGCTTGAACAATGGAGATGGTTTTCTGAAGCTCACGATCTGCACAACGGGAGGAATAACTTGTCTCCTCCAGTAGATGATGGTGGATTGCCAAGCCAAAAAGATCTTGAGCCGATTCTGGAACAGATACGACGTCTCAATGCCTGCCAGAGAGCATTTGAAGCTCTTCGGGAACGCGCACGTTCACTTCGAGATGGAGTATTAACCCCCCCTCCTCTCCTACCTCTGTTTAAGTAAAACAAACTGACGCAGACGCAGATTTTCAATCTTACCAGTGTGCAAGCTGGTCTTGCCGGTCCAAAGGAAGCCCAGGAATCGAGACTTCTAGCCTATAATGTCAAGCTCTTGACATATGTGACAATATTCTACCTTCCCCTTGCTTTCTGCACAGTAAGCCCATTCCCTCTTCTTAATTCTCGGCTGACATTCTAGCAGTCTATGTGGGCAATCAATGATATGTTCGGTACTGGCACTCGAGGATTCGCGATCATCACTATACTCATCTCATCGGGAACTTACGCAGTCGTCTTCGGACTTCTCCACCAAGAGTATCAACGGACAGTTTCTAGTTTCCTGTACAAGTGCACTCAACTTGCGCTTCGGGCTCCTAGAGAAATCTTCAAGCCAAAATTGATAGCTAAGAAATTTCAGCAGGGTGTTGGAACCAAGCAAGGAATTCCAGGCCAGGAGATCTGCGAAAGACAGAATATAGCAGCGGACGACATAATTGAGCCTATAGCTAGGAATTCCAGCCAATCGACCAAAGGCAAGAGGAAAGAGCCCCTTGCGGAAGAAGTGGTGGCAGAAGCTAGCCAACAGTCGTTGGCCAAAGGAAGGCCATCAGTTATTGATCGATTTCAAGTTAACGACATAGCCGACGAACTAAATCAGATACTAAGTAAGATGGAGGAAGGCTTGAAAGGTCCCGAGAATATGCAGATGCCATAGAAACAGGAAAAGGCTAGAAGATGGGGAGATGTCTGCAAACCTTATACTCGTGCGTCACGCTTGAAACTTTGTCGATTTCATCCACCCTACACTTGCCAACTACTCATTTTTAAAGCTTCTCGATTGAAATTCCACTGCTCTAATTGATTTCGGAGGCTTCGTGTGAGCCGCAGGCTAGCACCCATGTAATATAAGTAAGAAGGTTCTTCGAAGAGAGAGAGCGCGGGGCCTTCGGCCTTTCGTTTCCCCCGTCCGTGCTAAGTAATATCTTACGATATCTTGTGACTTTTAAGCTAGTGGCTTGCCTCCCTGTTTCAGACGCCTCACTGTAACCCCGTGTTCGCCTTGCAGAACCTGCGAACGGCAGCTGAACAGTTGGGTCCGAGAGAGTTTTGCCACCAAACCACAAAGGTCTCTTAAATTTGAAACATGTCGCTTTGAAAGGAATAAATCTCAGACATGGAAACTGCCTACCGACTAAAGTATCACTAGGGGCTGCCCGATCCGCCAAATTCTTTGCTTCTGCCATAGAACTATTGTCGCAGGAAAGGAGCGTGGCACGTGACAGGGAGCAGAGTATACATATAGCTTAGTTCTGTGGAGTCGCTTAGTTAAGCAAGGTACCTTATCGAGAGCAGCTCAAGGGGGCCTCTCTCTCTTCTGTAGACAGCTCAATTAGAACGTTTCTCTACCGACTATTGCTTGATAACTATCTAATCTTAATCCTGTCAACTTTCCAACCAGCAGGCAGGCTTTCCATACTTATGATTCCTTCCACATATACATGACTAATAAGCTCATAATGACTCTCGCTTTTCCCAAGAAGATAAGGAACATAAGCCCCTCCGAGAATAGCAATGACTTGGCATTGCTTCACTGCTTTAGCTGGGGCACAACCAAAAATACCTTTCTTGGTGACAAAGAAGCGATCTTCCATCACCATGTGTCTAAATCTATTGTACCTCTCGAAGTGTTCACAGAGAATTGTAAATAATTTTGGTTTTGCTTTCTCCGAAGACAAACAAACGGCTGCCATAATCCATACGCTGAATCCTTTGGGGAGTCCCTTTGGAACATCCCCCTGAGTCCTTGCGAGTCTCGGCAGGGTATAGAGCGTGGCGAGGAATAAGAGGTATCCTAGGGGCCTAGACGTCCTAATTCGCCTATTGAAAACCGCCGTCAGAGCAGACCAGAGTGCTTCGATATTGAGCTGCCTACTGTCGAGGGAGTGGCCAGCTTCAAACGCGGTGCCACGCATAATGCTTGCCACAATTGGCGGCACGTCGTGAAATTTAGAAAGGAGTTGTCTTGCTTCGCTTATGTTTCCCTCACGAAGTCGGTCACTGGCTTTCTCACTACCTGGTATCGCCTGACCCGCCAAATTCTGGGGATCACCATAGTAGGCCCCGAACATTGATTTGTCGCGTTGCTTGAGCCACTCTTCCAGTCTTACGAAAAGTTCAAGCGCCTCGTTTTCTTCGTTGATGGAATATATAGTATCTACTTCGTCGAGTAAATGCCCATCAATGAAGAGAACATTTCCCTCAATAGCAGGATTGCATGCAAGGCACCGGCTGAATTCTGGCGAAGCAAATTCAATGGCCTCTTCACAAGATGCCATTGTCCATTCAGGTACCCAAGATGCAAGCTTGGACATTGCTCTCCGAGGCATCAGAATTTTGCTTGACCAAAGATAAAGGTCTTTTCTCAGTCGTATGATATGGCAAGCGGCTTCATAGAAAACCTCTTCAATTGACTTGGCGTAGTCCGGAACTACGTCTTGACAAATTGATATCAGCTTAACGGGTCCGAGAGCGGCATAAATACGGTCCCGAGGATTCGTTTCCTTCGAATAGCTGAAGCTAGTCAGCACAATGCCTAGGTCCAGACACCTAGGATTGTCGTTGTCTCTATATCGTACTCGAGCATCTCGAACACACGGAATGTAGCTATGCAATTCGGTTGCATTATCGGCTTTCGGAAGCGGGAAGCCAAATTTTGACCGACCTTCGAAGGCCATTCTAAAAACATCCCAGTAGATCCTCTGCGAACCGCATACCACATACACGGCTTCGGCCACTGCTACTTCCTGAATAATCCATGATCTTTGAAAGTACGAGTCAGCGAATAGTCTGTCGATAGCGGCCCATGCCTCGTAACTGTCGAATTTAAAAATCATATCGTCATCAAGCTCGGGGCGCCGTTTGAGAGTATGGAAAAGAACCGAATCTCTGTCATGTGTCATAAATAAAAGATCGGATTGGGACTGAATAATAGAGCCATGCTTTGGGCGCTCTTTGATAATTCCCACCAGTATGTCTTCCAGCTTCTCCGTGCCTGGCTTTCCGGTCGGATGGCGCTCAACCCCTACCATTGCGAGGTATGGCAACACCTCGAATGCTGCTGCAACTCCTCGGAAGCTGGGGCCCAGCCAGACAACTACTGACTTGGCGGTGGCATAAATCTCGCGCATAAGAGGAATTTGCTTCGATTTTCCCATAGAATTCTCCTGATTTATACATATCGCGTCGGCCCAGAGGACTTTTGCGCTCGTAGGATGGCGCAAGGCTCGGAGTGCTACTGCTAGATTGCGGGTGACACCAATGCTGGTGCTTCCGCAAATTATGTTGGTTGAACCCCTGTCTTCCTTCCATTCGTAAGAAAGAGCATCGTATTTGAGCGACATGTCGAGATTCACCGTCGATAGATCGCACGTGATAGGATCTGATACATTGCCGGGGCGCAAAGTCATGAGCCGAATCTTCCGCTCGCCGGTAAGCTTTTTGTAGGGGGTGCTCGTCATTGCAAAGACGGGTTCGTCGGTGATGCGCGAAATGAAGGATCTGTATCAGCTAGAATAGATGAAAGTCAAAAATCTTGAAGTCGGAGAATCATCCCACAAGGCTGATCGACAAGGCTATGATCGCTGCAGTTGCCTAGGCATGAATCACTGACAATACCCTTCCAATCAACATTGTTCACTAACACGTCTCAAAGTTTTGTTCCACATTGAAAGAAGGACGAGTGCATGAGAAGAGTTTAGGATAGGGAAGTGCCGGCGTCGAGCTGCAAGCTGCCAATTCGTCGGACTTTGTAAGGCCTTTGTCACTGTTAGATCCTCTTGCATAAACTTGATTGATCGTTTTTGCTATTTGCAACAAGCGATCAGTTCGAATTTGATTCCGTTATTTACTCGCCACAAAGCGCTCTGGTAGTGGCAAGTGCAGATCACTTTTGTCTCGAAAGCGGTGGAAAGAGCGCGCAGCTGAATGGCCAAAACTAACAGCAGCCGTGAGTGATCTGCTAGCAGTTTCGGCCTCTGAAGTTGACGGTAAACGCTTGTTTAGTGGTTGTAGAGATGAAGTTGGATTGCGGCGTCACTCGCTGAAGTCTGATACCATACACGTCTTGACTCTTTTGCGCAGTGTATATGCAACTGAAGATGGCGTCGACAGAGCTTTAATTAAGGCTGCAATGGAGCTCGATTTCATTCCTCACAACATCTCGATTTTGTGGCGCCCCTGATCGAATTGAAGGACATCTTGCAGATGGTGAGTCTTCAATTCTAATTACTATACACCCTTTCTGATTCTCTTTTCGAACAGATCCTGAACACGAGAAGAAGCAGCTCCTTCTGATCCTATGAATATTTATCAGCTTGCTCCTCCTGCGTCGTAATCTTAGATACACAAATGAGGGCATTTATTGTTGGATTTATGGGAGGATTTATATTGGGAATAGGAGTAAGGATTGTGGACAATTTAAATTTTGATTTAATGAATCTCTGAATCACCTTAAAAACTGTTGAATTCTATGAATCAGAGCTAAAGGCACTTGAATCACATACAGTAAAATTTGATTCATTGATTCAAAATTCATTAAAAAAATTAAAAAATTCGCGTTCAAATTTCAGCCCTAGAAAAATCTGCAGAAGAAAGGGGTATATCAAGGTGGTCAGATGAGAGGGGGGCCGCATTCTGTATAGCGGTTTAGTTCGCAGTGTTTGAATAGAGAAGGGCAGGGCTAGACGCCTCTACTTCCGTGTCTCCGAGGATAATCGTTGGGTCTGAGGGGGAGAAGGAACCGAATGGGTCACTTTGGGCCTGTTGGATATAGTTAGTGATCGGTTATACCGAAGCTGATTTCAGCTCTGTAGGGGGGTTCGGAGACCTCGAAGGTCAGCTATACAGGGCGCTGGAAGCCCCGTAAACTCAGCTAGTCGGGGTCTAATTTCAGCTTATTTTGTATTTTTAGTGAGTGATTCAACTTTAGGATCACTATATATTAGGGCACTTCTCGCTGTAGATCAATAGGATCATCACTGAAAAACTAACAGGGCCTCCGGCGGGTCAGACAACTCCGTTTGTCCAGGGCTACTCGTCATCTTAAATAACTTGTAGGCCCGGATATAGGAAGCTCTAGTAGTTTATAGTGAAATAAAGTTAGAAATTGAGAGTTCGCAGGGGGGCTGAAAGATTCGAAAAAGTTGCGATTTGGCAATGAATGGCTCTTCTTTATCTACTCCATAATAATAATTTGGTCACTGCCGTTTTCCAAGGTGCTATTATCAGAGATTCCATAGCGTTGCTCATATAGACCAATACGCTCGAATCTACCATTCTCCAATTCTCGAATAATTAGTGCTAGAGGTCCATTGGAACCATCTCCTAATAAGAGTAGCCGCATACTATTATCTAGCTTGACAGAATCATAATCAAGGTTGTACTGAACCCAATTATTGCCATTACCTTTGACTTCGGTTCCATCTGGTATCGGGAAAATCTTCCCGCGAAGGGTTAAGACCCCTTCTATGACTTCTCCAAACGGAGCGAATGGTGACAATAACGTGACATGACAGTCAATAAGTTCGATGACTGGCTCGTCGACGGGATTGAGATAGATACCAAAGGGGGCTGTTTTCCAAGACCAGCTTGGCGAACCGATTCGTCCCTTGGAACGGAGATGCTGAAAATTGATGTATTTGTCTGTCTTTCGTTTCCAGCTAAGGAGGTGAACTAAAGAATTGCGCCAAAAACCCGCAAGATAATCGTCTCGCCAAACTTTAGCCAGATCCTTTACAACACCAGATATAGCAGTTAGACGATCTTCAAAGAAGGTAAGGTCAGAGCTAGCGTAATCTCTGATGATACTCCGCCAGCTATCAGCGTCCGATGCGGTTTGCCCATTCCTTTTCACATAAGAATAGGTCAATCTTGGTCCTACGTTATAACGGAGATAGCTCGGGACTACCTCTTTGCATAAGTTTTCACTACAGTGCCATGTAGCTTGAAACTTGTCGAATAAAATTACGCGTGGACTGAGCACGAATTCTTGAAAGGCCCAACCACGAGTAGAAAGTGGATCGTTACGGCCATCACTGTTGGCGACTGTCGAGAAAGAAATAGTTCCGGATGTAGAATGGCTGAGATAAAATGGAAGTGAGGGATCGTCTGGTAGCCTGTCAAACAAAAAACCCTCGGTAACACCACGGGCACTTGCTGCAGCTATTGTAACTGTCGCCTTCCTGTAGGTATCGCCCATTTTGGAAATCTCTCGAATCTTATCGGGAGCGCTGTCTTGGATGATGCATAGTGAGTCAACCCACAGATACTGTATGTCAAGCCTTTGAGCAACGATGATAGCGTCAGAAATGGTCTTCGGTAATACGTCTACCCCAAAGCCTTGAATTCTCTCATGCAGCGTTTTGACCGTTGTCGTGAAATCTTGTTGTCTTCCCCAGCAATAGCTTAATGCTGCGTATCTTCCTTTCTCGCCCTTTTTGCTCAGATGTAGTTTCGGAACAGAATTTGTATTGAGACTTCCAACATTAATCACGCGTGTTGGAAGCCGGGGAGTATTATTCCGCTGCACACAAGCATGGAAGGCCTCGCACTCTCTCAGCCAGGTCCGATAATATTCAAATGCCGTATTGCTGACGATTTCTCTAAATGGTGATCTCCTCACCACGAATGGCTCTGCTGGATCTCCTTTCCTGACCTTAGTACTGCCTTTTCGGTACGAGGTTGAGAAGCATACCTTTTGTTGTAAATACGCGTAGTCCGCTAGCAAACGGTAAACTGTACTTAAAAAAGGCTATTGAATGCCTTTTGAAGGGGTGGTCTATCCCATTCGACACATCCTTGGATCGTACAGTCTCGCTCGTAGCTGAGATTCGGAGCTTCTTCTCTGTCTCCGACACCCAATCTTTGCTATCTTCAGAAATTAAACAGCATAGAGGACATCCGCGAGTAGAGCTGTCGAGTAGCTCTTGTTTGTTATACATTTCGTAACCGTCCTCGGATGCTAGTGCTTTGAGGCCGCCAAACGTGGTTGTCATACCCCAGCAACGATCACAGTATTTGCCCCTATCGATCTCACCCTTGACTTCCTCTAACACCACTTTCTGCTTCGCACATGGAGCGGACATTGAGACTAGATCCGTGTTGATTGCATATACCCGCGATCTGAGAAATTATATAATCGTGGTATCTTTATAAAATAGACAAGCTCTATTAATGCCCATTGATTGCCTATTCATCGAGGTCATCGAAAAAGTGTGGACACGTGTCATGAGAGGCTTATATCAGGTGATCTGGGTGGGGGTACCCCCACCCGGCTCTGTGCATATGGGGCTCACGCCCAATATCAGCTCACTGCGCGACAACAGGTCTTAGCCATATGTAGACTGGCCCTATTAGACAGTCCGGTGATCTCAACCAAACCAATAATATTCCGGTAGGAGCCTGTCGAAATATTTATTGTAAATATAGAGGGAGGTTAAAGTAGTAGTCAGGTGATATAAGTTTGCGATGCTGCCCCAATGCTCGGGCCGGGATGTCGCCTCAAGTCTGACTCGAAGTTTTAAGGGAACCCGGGCGAAGCCCTACCTCTACCCGGTCATTTTGTGCCTTGCAGTAGATCTTACCGTGCAGAAGAATATTATTGGGCAGAGTCCAGTTTTGTTGCACGTCGCGCGCAGAAGTAGAAGAAGTAGAAGAGGGCCTGGTGGGCCGAGCGCGGTGGCTGATTTTTATCTACTCCCAAACCCAACCAATAAGAGCGTCCAAAATTGCTGTTTATAAATAGAGAAGCAAGTCTACATTTTGACTAAGGTCAAGTATTCCTAAAATATTCTGCATCCTGATTTGGACATTTCAAAATTTATTCCCCACTATTTCCTCATTTTCGCATCCACCGCGGCTCGAGAACTTGTGTTGGCCTTATGCGAGTCCCCCTTGGTCCCAACCTAGTCGAGCTAATGTCATAAGGCTAGACAATCACAAGTACTTTGAATTCGAATATATTCGTAAATGAGAGAGTTGAATGAATAAATACACCAAATTTTCAGGGCAAGTCAGGTTGCCAATACAAAAGAAAAGTTACAACCAAAAGTTTGAGATCAGAAAACATGACAACTTCCCCCATTCTCCGTCGTATCATATCTTACTCCGTCTCGGACCTCGCGCCGGGTTCTGGTAGCTCGATACGAATATATCATTTGCAATAGCACTGACAGTGCTGGCATCTAGTGCCAAGGCATATGCTGCGATCGTTTCTGCCAAAGCCCATTTCTTTCCGTCTCCATAGCATCCAATAAGCTCCAGACACTTTCGTTGATTTGGGTAATGTGTACCTCCGTCAACTGCCCCAACTAGAAGGGCCAGCCACGAGGATGATGTAACTTGGTCTTATCAGCGGGCATTCGCTTTTCCATAGGGAAAGCTGAGTAGGCGCGACTGCCCCATATCCGTTCACGTTCCAGGGATGGCTGTAGTCTATACAGGCTTCCCATGGTGTCTTCTTGTCCTTTTTCAGAAGGGCTCGGGCCGTGGCGCGGTTCTTGTTCCAGACTGTGTGTGTGAAGGTTTCTGGCCAGAGATTCGCGGGTATGCTGGAGCCTCGGAGTAGTTCGTTACTCTTCTCGCTAATGATCTTGCTTATCTGGCCGGAGATCGTGGTGTTTTGTATCATGGAGGCTGCCTTTTCTCTAACCGTTCTCATGTTACGCTCTGCCACTCCGTTCATATGGTGGGCATAGGGTACAGTAGCTTCGAGGCTAACGTTGTGCTTCTTGCACCAGCTGCCAACTGGGCCTTGAGCAAACTCATTGTCGCAGCGATAATTACGGATTGTCGTCTTGTGTTCTTTCTCGATACGCTTATGAAGCCGGCTGAAGACTTCCGAGAGCTCGCTCTTAGCTTTCAGTCTCTCGCACCATGTGAAACGGGTGTAGTCATCTGTCATGAGAAGGAAATGCTTGGTGACATCGTAACCCTCGACGGGGTATGGGCCCCAAACATCGACAGAATGAGGTCGCCGAGTTCTTCAGACTTGCGCTTCGCTGGGTCACGCGGGATTCTAACGAGTGCTCGCGTTGTAGCGCAGACAGGGCAAATGGCTTTCAGCTTTTCCTTGATTTGCTGTTCGGTGACGTCCATACCCGTACTGACCTTCTTAAGGTTCAGCATGCCTTGAAAGCTGAGATGGCCAAGACGACGATGCATGCGCCAGACTGGGTCGTTAAAATTAATAGCTGCTACGAGAACTTCTCCAGACTTAAAGGGGTTGTCTGGTTTTGGCAGTGCTTTAATTCGGACCTGAAATAGTCCGTTATGGAAGTGGAGCTGGAAGATGGCGTGAAAGCAGCATGTTTCGCACATCGACGTCTCTTTCGACAAATGTACAAAATCAAAGAGTGATTCTGCGTTATTAAATATCTTAAGCCCAGTTAATTTTCCTGAATTTATTCTTCTTCCAAAACCTCTGCCAAAGAGTAAGTATTTGCGGCCATCATCAAGGCGCAGGTTACCCGGCTACTTGCCGTCATCACTGCAAGACATTTCAACATTCGGCAAGTTGATCCCTGCCAGAACTTTGGCTATTCAATGACTCAATTTGAGTTCTAGATACCGATAATTCCGGAACCTGCGATTTGCGGTCAATTCAGCGTCTCGATTCTGGGGCAATTGGCAATCTACTCCACACTTCAAACTTCACCTCCAATATGGAGAAAGGAGCAAAAACCGGCTTTGCACTCATATCTCAACACAAAACACCTGTGTATTAGTTTTACTCCCCCGCATTTTTGCAAACATACTCAGATGGTACGCAACGAATGATCGGCTATGTGAAAGTTCGGCAATGAATTCGAGTGAGCGTGCCCAGGACGCGGTTTGAGGCCATTGAGGATATCTTCGAGTTACTCATAGGTACCTCATATTTTGGGGCTAGGTGATAGAAACAGTGTTGGGAGCTAGATGGGAGGAGCTCGAGATATTTGTGGCCAAGGATTCTCCTAGGAGTGTAGGGGCTAGAATACGAATTGCAGCAAGTGATACTTCATCGCCGCCGGATTTGACGACCACAGGGAACAGGGTACCAGAAGCAACGGAAGGAGATCATTGGAAATTGATTCGAGTTTAGATGCGATCACAGCAACCACCTACGTAGCAACTCTAGTCTGTCCTCTCAATGACATAGAGCCAAACCCATGTATGTTCTCGGGCATCTGCGTGTCAAAGTTCCATTTCTCTGTATCTCTAAGCTTCTGTCACAGCCTCAGTCCTCTTATCAGCTTCACTCAATGTTGGTGGTTGAGATTTGGAAGGACAAAACTTTGAAGAGACTGATACTCGAGTCTGTGTGAGGGGGGTGGAGATGCGTACACAAAAAGGAAGCGGATGCTTAAATACTTCGACCAACGACAGGTGCAGATTGAAGCGGAGATATCTTTTCAATATCAGTTCATATTTGTATAGACTTGACGAAATGAGAATTTTAAGTAGCTTTGAGCGGCTGACGATGAACCTTCAAACCATACCAGAATTCTGAACAATAGAAATACTCGATGTTGCTTCTAATAGATTTCTTTTGGACGACCAGGCGTCTGCTGACAATGACTAACTCATTCCTCGACCTTCCTTCAGCAGCTCAAGACTCAAGCTCAATATCACAAGCTTCACATTTATTTCACGGATCCAAATACTTGAACCCCCCCCTTCAACTCTAGTGTACACTGCGGCATCGGGATTGCGCAAACTTTTCGTGCAAAATGTATGGCTCCATCGGCCAAGAATCCCATGGTACCCATGAGACAAATAATATCGAGACGACAACGATTCGTCTACCTCAGAATAAAAAACAGTGACAATGAAGTGGTGTCCAAAGTCAAAACGATCGACGAAGAGGACGAGATCGATGGAACTATCCTGCGACCCAAAGAATGTAGATTCCATCTGCTCTCTCCGAGGGAAGTTACACGAAACCCCGCAATTATGAATGATGTAAAAATCTCCTTGTGATATTTCTCATCCACAGTCATCTCCTGGTTTCAAATTCCATGACCATCCATGGATAGCTTGGCATGGGCCACAGGATGGTACTGGAGTGGTTACCTTACTGAATGATTTTCAAAGTTCTGTACGGCAAAAATGGATTATGTTACAAGACCAAGTCAGAATGACCCGGATAGGTCAATAGACATCGTCTACAAGCAGAATAGAACAGATGCAACATCCATCTAATTCTTCCTCGGCAGCCTCCGCATGCAATTTACTGATAGCCTTGGTATTACAAACCTACTTTCCATATTTCATACTTATGACTTTTGTCATTCCTGTTCTCCTACATTTGTATCCCCAAGTCTGATTTTTCAACTACAACTTCGAGCCCCATCTTAGACAATATTAGGCTGGGCGTGGCCGTGACAGATTCCCTTCGTAAGTTCGCGTCTTGGCAAATGAGCTGAGTGATATTTTGGAGGATATTAGAATTAGTTTTTAGAGCGTCAACATGGCTATGCTCTTCTTCTGCTGGGTACTTGAATTGAAGTTCGAGTCTATGAGATTTATGCAATGCCAAATGGCATCATCTGCCCGCCGGAGTAACCGACAACAAGACTATTTTTATCCTCGATCAATGTGATAGGATATACTTATATTAACCCATTCTAAGCGTGCCTAGAAGTACGAGATACTTTGTGGTTAGTCTTCTTCGACTTACCTTTAGATACTTCGAGAGTCCGTACGAAGTCTCAGCCCCATATTCTCGTCCCCAGCCATAGTTTTCTGTAATTTAATTAATCTACCCTGCCACACGGGAATATAAATGTGACTTGCTGTGTGGAAACCGTAAATCATGATATCCACAAACCGACCCCCTACAATTTCAAAAACTCGGGATTAAGGGTTAAGATTAAGGAAAATTAAAGTTAGTCCGGGGTCGAGGGGGTAGTGGGAGCCCCCCGTTGTGGATATGGAATGATTTGTGATGAATACCATTAATAATGCCTAGAACCAAACTTGTTCGGTGAGAAGGGTCTTTTGAGTATTGATGAATACCATTGTCGATGGTTGCCACACTGCACTCCGCTCCTGAGATTCCATGAGAGTAATTGCAACGTTTCGAATACTTAGGAAATTGAAGAGAAAATTTTCTAATTGTTGTTTCACTTACAAATATATAACATATGATGAATTGCACCAAGTCCCGGAAAAGCGTGGCTTCAGACAATGCTTAGTAATCAAAACGCCACCACCCAACAAGACCCAAGCACCCTGTCCCACTCTGTTGCATCTACCCACTGCTCCCCACTGCCCCAGGGCACCTATTTGACTGTATTTGTATAAGATGAAAATGTCTGTGTCATCAACTATCCAGTACGCTAAGAAGCCACTACCACCCAACTCTAAACGTGGAATCCGCCTTTTGACAATCCACCGGGGAGAATCCCAGCACTTCCCTTTCGACATAAATTGTAGCTTGACAGCATGCGATCTTGATTCAAAGCCTCAATACGAAGCCCTCTCCTTCACTTGGGGACCGGAAAATCATGTCGCAGCCATTAAAGTTGATGGAGAAGTACTTGAAGTTCGACATAACCTCCTCTTCGCACTTCGTCGCCTTCGTTATCCCAATTGTCCTCGGGTGATGTGGATAGATGCCGTATGTATCGACCAGTCTAACCTTGATGAGCGTAGCAGCACTGTTTCCTACATGAGCGATATATACTCGTGTGCCACAGGTGGTGTCATAGCATGGCTGGGCCAAGAGAGTCTCGATACATATATCGTAAATACCTTCATTGAGCAGTTCATTAACGGCTTTGAATAACTAGAGACTGTGGGGAAAAAAATGGGGTTCTATTTATTTCGGAAGTGAGACTATTCGGGGCATGCATATGGAATGCCCTGGCTAGATGATGGAGGTTGGAGCGCATTATACGACCTACTCGATACGGCGTGGAGCAATAGAGTGTGGATCATACAGGAATTTGTGATGGCACCGGAAAACCCGGGGGTTCGCATTCTTAAGGACAGGCATATCTTCAGCATGGAACGACTTGCTCTCGCCATGTCAGTGATCTACAAATACAACTTAGAGTGCGAGCTGAAGATCAGATATCCCGCCCGGTTTGCAGCACTATGGACAGAGAGAATACGTCGGAAAATGGCCCCATCAGGGCTCGAAGTCATCGCCAGGAACTGGATGGCTGATGTCACCGGTGCGAGAGACAAAATTTATGGGCTTAGAAGCCTGTTACAGGATTTTGAGATCAAGGTTGACTACAAGAATCATACGGTGACTGACGTGTTTGTTGCCTTTACGTGTGAAGTAATATGGAAGCATCGAAATCTGGCACTTTTAGGAGCGTTATCGGCACAGACATATGGTCGCAATGCAGACTTGCCAAGTTGGGTCCCAGATTGGACATCCATAGCTCCAGACACAAGGATGCTTATTTCGCCGGAGGCAGGTGACGAAGACCGAAGCTTTATGCACTTCAATGCAGCAAGCAAATGGTCAACTTCCTTTGTTCCCGAATTTGTCGGTCTTAACAATTGTAATCTCCAAGTCGAGGGTCTCATTATTGATACAATCCCGTCAGTTTGGTGGCTAGGACCTGTCCATAGGAAATCTAGCACTCTTTCAGATGCCCTTGAGTTCTTCCGGAAATCTGAGCACCTCGCACATGTTCATGATGAACATACTATAGTCGGCTATGGTAACCCCAAATACAAAATTTCTGCGAAGAAAAAATATCCACATACCGGCGAGCCGCTGCTCTTTGCATACTATGCAACACTCACGATGGACGACTTGCATCACCGACACGAACAGCATCGATTTGATATTATCAGTCGCACTCGCCGTCTTCGAAAATTGTTCTTTCAATTTCATGAGCTTATATATATTCTTCGAAGCAAATCAAGTAATGGATTGTTATTATCGTCACCTGTGTCTCTTGCCGGAGACAATTCGAACTTACTTCACGCCTTTCTTGAGCATCCCGTTGCCCACGCTATGAGTGTACGCAGTAATCGACGTATTGTCCGAAGAATAGAACAGCAGTACCTTGGATTGTTTCCTGAGCGGATCTATGAAGGGGACTCGGTCGTGCTGCTGAAAGGAGCGAGAGTACCGTTCGTGCTGAGGAAATCTACCCAAACTAGAGACGATGGAGAGGAATTATGGGGGATAGTTGGCGATGCGTATGTCTATGGTATCATGGCTGGAGAAGCCTGGGATGAGACGAACTATCGAACCTTTATTCTCAAATGATGAGATGTTCTCTTTTACCAACAGATGGGGCTGGAATGCGCAATCATGTGTGACTAAGATATACTGACTATTCGAGTTGTAATAGCAATAAACATTGGCGCCTATCTTCGCCTCAAGTATAACAGAAGTCATTAGTTTGGGAACTGATTATATACGTGTAACTAACGTCTATCCCTGCGTGCCGAGACGCACCCTGTAATGAGACAAATCCATAGTTTAGCAATCACAACTTTTTCTCAGCAGGTCTACAAAGCCGTTATTAACATGCCATTTTCACTAACTAATTTCCCTTTGGGGGCCACCTTATAGCAAGAAAGGGACCATGTTTGATCATAGTGTCGATCTTTTTAAACATAGATAATCTTTTGGGGGAGGGATCGAAGCCCGACCTTCTAGACCAAGATCGAGGCCATCGATTGCAACGTGAAACATCTCCTCTTGGCAGACCCAGAACACTGATTGATCTGTGAAACAAAGTAAGCGTCTGGATAAGGAGGCTTCCTGTAATATCCATGCGCGCTCATTCCATGGGAACGTTCTAGCATCGTGTAGTGGACGAGGCAATCTAGTTACTATAATTCGGTTTGAGTCGAGATCTAAATATGGCTGAGGGGCAACCTGAAGTGGTGAACTCATCCCAGGCAAGCCAAGGTGCTTGTGCTTTCAAAACAATGCACATATCGTTAGAACAGCCGCTTCATATATGCTATTTATTTGGCTGACGTGGATCTCCTTTTCTCGAGCTCCATTCCTAATACAGTACTCATCGACCCATAGATAACGAAATCCAATCTTCTTCAGCAGCTCCATGGCGTCTTTGACAACTTGACAAGGATGACTGAAAACCATGTGTTTCGAGTTTCTAATAGCGCACGTTGAAGGCTCCCCATAGGGAAATTTTGAAATCACTAGTTCTCCCCCAGCAGTCTCTTGGTGTTTGCATTGTGGTTCTGGCTGGCTAGGACCTCAGACGTAGCTCAAAACCATATAGCCGGGCACGACGTCACCTCGTACAAGATTGTTGGTATACACGTCGATAAAATTTGCTCGGACATGTGTATGCAACTCAGAGATGGACAGCTTCTCTTTGCAAGATACGTGCTTTGCCGAGCAGTTCTATATCCAGGAATTGATCAGATCAACGTCGATTTCGCCATTTACCACTTCCCTTTTTGTTCTTAGACGAACAGCGATTCGTGGAACCTGGGGAGGTACATAGCAGAGAAGCCACGAGGAAAGGAAGCCTCCATTATATTCCTCATACTGATCGAAGAATTTAGGCGACTGCAGTATGGCAGATGGTGCTGGGAAAGCAGGAGGAGGATTGTCATGAAAAGCTCTCCGGGCTCTAGGTCTTCTAGTGATTTTGAATGATTGGTTGTAAGTTTGAAACTGCCGTATCCAATGCCAGGGGAAGGCAATCAAGCAGACGTTTCTCACGGATGAGCACAAGGCACAATCCCTCCGATTTGCGATATCCGAGAACGTCCCAATATCAAAGGTGATACTGTCATCATTCTCCTCAGCACAAAATACATCGTCCAACGGAATTTGAGAGCAGGAGCTACAGAGAGCGCCATTACATTTAGGAGAGACGAGCGCAAAGCCTGAAGGTGTTTGTTCAAGCAAAGAGTAGAATAAAGCTCTTGTTGCTCCCGATATTTCTCTGTTGCCAGGGAGCCAATTTAAAGATTGTAAAGGCATGGTTTCCTGTATCGTTCGTATGCTGGAGTAGAGGGAATCTATCGCAGGGAAAATTTAAAGAATAGAGGATGGAGTAAAGGTGACGATGAAATTGGTGGTGGCTGTTCACTTTCCCCAGCTTTGATGTGTCTAAGCCACCATTACGGGAAAGAAGATCGCCGGGTGGGTACATAGGCTCGATTCTTGGCGAATCGGGCGCAAGCAAAACCAGCCATTGGGAACACATTTCGTGTTATATTAGCGGAAGAGGAGACTGCTACACGATGTTTTAATAGAGTCAATAAACTGATCCTTGTTTGAGGCAAGCTCGGGCTGGCCTCGAGACTTGTTGCTATATAGTAAAGTTAATCTTAATGTTCGTTAGTTATTCATATACCGTACCTTGATTATTGTCTTAGGAGGCCTTGCCTCTTATCGCCGTGAACGTCACCGCCGTACTATTTTGTTACCATCCGAACTGGTCTCAACGTCTTTGTTAAGTCGTCGTTGTCTGGCCCGCTAAAACAAGGCTTCTCTGTCTATCATCTATAAGGTCATCTTCGAATTCGTCAGCAATTTTGCAGAAGGATCGCATTCCCTGAAGGCTTTAGCTATCAATTGAAGATGTTCATTTTAAGTATAGCGCAAAGAGAAAAGGAGTGAAAGTTAGAAGTACTGTATAGTCGCTTACAAAATCGGCTTCCCCTCCACACTCGCTGTAAAATTCTGCCCCACCTACCGGAAGAGGTTAAGCGCAATATCACATGCACCACACAGTCGCTTAACAATCAGCTTCCTCAAACTCCAACACTCGCTAGGCCTAGGTAGGTAAAACATTCTTAGCCACGGCATTCGTTTGAGAATCTCTCATCTTCCTCGTTCAACTGATGTATTTTATGCGCTAGAAATATGATAGGGTAGCAAGACTGTTATCTACCGATCTAAATCACGACGTCAGCCACGTCGGATTTTCTTTTCTGGCCCTCCGTTGGACACATTGGCGCATTGCCCAAATACTGAGTTTATAGCGATATTAATATCATAAGACCATCATACAATTTGGCATTACAGTCCATCTAGAAGCAAAACGATCAGATATTTCCACATATAACAGGTACAAAGTATGTACCACTACTGGGCCCTTGATCATACTTTGGTGGAAATCCGCCTGTTCGAATTGCTTCCTGGCGATGGGCAAAGCCAAGTCGAAGGCCGTTTTGTACGCCACTCTCTCAGAGATGCCTCGACCGTTTATGAAGCTCTTTCATACACCTGGAGCGATGCATCAGTTACTAGCCCCATCAAGATTGATGATGACTTCGAACTTCACGTCCCTGCCCGGCTTGAGGTAACTCTTCAAGATCTGCAGTTACCCAGCGCCTCTAGACTTATATGGATTGATGCTATATGCATCGACCAAAGTTCTACTTTAGAAAAGGTTCACCAGATTGGTATGATGCGAGAGATTTATGCATTGGCCGAGAAAGTTATTGTCTGGCTTGACCTTCAGCTGGACGTAGGAGATGAAGGTTTTCAGAGACTGAGGTCTTTTCATGAAGAGAGCTCGGTTGAAGAGCTTCTCGAGCCGCCTGGATTTTGGATTTCTGTTAATCTCATTGTCGCGAACAAATACTGGAAGCGGATGTGGGTCCAGCAGGAGCTGAGCAATGCTTCGAGCTTGTCGATTCAATGTCGTCGGGATCAAGTTCCAGCTTTTGCTCTGATGCACTATCAACGACTAGTGATGGCAAAGCTCGAGCGAGAGGACACACGAGATATTCGAGCGTTCGAAGTTGCCACGAATGATCCTCTTCGTAGAGCAGCACAATTCTTTCCCTACACAAACGATACACCGGTCCAACGCTCCCAAGGAAACCCGTTCTTTGGTACTCACCAATATCATTTGATATATGATGCCCTTGAGCACTGCCGGCGGTTTGAGGCCACAGATCCCAGAGACAAAATCTTTGCTCTTTTGGGGTTCATAGCAGCATGGGAAGAAGCGCCTATTGTCGTTGATTACGAACTCTCGGTTTTGCAAGTCTATGCACAGCTGGCAAAGCATATCGCTGGGGAATATTATTCTCTGGCATTTCTTTGCGACTGCATCTATGGAGATTCAGATCCCAGCCATCAACTTCCGACTTGGGTACCAGACTACAGCAAGGCACCTTCAGCGGATCTTTTCGCGTATACAGCAGAGAGTACAACGGTCGACCACCGTTTTGTGACACCTCCGAGATTTTCGATGGACAATCGATCACTTTTCATCGAAGGTATTCGAGTAGATTCAGTTCTGATTCCGTACCGGCAACTGGGATTCCAGGAGATTTTGCATGATCTTCCAGCCCAGGAATTTTTCGGATTATTCCACGACTTGACCAGGACAGCACTCGAACTCAGACGAGGCGCTGGAATCCCATCGCTCTCCCCAATTGGAACAACCGATGAGCTCATGTTTCTTGAACAATACTCTATCCTTCTGATGACCATGATTGGTATGGTTCTCAAAGATCCAGATCTGCAGTACCTTCTAGATTTCAACAAGCAAATTGGTTTTTTTCAAGAGATGGAGAAACAGGGGAAGAGGCTGTCGCTGAGCTACTCACAGCTTCTGAGGAGCCAAAATGGCTTCTTTTGCAACAATGCTGCTGAGGTAGAATGGCTAATATTAACAAGACTGAGAGGAAGGGTGATCTATCTCAGTCAGCGGGGAGTCATCGGTTTGGCCCCTGCCGCAACTCGACCTGGTGATGAGGTGTGGAGTATTTGGGGGTGTCAATGGCCTCTAATTCTGAGGAAGGTTGATGATCACTATATTGTAATAGGTCCAGCGTACCATCAGAGCCTGTGTATTCATAGTGAGATTCTTGACGGCGAGTATACGGGTGACGGACGAGCAGGTACGAGATGGGAAAATCGGTATGGGAATTTTTTGATAGAAAGTATCGAACTAAGGTGAAGAAGAATGAAAGTAACTAGAACGCGTGGAGTTCGCGTGCATCATTCCGGAGTGTGGGACACACGCTAGCTGTAATACCCTCTTGCGGTAGGGGGTCTGAGGATTTTTGAGCGAGTGTGGAGGGGAAGCCGATTGTGTAAGCGACTGTAAAAAGCCGGAAGGTTGTCAAGGAGAACCCGTTCCCGCAGGAAGGGAATGGACGATCTTGTTGGCTCCGCACAGGGCGCTTTTTGGATCTCTCTCAGACTGCAGCGGAAGAAGTTTCCGAGGGACCTTATAAATGGATTTGGGTTGGTGAATTTTATCCCAAAATATTTTGCTATCATCCGAATGTACATCAGATGATCGGCCGGAAAGATGAGCAAAAGCTATCGAAGAAATCTAGAATTTGGTGATTTTGCGGGGTACTGGTGACCAAAATACAGTGAATCGTTCTTGATCGCAATTTATGGAAAGTTTTATGAGGAGCATGACCTACGGAAAGTTCTGTAATGTATTGTTGATATTGCGCCGGGAACGATTCTACCGGGGCTTGAGGTTCGGGTGATGGAAGCGCTGGAAGCGATGCAGATGATGCGCCTTTGAACGAATTTCGTCGATCGACATGATTATGGTGACGAGGATAAGGCGAGAAAAGAAATATCACGATGAAATAACATCAAGTCATCCCTTCTCTTGTTTTTTGAATTTTCGAAGGTCGCTTGCTTCTCAAGATCGCACGCATGTACCGTTCTCTCGGCGGCGATCTTGCTCTGCCAAAATAGGCAAGTTGGGGTGATGTACCTATATACCCCGCTACCCCGGATTCTAAAGTGGAGCTCGGGAGTACCCGCAGTTCGTGCCAGTACCAAGACCTGTCGTGGATTCCAGGCCGAGGCTGCAAGCGTAGCAGCGAAGACGAGACTGTTCACCAGTCCCAGAATTATTTTCATATTCGATGATGATGTATCAATGATATTTGTGAATTAGGCTCAAAATTTATCATCTACGAAAGACATGGGGAGATTTGGTGCTCCGAGGTGCACATGTTGAAGATAAACTCATTGTTTCACATCAACAAATACGCCCTGACTCCTATGAAAACGAGGGGCTCATTTATAAGTCTCGATAAATAATATTCGAGCTAAAGTAGAGCTTGCTGCAGCAACTGAGTCGCTGACCAAGGTTGTGAGGATAATTCGTTCGGGATTGACTTGGAACTACCGCAGTCCCCAGACCCTCGTGTTAAAAACGAGCTTGACCAATCTTTGACTGATCTTCAGTTCCTTTCCTTTTCTTCCCTGAGCTAAATACATCTACGAAAATATCGGGCGTAAGAATGAGTATACAAGAATTCTTGATGTGACAATCTATTTCCGGAGGGGTTCCGGCGAAGAAGTGAAAATGGGGCAGAGACAAACATGGGACCGCATACTGAGTTCCGCCACAAGTATGCCATCCTGGTTTCCATCGGCCCAAAACTCTTCTAGGACCAGAAAACCTTGACTGGGGTTCATACCAAACCATATTTTCGTTGCGAACGTAAACGGCAGAGGGCGGGAATCCCCTTTCCCCTTTTTATTCCTTCCCTTCAATGAGCCACCATCTCGATCGCCTCGCCTCCGGTACTCAAATTCCTATGGCCTGCACCGAGCTTTTCGAGAAAGAAGACAAGAACGAATCAAGATCGCGGTGTCAGAAGGTTATCTAGACACCAAAGGGAAATGTGCAGGCGTCCCAAGAGAAGCAATCGGCATTGAATTCCACAAAAGTAGGATCAAGCGGCGCGCTTGCTCTACCTAGGAAGTACCACCGGCGCAGTAAATCATCCATCCTTCCGATTCTAAACCTCCATGATCTTGTGATATTGCCAACGCCTCGGGCCCCTGCCACCCACAAACTCCCCATCCCAACCTCTAGCAACGTTTCATGTGCTACGTACTGTCGGCTTTGTATCCCTCCCTCCAAATATTCCCCAGTATGCTTTTATTCTCAGGAGCGCGGAGTAGTAGATCGAAAGTGCGGTATGAATACGACGGAAGGGGGGCATTTAAGGAATAACCGTGATGGTAGATGGCCGTGTCAAGTTGTGAGGCGGCTAGATGGTGTACATGTCAGCGGATATGCTAGAAACAGACTGGGATGTGGATGAGGAGTTTATAGCTGGTGTGCGACGGTGCTGTTTCGAGGGGCTTGAAGGCTCGTGCCGCGGAGCCTGCAACGCATCCCACCATGGGCTTCCGGAAGTAGAGAGTCGGCGTCGGCGGCAGTCCTCGCTCTCGAAATACGAAATGTAGCGGAATCGTTGACGAATGGTGCTTTGAGCTCGTAACGTTGAGTTTGTGTGAAGATGGCTGTCGCGAAAAGATATTGGTGGCGTGATTGTGTTACGTGGGTCTGCGTCGCACAACCTACCTAGATACCCAGTGAAGTACCTAGGTACTTTCGCGTCCCGGATGCTCTTGAGGCTCGCCACAACCATCGCCCACATCAACATCAACATCAACATCAACGTCACACTCACGCTCGATTTCAGCACATTAATTATGGCAAGAATATTAAATCTTGTAGGATTTCTGGAATAACGACTGCGCAATATTCAACACCCGCTGCCACAAGCCATGGACGGATCCAACAACTCTACCCTGACCAAGCTCCGCATACCGGATACGCCTTTGATTTAACATCGCATCACTACTCCGAACGCATTCCAAATATACCTATCTATTATTATTTTCGCAGCATGGTGCGGAGGCAGTAGAGTTTCGAAGTATATTGCGCTTACCGTCATAAGAAATAATTACCCCGCGTTCACGACCCCGCAGCAAGACTCGACGCGTTCGCTTACGCGTTGAAAGAGCCAAAAGAACAACGGAAAGGATGTCGAGGATAGTAGAGGAGATGGACATCAAGTCAAAGATACCCAAGAATCAACAATCAGGCATCGGAAGGCGGAATGGCGCATCGGCGATAGCGGGAAAATTCTTCAAAAGTTGTACAAATATAATTTAAAGAGACCAAAAAAATAGAATTTGTTGTAAAAATATAATATTCGATCGTTGAATCGGAAACTTTTATTAAATAATAAAAATTTAAATAAAAATATCAATTTAACGATTTATGATAATTTTTAATTTTTAATATTTCAAATTTGACTTAAAAATCAAAGAACTAAATTATATAAATACTAATTTTATCGATGTTTATTTTCCAAAATTTAAATACCAAATTAAAATATAAAAAAAAGTTATCATCAATTATAAAATAAATCTTTTAAATTATTATATATTAGAATTAAAAGATCCTTGGAATATTATATCATATATAATAAAATAAACGAGGGACAATTTGAAACAATATATTAATTATTTATTAAACAATCCTAAAAAAATATTATATTAATAATAAAAATTTCTCGAGATAACAAAAAAAAGTATAAAATATAAATAGAAATAAATAAATAAGTTAAATATATTGATAATACAAAATTCAAATAAAAATAAAAATATTCTAATTTCTTTAGAAATACTATAAATAATAAATAAAATCTTAAGAAATAATTAAAAAAATAATATATAATTATTAATGAATTGAAATCGTTAAACATTTTAATAAATTTAAGAAACATTTTATAATATAATACAAAATAAAATAATAATAATATAGAAATTAAAAACATTAAAAAAATATTACAAAAAAAATAAATTTGAAAGAAATAAATTTTATACATTCATTGGTAAAATATTTTGGCATTGCTAAATTCACTATCTATCATTAATATTACTAATTTATTACTAGATTATTACTAATATTTCTAAAAAGAAAATTATAATTTTTAACCAATAATATTGTTTTATTTTAAAATAATTTAAATATATTTTTATTTTTATATTAATTAAAAAATTAAAAAAACTATAATCTTTTTATTAAATTTTAATAAAATTTTAAAAATTAATATTTTATATATTAAATATTTAAAAATATATAGTTTTTTTTAAATCTCGTATTGGGGCTTTTATATATTACTATTTTGGGAGAGTTTGGGGCGTTTAGTAGATTTTAGTGCTAAATATATCCATATTTTATAATATTTTACAATTATTTTATTTGGAAGAGTTTAATATATTTAATAATTTTTATTTATTAAATCAAAATATGTAATATATAATTATACAAAAATATTTAAAATATTATATAATATATATATAAATATAAATACTTTTGTATGTATTAATATATATTAAATAACTTATATATATATATATATAAATTTATTAAAATTTTTTTAAAAATAATTTTTTTATATTAATATAAAAATTCGGATTAATAAAATTTAAATGAAATTTTATAATTAAATTATATAATTTTTTTTAATTAAAAATTGTTTTTATTAAAAAATAAATATATATATATATATTTTTTATTAAAAATTTATTTATAATAATTTTTTAATAAATATCAATAAAATTTAGAAAATTTAAAAATATTAATAAATAAAAATTACTAAATGTACCAAAATCCTAGAGGGTAAAAAAACATGAAAATATAAAAGCCCTAATATTACTAGTATCGACAGTTTTGCTGGGGCCCTAATAATTTCGGCGGGGTTTACTAGAGATATAGGGTCGGAGGCTTTATTTGAGAGATATTTATTGAATATTAAGGTGATAATTATTATTGGATATTGTGTCTTAATTAATAATAATTTTACGGAGGAAGTCAAAAGGAATTTTGAGACTCAAAAATAGGATCAAGAACACTAGTATATAAGTATTATAAATCAATTTGCCCTTTCTTGTATTTTGCATGGGGTTAGTAAGTTTGCCGCTCTTACTTAGGCGCTAGTCAGCCTCGGCTCAGTCAACTCATCTGGGTAGCCTAAGCACTCTGAGCACTTACCTGGAGCGGCCTGAACATCCTGAGCAAAATCTGTCACTGTATAACGTGTTTTGATTTATCGCTAAGGAGCCCAAACAAGTTCAGGTACGGTTAAAATGGCCCAAAATGCGTTCCACATTATGGTGCGTAGGCTGACTCAGGGCGTGTTAAGGGTCTGCTTAGGTATGCTCATCCTCAGCTCAGGTTAAAGTAGCAGTAACTTGCACCCGCGGACTAGAACGGGACCAGCGAACGGAAAATTAATCCTGAGTCTAAGGCTATTATGAATCGATTTTATTTCTCTTGTCCACAGTTTCTTGAAAGATAATTATCCATATCTGCAACAGAGTAAAGAAATGCTTCAAGTTTTAAAAATGATAAACACACCATCAAAGGCAAACTTGAACCTCATTCGCCCATTGACTCTTTTCTCCCACAAGATACCTGATCAAATGCCGGCTCCCGATAGCAATCAGGCTGAAACTTATACCAAACTCGGCTTCAACACAGATTCCCTCAGCTATCAACTTGGCCTTTTAAGAAAACTGAGAGAAGAATGTCCACACCTCCCCGGGAGTAAAGCTTGCTGCACTGCCGTCGCTACCCAGCGCTTCATGTGGTCCGTCAAACGCAATCCACGTGACAGGGTAACTCGCGTTACAGCCTTGGTACACCGTCTTGATGTGTCTTTTGCTGCCCGATCCAGGGTCCTGCGTCGTCTGGGGTGTGCAGCCGTTGAGCTTGACAAATTTATCACGAAGGGATTTGCCGCTGGCCAACGGCAACACGTTGTCACCGACGCCATGCTGGCCGTAGTACGCGACGGGCATCGTACCCCCATTACAGCCGCTAAGGAGTGCACCAGAGAGAACGGCGATTGCGCGGAGCTCGCTGCCCAGTGAGCATGCCAAAGAGTCTAATGCGCAATGGCCTCTGTTAGCATGCAATCGTTGGTGGGGGATGATAAACATAGAGTGATGTAGTCCCGCTCAACGAACTGAACTTACATGACATAGCACCCCCGTAGCTCCACCCTACAGAGTACCGTAATGCTTGGTCGACACACAAGTCACCCTCCACAAGAGATAGAACTGACTTGATAAAGGTTATGTCGTCGCCATTGTTGTTGGCCCAGCCGCTGTTGAGACCGTTTGGTGCGACAAAGATAGCGCTATTATTGGACAGAGGCTCCAAATTGTAGAACTTTCCACTCACTACGTCGGTATATTGGCCATTAAGCCAATGCAGGCCAAAGATCAGACGGTAAGGCCTCTTATTATCATAGTTGGTTGGGAGGTGTAGAATCCACTGGCGCGACTTGCCATTCACCTGAATATTGGCCTGGTTGCCAGTCTTTAACGTCGGTGTTTTCCCGCATCCTGAGGAACTGGTTGCCAGTACGGCTGTCGCGGCAACTGCTGTAAGCACCAGTAACATCAACTTGTTCCAGAACATTCTGCCCGCTTCTTGTCTTGTTCTTTGTGGGCCTGACTTGGGCCAATGGCACTTCTCTCGCGTGGGAGAAGGTCGGTGAGAGCGAGAAGGTTCGTCGAGAATTAAGAAGTTCTCGAGTAATCTGGGGCGAGACTTTGAAACTATAAATAAAGTTAATAAAGGCCTCCGAAGACCTGCGGAGTGGGGTCTCCGGGTCTCGGGGGGCTAATATGAATTGACTTCAGGAGAAAGCACCCCATGACAACTCGACGATATATTGTCTCATGACTACTCTTTAGACAACAGCCCCTTCGGGATCTGTTTTTCCACATTTAATTGCGCCAACAGCCCCTTTCTCTGGCCCGGACACCTCTATGCTTCTGGCAAAGTAGCTTGGGGTACATATTTTCTACTGGCATCGATGGCTCTGGACCTTGTAAACGACGGAAAATTTTGCAGCTGTAAGACATGGATTAGTATTATATCCCATTTTTAGGACTCCTCTAGCTGCAGCTATTTGCCTACATACCTGTGTGCTAGCTCAACAACTTAACTAAACTCTCTAAAACCAAAGGAGGAGACGGAGGGTAGGTCAATCTCTTGTTTCAAAGAAATTCATGCTGAAATATTCCACACAGGAAAGACCGGGGTCCTTTCTATGGCCGTCAATTACATCGTCCAATTCTACCAAGAGGCAACCCTGAAGCTATTGCCTAGCTACTATGGTTGGTGCTCATTTCTATTTTATATATATCCGATTTGTCCACACATTTCGAAGCAGCTTCGGAGTTATTCAGGCAATAGCCTCCGATTGGCGCTCTTATATCGCATTTTAACCAGTGCTTTAGACGATTACGGATTCCTCACCAAAACTAGGTGAACCACAACATAGCCAATATCAGAAACGGCAATTTGTTCAGGTCGCTTGACTTGGCATCAATAGCTATATTAGTCCATATTCATCTTACCTCCGATGTAGTTCACACAGGTCTTTTCTACACCCCTAGATTATTTGATCGAATGGTATGGTACTCTGCATAAGCCAAGTCTGCTCCCGCAGAAACCAGAAATGGATGTGCAGGTAGAATTTGGTAGGGAACCTGAGACCAAGATAGGTTCCATATTGTGTCCCGGACCAGACCTACCACCTTAGTCAGCTTAATAAGCAGCTCTCACTGAGCATGTCCCACCACGGGCCTCCGCAAGCTCTGGGCATGGACCATGCGTTTTTCTCCGGTACGCTACGAAAAACTGCTGTGCCAGCGCGGGGGTATATTTTTTGGTTTAGGCTCCAATCGCGTTGTTGATCCTGAACTGGCTGAGTCATGCAGTTCTTTTTCCACTAATCAAATCCTTAGCGGGATTTGAACAATGAATTTTCCTGGTAGGTCGCGCCCAAGGCACTATACCTAATACGGGGGCGAGGAGAAAGGGAAAGTAAGAGCAGCTGTAGGATGTGCTGGCTAAAACTCAATCTCGATAGCCCGAAAATGCTAAATATGATATTTCGTTGGTTCGCTTAAATTTATGCACGGACCTAATGCACAGGCTGACTCAAAGCTTACTTAGGATACTCAGGCTCTGCTAGGCAGCGGTTAGGTTTGCTCCAGCATACTCATCCTCGGCTCAGGCCTACTCACCCTCCTCTCCGTTTAAAGCAGTAGTTGCTCACACCGGCAGGCAAAAACAGAAGCAGCAAAAAGGAAGCCTAATCCTGAGTTTATGGATGTTGTTGGTTAATTTTCACTCTCAGACTTCGCTTTCGTGTTAGCGGAGACTCTGGCGACGTATTGGCTGTGCACTAGCCTTGGCGGATTTGGGCGGAAAGATATCTCCGAGGGGAACCCTTTTGCTTTGGCACTGCGGATTCCTCTTGTAGATAGCGCTTAGTTTTTGTTAATCCCAGCATCGTTACTCCGAAAGATTGAGCGCTCTAGGGCGCTTTCTCGCGGAGTTCTCGCACGAACAAAGGGAATTGCAATGACTGTCAAAATCTTTAACAGCACTTTAATACCGCCAGGATCGGCTGTGCGGATAAATACGCTAAAAGTGCCTCGAAACGTGATCATCTGTGCGCTATCCACACATGGATACACGTGCCTGTGCACACAGACTTCAGCACAGGGGCCAAATCTCCCTGATCAGTTACCCTTGGCAATCTCAAGAATTTCTCGGCTCTGTTTTAGACTCTCAAGGTTTCTTTGCCGCACTAGGGGGTTTCAGCACGTATTTCAAGGCAAATCGATACCCCGCATTTCCCCACTCTTAGTTTCTTACAGTGCATCATAGGCCTGTAGTTTTGACCTGGTTGTTTACTTTTTGGCCTGAAAAAAAAAGTGTGGCTCAGATTATTGAGGCTGAACGGGGCTCCTGGGCGCAGTAAACCTTTTTTTTTCAGTGTGAATTTGGCCTTGATTCTATAGTTCAAGTTCTTTGAATTTCAACATCAAGAAGAGTATATTTTTGAGGCTTTCTGCAGCGCTAGACAGGCCTATGGCAGGCATTCTGGGTAGCGTGGACAGGGGAATTCTGGGGGAGCAACCAGAAAAATAAACACTCGGCTAGCGTTGGCCGGAGCCTATAATTAGGGTGATTCGCTAGATTTCAGTGCTTGATTTTATCTGCTGAAACCCCCCACTGTGCAGTTCAACGCTATTGCAGTAACAATCTCCCAATTACCTCGACTATTCTGATCGTCTCAAGCAGCGAATCCTGCCGCTGGAAAGCAAATATGCAAGTAATTATTGTTGGAGCAGGAATAGGCGGCCTCTCGGCCGCCCTCTCACTCGCGCTCGCGGGCCACGAGGTTATGATTCTAGAGTCTGCGTCAGCGCTGGCTGAAATTGGTGCTGGCGTTCAAATGACTCCAAATGCCACCAAATACTTCTGGAAATGGGGTCTTGGGCCTGATATCCTTGAACGCGCCGTCCTACCGAACTCATTCAACATTCTTCGGGGCGTCAACGGCGATGTATTAGGCCAGGTTCCTTTCAAGGATTTTGAATCACGATATGGTGCGCCTTATATTGTTATTCATCGAGCAGACATTCACCAAATATTGCATAAGCATGCTATTGCAGCAGGAGTGTGTTTGGCACTTAGCAGTAAAGTCATTAAGTATGATTTCGAAACCGGAAGTGTGCAGCTGGCAAATGGCGAAGAGCTCCACGCCGATCTCGTCGTAGCTGTTGATGGCATAAATTCATTCGCACGTGGATCATTCCTCGACCAGACTGGAGATGGTCTGGAGAAAACTGGGTGGGCTGCATATCGCACAATGGCTCCGGTCGAAACAATCAAGGCGAATCCGCGCACTGCCCACCTGGTAGCAGAACATAACTGCAATTGTTGGGTTGGCGACGGAAAGTTGGTTATGACTTACATGATCAAGAACTCTCAGATGCTCAACATAGTTCTGTCTCATCCAGATAATGTCGACACGATTGACTGGACGTCTGAGCAATACCATGCTGAGATAAAACGATTGTACGGGGAATGGGATCCCTTGCTACGGGAGCTTCTTTCAATGACCGATTCAGATATCCAGAACTGGCCAATTTATCAAGTCAGATCGCTACCAAGATGGATCTCGAAATCTGGCAAATTTGTGCTTATGGGGGATGCAGCTCATGCAATGGCATTTTATCTCTCAATGGGTGTTTCCATGGCAGTGGAAGATGCCGAAGCCCTGACAGAGTGCATTTCGCTGCAACAAAAGACCGATAGGAGCCTTGAGCAAGCAATGGCTGTCTTCGAGAAAGTCAGGAAGGAAAGGGCTGAAGCAGTGAAGGATGCAAGTCTACACGCTGGAAATATATTGCAGCTGCCGCAAGGTCTTGAACAAGAGGTTCGAGATCGCTCATTGAAAGATGATGAATCATCTATCAGAACATTCAAGGGTAATGACTTCTATGCTACAAGGACGTCGTATGGAATTGCCGATCAAGAGATTAGAGATTGGTGCTACGGATACGATGTTATAGAAAAAGTACGCGCAGAGTGGCATTAAATGCTACTAATACGCAAATTGTTAATCATATTCTTTCTACTATTCCAAAATCTCCATTTCCCTTTCTATACTGCTTTGTTCACCAATGGATCACTATCGTGGCCTTGAAAGTGTAAAGGAGGACATTGAACGCCTATCTAAGTACTGTACAAAACGGGGAATGAAAACTTCCTCCTTCAGGAGTCACTCATCCTTGGTGCTTGCTTGCTTGCGCAAAGGGTCGGTTTCTAGCTATGAAGGATATGTTTCTACGTTACCTCAACCTTATCTTTTGCGACGTATATTATATAAGCATCCTTCCAATAGTTTTGTCGCTACAGATCAAACAAGCACCAGGTCCGGACGATGACCTCCACAATCTCTTTACTATCCCCGTTTTAATTTGTGCCTGTAGCATTCTCAAACACAAAAGCATTCTAATTATCCCCCCGAACTCTTTGGATACAAAGCCCGAGACTCCAAGATTTGCCGTGGATGAGGAGAAAAAGGGTTATCAACCAGCTGGAAACCGATAGATTTGCACGGAGGTCACGGCAGAAATATATTGGAATACAAGGCGCCGATGATGTCGATTTAAAAGTAGAGGATTGGGACTACCCTGGGCCCTAGCTACCCGCTCTGGGGATTGGATGCATTCTCTAACACAAGCAGCTCCACCCTCGAGCAAAAGGGGATTTAACGACTATTTCCTGACAGTCTACTCCAGAGCTTAAAACTATGGAAACCTGCCCTGTATTCCGGCGGCTTTTTGCTACGATATCGGCTTCAAAGTTGAAGCCTTGAAGTCAGTTTCAACTGATGATGCGGGTTGAAGAATAAAGTCTTCGATTCAAAGTTCACTTCGCCATCACACGCGAGCAGATACTTTCAAGACAAATACATGAAGCGAGCTTTCCCCCAAATTATAGAGCAGGATAGTCCCGATTTGCATATCTCTTTAGCCTTTTGGGCGCGGTAGATAAAGGGGTTTGGAGACGAGACGAGCAGGTGATAAGCTAAGATGCAGCACTGGAAGCTCATGTGCGGATGGAGATGATAATATATATTTGACTGGAAACTTTCTAGCTGAACCGACTTCTGGAATCCACCACCAATACCCCCTGCAAACGAAACCCCGATAGAAAAATGTTGGAAGAGAAGCCAGTAAGACTGTCTTGCAGAATCACTTCGCCCATACGTGTCAGTTTTCGCTTTCTTCCGGGGTGTTGGCGTTGAATCTGGAACCCCGAAGATATTTGAGAAGTACTGAGATCGGATTGAAACTTTTATAACTATTCTAGTATTGGGAGGAGACCAACCACAATTGGTTGAAGTTTTTATTCTTCCAGACAAAGTGGGAGATTCGCCGAAATTGTTTGTTCGGCATGCCGGGTAAGGTTGGAGGTACAGACGCAAATATAAACATCGCAAAAGATCTGATTCCAGTAATTTTTTATATCAGTAAATATCTGATACATAATAGGAATTTATAAAACGTACTCTACACAGGTATTATTCAATACTATGAACGCTGGTAAGTAAGGCATCGTGAGCTGATTTGGTTTGCTGTCCGTCCATAAAAGTACAGTTAGTGGACACAACCGTCAAGCACGAAAAAAATCTCCCGTCAAATCTATATCCGTGCCCTCCTACGATTAACTAATGCTTGGAGCTTGGATTGAACTCGAATCAACCCAAGTAAGAGCAAGTGATGACAAAACTCAATCATGTTCCAATTTGAGGGAGGGTCTACGGGCAAATCGATGCAGGGAGGTCGAAATGGCTCGACGGTTGTCGTATCACATGAAACCATTAAGGAAGTGAGGGAGAATCTCGACGGACGAATTCTTGGTTTCGGTGTTATTCTGGAACGACAATATCTTTACTTTCCGCCCTCAAACATACATACTCCAACTCGTGCATTGCAAGAATCCCATTCAAGCTCACGCCCCATATCCACCCTAGTCACCCGCTCTTGGATCCTCTGTGTAGCTTCATTAGCCACGTTCGTATAGTTAGCGGCGACCTCGACACATTTATCAACCGGTCACTAACTGAGCCTGGTAGTATGCGGATGCTGGATATTTGGGTTACAAATGTTTTCGATGTCGTCGTGAGAAACGGAGCTACGTTCTTGCTACGCTCCGGCTTCCCAAAGGAGGGAATTCGCCGGTATTAGTTCCGCCTTCTGACTCTTTTGCTCGCGAGGAAGAGCCGTGCTCTGGTTCTCTCTTGGAGTTAGACTATCGAGCTGTGACCATACAATCGAGATGTCTGGCCTAGTGAACGGAAAAAGGGATGCTCTGGTTCAGCAAATTAATCAGCGTAAAGGGAGAAGTGGCATGGACATCTTCCCTGCGAGAGACTTGCGGTGCCACTGAGCTTGGCGTTGCTTTCTGGCCACGCCGCATGAGAAGCGCGGTGGTGCTTCTGATTGACGAAATTGTCTTACTCGGTTTTGGTGTTCATGGAATAGTGAGCTGGAGCATGGACATGAGCAGGTGCTCGGTTCTGGATTCTATTTATTTGCTACAGTTTGGCGTCCGTAACTGAATACTGAGACTTACGATCAGCCCAATGTCGACGGCATGGGGCTGCTTCGAGAGAAGTACATTGATGGATCCGGACGAGCATCTTGGTTCTACATGGACGCTGGTGCGTTTCTGACAGTTTAGTGGGCTCTATAGACTAGATTGAGACAATCGGGATGGCTCGAGTCCGTTTTGAGAGAAATGGGTTAACACATCTGGCCGGTCACTGTGGTTCTGCGCGGACGCTGGCGCATCTTTGACAATTCAATGGGCTTCTGGTGTCGTAGGAATTTTCGCAGGCGGAATCGTCCCGGACGAGCTACTCTAACCTGCCATGATTGACGATTATTTTGGTCTGATGACGAGCGTCGCATAGGTTGTGATCTGGCAGCGCTGATCATTGGTTACTATCCAAGTGAGTAACGAGGGGTTGCAAGCGCAATTGCACACGCATACGAGAGGAGAATGATAGCACAGATCTTGAAATCTCGAGTTTCCTTTTGTAGTCTCTCGTTCTGAATTCGCAAGTTTCAAATTGTTCACCAAAGTTTCGCTCAACGTTCTTAGACTCGCCCACTGCTCCTGGTTCCTAACTTCTACTATCGCCCAGTGGCAGTCAATTTACAGAACTTGCTTTTCCAAAACTACCTCTTTCTGCTTTCCAAGTGAAAGTTTCGCTCGATGTCTGAAACCACCAATGATCCCAACAGTTGCTATTTACGAGCACAAGTCCATGGGTTGAACGGCGGATGAGTCAAATGCAGCTGCCATTCCAATGTGCGAGTGCACGAATGTTGAATGGCGGGTGAGTCCTATCCAATGCGCTTGTATTTTGAAAACGCAAGTATGCGAAGGGTTGAACGGCATGTGAGGAGCACACCTGCCGTTTCATGGCAGGAAACCGTCGGTTGAACAACGCTGACACCATATATTATTGGTCAATATTTACAATTATTATATAATGTTTATATATGTCATAGTTTGATTGGTCAATAGAAATTGACCAATTAAATTATTGAATTGATAAAATAAATATAATTTTTATTAACCCAAATAGAAAATAATAAAATTATTTATAATAAATAATTAAATTAAATTAAAATAAATTCATAAATAATATTTAAATAATAACCTGGCCGAATTAGAATATAATTGATCTATTAATCGAATAGATCGTATAATTTGATATATTTGGGCTTTTTTATTAATTTTTTTTAATTGGATTATTAAATAATCTATAATATTTGCCGATTATTTATAAATAATATATTTTTTTTATTAATTTATTTGCGGATTAATTTTTTAATATAGGGGATAATATTATCCCTAGGTTTGTTATTTATAATATTTAATTTATTATAAAAGTAATAGTTAGAAATAATTTTATAATAAAAATTAAATTGATAATTGTCTGAAGTAAAAATAATTATATAATAATAAATATATTTAATTTCTTTAATACTAAATAATTTAGAAAAGATTTAAAAAGAAATCAAATCTTTATTTTTTTATTAATTTTTGTTTTTTATATTTTTATTTTATATTATATTTTTAATATTTTTTTAGTTATTTTTATTTTATATTTAATTAAAATTAAAATTGCAAAATTTAAATAATAAAATTTGCAACTGAATCAAATCTCAAAAAAGATTATATAATAAAATAAATAATAATAGAAAAATATATTAATAATTTTTTATAATAATAAAAACTAATATTTCTAATTCTGAATATTATTATAATTAAGTCGAAGAAATATAAATCGTTATTTTATTATATAATTTCTTATTGTATTATTTGAAAAAATATTTTATTTTAATATGGTTTTGGTTTTAGAAATAATTAATTTTTTTAATTTTTAAAAACTCGAATTTTTTTTTTTTTGAATTTAGGTTTTTAATTAAATTGATTAATCAAATTAATAAAATCGATATAAATCTAATCGAAGTAATATTAATTAATAATTGATTTAATTGTTTTAAATATTTAATTAGATTAAGAAAATTGACAAATTATATATTATTTTAAGATCTATTTAATATTTTTTTATAAGTTTTATTAATATTTATAATAATAAATTAATTATATTTCCTTTATATAGGATAATTGAGTAATAAAATTATTTATTAATATAATATAAATTATAATATATCCCAGCAATCAGATAGAAATTATTATATTTATATATAATATATTATTTATTTAATTCTATATTCCAAATTGTTTTAAATTTTTTATAAATCTGATTATTATCAAAAATGAATATTTGCAAATCTAATAAATAAAAAAATATATTTTGGCAATTTTTTTATATAATATTATTGTAGTGGTGGATCAGATGACTGGCTCGCGTCAGGTGATCTGCCTGAATTCTACTTCTAATATTTAAGTGCAAAATTCCTCCTTAGGTAGAAAAGAAACAAAAACAAGATTTCTTTTCCTAATTATTAAATAATAACTATTATTTGAAGGAATATAATATACTCTTTTTTGTTTTGGCCTCTTCATTATTTTCTATTATTGAATATATAAAAGTCGGAAATTTTTTATAATAGTTTTCGAATATAATATTTATATAAATAATAAAAAAGACTATTTCTTAATTTTTTATAAATAGAAAAATATTGGGGTAAAAAGGAAACTTTTGTTAAAAATAATTGAAAATTAATAATATTAATAATTTCTGGAAATATATTGATTATATATATTATAAAAAAAAAAAATAAAAAAAAAATAATAAAACTTAAAAAAAAAAATTCCAATAATAATAAAATTTTTTATATAAAAAATAATACAAATATTAAAATAAAAATAATATTAATAATTATAAGAATCGAGGGATTCGATTTATTATATTATCAAAATTATTCGAGAATTTATATATTAAATTAAATTATTATTGTTAAAATTTTAAAATTTATATAATTTGGAATTATTTAAATTTATTAGGAAATATAATATAAATATTAAAATCGAAAAAAATAATAAAAATTAAAAAATCTATAATTAAATCTTAATAAAATCGATAAATATTATAATCCAATTACGAAATAGATGTTTTTATAACCTCAATCAACATTTATATTAACTATATTAGATTTATGAACATTATAATAATGTTACCAAATATTCATATTCACGGTTACCACACAGCAGGGCGAGGAACCGAAGGGCAGGAGAACCCAATACTCCTGCCTTTCAAATGCGCAAGTATTGAACGGCGGATTTATCTCACTGCTCCTGCAGTTTTGGAGAGTTTTGCATAATACGTGCGCGCCAATGATGCAATTGTGTTTGCGGCAAGGGAAGAAACCGTAGGGGTGACTTGGACTATAAACCCTCCCCTCCCCACCGGATTTCCCCCGAACTCGAGATTGTTGTAAGCTGCCCTTGTGTAACTAGTTTGGTTCTCCATTAAGTTCTGATCGGCGTTGTTGGATTTGTCGGGGGTCTTTGATGCGTGGTTGGTCTCGATGCTTGCGTCGGTTGCCGCGATGCTGCTGGGCAAGGAACAGAGAACATGGAGCTTATCGACAGATTTTCCAATGCGAGAAGTGTATTTATTGCGAATCTTTGGGTTGAAAACCATATATCAATCCATGTCTTCAGTGGCCTTGTGGTGCTTGCCATGGCAGATCGGGCCGTGGGATATTGGGTGAGCTCGGGAGAGATTGAGGTAGGTTTGCGTACAGTGGAGGTGATCGTAGTGCACCTAGCTAGGTATGATGGATCTGTATGGGTCAAGGCTTCGTACACTCGCGGATTTCCAGTTGCGCGTTTCCGCCTTGGTGAGCTCGACTCTAAGTGGAGAGGAGGGCCTCGAGCCAAATGAGTACATGTATGAAGGAGATGGAGTGAGAAGTTGGCTCCAAGAGAGAAAGCTTAAGATACAAGATGAAGTGTGCAGCTGCGCTACCTTGTCAGTGTCACTCATAGGCCTAGGCGCAGCTCAGCGAGGGGCAGACGTGGCAGTAAATCATATATTATGCAATGCGTTTTGCCTTCGTCGCTGCAAGCAACGCGCAACGTCCCCAGTCAATGCATCGCCCAACCAACCAGATCCCAATCGACCAACAGTTTAGCTTCGATTTTATGATTCGTCAAAAAAATTATGTCCATTCTCCCTTATATCCTAATTCCCCATTTACAGAAGGTAGGTTGCTAATCCTCTCAAAAGTTCAAAATCTCTGATATGTTGTTCTAGGACCTTCGGAGTGAGGTAAATGGGACATGCAAATTCTGGGAATCCCGTTGTTGAAGTTACAGCTTCCAGATCCCAGGGATTTGTTCCTATTACAGTAATCATTGAAGTTCTGATGGCAAAGGTTTCTTCTCAAAATAGCTCTTCGTAAGCTCACCCTACCCCTGCCCGAAACGTGGCGATCGGTCCCGCTGACTGAAACCTTCAGTCATTTGAGTTCTTACCCCTTCAGCTGCTAACTAGTGGATCACTATTATCATAGAAGAATTAAAGTCCGCGGTTGATTTGACCAAACTCGGAGAAAGATGGTTGGCTATCTCGTTGTTGAAAAGACGAATAAAGGATACTCTTGTTTCTTCTTTCGGAGCTGACATCCATGTCCCTCAACGTAAAACCGGGGATGCGCATTTCATTGTAGAGCTGAATCATTCGGAACTTTCCATGTATAAGGTCATTGTTCTTGATTCAAAATAGCGCTAACATCCTGTTTTCTTTCCAAGCAAATTTCTCTACTCTTGTCTTGCCAACCTTAATTTTGCTCAATCCACAAAACTAAAATCGAAAAATTGAGCAAGCTCAAAAGTTTCAATATAGTTTCCCAAATGCCCTCTAAGCACACAAGGAGGAAGATGGTTTTGATAAATATTTGAAGGAAACGCAAAGTCTCTAAATATATCATCAGATTTGTTCCCCAACTAGTGGGGCCATATTCGTTAGTTACTTCTAGATTGAGAACATCCAGTAAAATGACCTTACCAAAACTACCAGAAGTATATTGGAGAATGCGATATTAGATACTTGGGGCTGATTTTCCGGATCTGCAGGTACTTTAACAAAATATCTAGAATGGCGCTATTTTCGAACTGACCTGGGACAATATTCTTGTTCCGATGATAGCCGAGCCAAATTCCATATACTGTAATACAAACCATGGACACCCCAAAGACGATCCCACTGATTGCTGGAATTGTCCAAGGGGAGTTCTGTAAGGAGCTTGTAAAACTGAAAGGTTCGGATATATTCATTTCTTGAAATAGTGAACGGAGAATATTGGGAGTATTCGAAATCTTTCTGGAACCAAAATGTTTGTCTTGACCTTTTTTAAATAGAGATTGTTATGGCGAGGGCCAAGGATTTTCTTACTGAGCCCCATTTGAGTAGTTCTACGACGGTTTTGCAAGAAACGAATAAGGACTGTATTTTCCATCAACAGAAAGGGAAAATGTGGGGCTGGGAAGGTTTTGTTTCTGGCGAATAGGGCCACCGATATGGCATGCATGAAGGTTTTGATCTCAGCCAATGAGAGCGCAACCCGAGCGCAACCGCACATGCAACAGTCTTTAGCCCATGCAACAACCTAGGGTAACGTCCATCCCTGCGTGGCGGAAAACCCTACGTGCCGGAACGACTTCATAGTTTAAAAATTTTAAATCTCCATTATATAAATATATAAAATTATAATTAATTTACTCCTATTTTTTGGTTATTTTTTTATAAAAATTTAATTTGGAATAAAAAAGTATTATAATTATAATATTATTATTAATTATTCTATCGGCGGTGTTAAAATTATTTTTTATTATTTTTCCTTATTTTATTACAATTATTAACCTGTTTCCAAATTTTAAAATTTTAAAATAAAGCTTTTATTAAAAAAAAAATATAATTTTAAATTTTGAAAATATAAAATATAAAATATAAAAAAATCTAGTACCGGATTTATTCGGATGAAATAAAAGGAAATATATAATATATCAAGTATTTTAATAAACGAAAAAAATACTTATATAATATTATATTTATAATTATGTTAAATTAATCATATTATATTGAATATTATATAAAATTTATATAAAATATAATGTTATTTTAGAAATTTTTATAAATAATTATATATATATCCGTTTTTATATAAAATTACTAAATCGTTCCAATTTTTATTCCATTTTTATATAAAATATAAAAATAATATTTCATAAGCGACCACGTTAGTAAAACCCCGGCAAAAACCTCTCTGCTAGGAGAGCCTTAAATATATAATACTAAATCAAAATATAATAAAATCCCTCTGACTATCCTTTATTATTACGATTATAAACAGTTTTTGAAAGAAAAAAGGTCCAGGGTTAATAATATTTTATTTTATTGGAGGAGAAAGTCCTCGAAAAGTATTTGAAATTAATAATTGACCTTGGGAATCTTATGCGAATTAAATGCCTATTTACCCTCGTTTTCAATATCACCCGCTAGTATTTGACGAATAAAATAATCAAACCTCTAAGCAAGAACTAGTCTCAAGATTTCTAGAAGTATTATTTAGCACTTAAATTACAACAAATAAAAACAATAGTCTAAGAATACCACGAGAATATTATTTATAATAAAATAATATATTAATTTAAGATAATTGTAGAAATATTACAAAATCTGGCTATTCTCGCTAAGAACATTTATAATATAAACAAGATTGGAGTTATATTATATATATCTAGTTTTATCAAAATTTTGATTAATAAGAATAACCCGCGAGATTATAGAGGCATAGATATTAAATATATAATAGTTATTATTATTGAATATATTAATATAAACAATAGATTTTTATTATTAATAATTATTTGGCCAATTATAACTTATTGAAGCAATTAGATCATATTTTTTATTCCTAGATGGTATTATATATATTCCGAATCTAGATATATTAATTCTAAAATTAATTTAAAATAATTTAAATATATATTTGATTCTCAAATAAGAAAATAGATTAATCAGAAATCCCGGGTATTGATTTGTGACAATTTCGGGATATATAAGATTTTTAAAATTTTAAAATTTTATTTCGAAAATAATATTATTTTATATCGTTTCCCCTCCTACATCTCCTATAAACTCCAGTTTTGCAACGTTGGAGTATTTGCCCCCTTAAAGATAATCTATCGCGATAAAACTGAAAAATTGTTTTAAGAAAGGGCAAATATAATCGGTAAATAATATTTCATCTTTTTATATAGTCCTGCAAAAAAGAAAATGTTTATAAAGAGAAATATTATAACTGTATAAACAGTTTATAATTTGTTTCCGTTCAATCTAAATAAAATTCTCAAAATGATACCAAAGTCTCCTATTCAATTAATTGTTCCGAGGGCCGATAAGATAAAAATAGATTCTTATTATCAAAATAAAGTATTACAAACGTCTATAACGCCAATATTAATAGAAAATTTTGCGTCATTATATAATCTGATCAAATAGAATATTTATATATTTAATAGAACGAATATATAACACCTGGAGAAGTATATACAAAAATTTGTCGATATTATCCAGATATTCTTCACTAAATGTATTTTCCTCCATGATTAAAAGTAAATATTAATTAAAATAAATAATAAAATTAAAATTTACTAGTCAATCTAATCATTTGTATTCGGGAAGGCGAAGATAATAAGTTTTGAGGACATCGAGGTGGCATGAGTAGTACGTGCTGCGAAGGAGGTTATCAAGGGCAAGGGGAAGCGTGGTCGGAAGCGTAAAAGTACTGCGCTAGAGGCAGATGAGCCAGAGCCAGAAATGGCGCGGATGATCGATGCGCCAATGCCATAGAGGGCGCCAATTGCGCAGATGATATGAGACTATTGCACAAAAGGATAGACAATCGTTTCTCGTTTCTTTTAGTTCGGATTTGGTTTTTGGAGGCAGGAAATCGGATAGTTATAGTTAATATTCGTAGTATTCTCGGCGCAATAGAAGAAGATGGAGTTATGGTTCGCCTGCAAGTCATTAGCAAGCAGTCTTTATGTTGAGGCCAGACTCTTAACTCAAATCTTTCACACCAGTTCACAGCTGCGTCTCGAGGAGTGTTGCATAGGTGAAGTTTTTATGTTGTGGCTACAAGGGAATCGGGAAACTCTATGAGATAATCATACCAGGAGGTCAATGAACATGAATAATACATCAATTGTGTCCAGTAAAGACGGTGCGCCTCACCATTCTAAATTCAACCAAAACCGCAACCACAAAACCATTCCCTAGCTGCCCTCACAGCACCAAATTGAGCCATACCATGCTGGTGTTGATCACGACGCCGCCACTGAGACCACCCAAAAAAGACCATCACAGCAACAGAAACTATTGCTACTACAACACCAGCAATGGTCCACCTCGTGGACAGGTCGGTGGTGCTATTGCTATCCGCTTTATTTGTTGCGGATGTCGTCGGTGAGATTGTTGGATCTGAGGAAGTGCTTGTGCGTGTTGGAAAAGTCGAGATTGGGGAAGTCGACACTGCTGTGAAAGGAATCGAATAAGTATCGCTCTTCATTTGAGGTCTCGAGTCGACTAAAGGAAAAGCTTGCCTCTACTTGAAGAGATGCCAGTATCACTGGAGGCAGAAGTCGGTCCCGTCTTTGCTGAGGACATTGTCTTTACTGGGCCTTCTGTGGTTGATATATTGCTCGTGACTGCAAATGAGACGCAGTCAACCTCCAATCTGATATCAAGGAGCCCAGAGACAGTAATAGTACAGGAGCTCCTAAGCAAAGGCCAAGGATATGAAATGGCCATGCTGCATGGGTTGGCGGGGAAGAAGATACCACAACAACTTTAGTGATAGTCGAAGTAGCAATGCCTCTTTCGACGGTGGCGGTAGCAGTTGTGGTAGTAGTGACGGTAAACGCACCTGGAGTAGGTGTCGCTGAGGCAGTTCCAACAGTAGCACCAGAATATCCCTTCTCCGAGCAGTAGTTTTGGAGAAAGCTAGTAGCCGTGGTCTTGTCGTCTGGATCACTGCAAAACGTATTCGCCTGACTCTCTATGACGCTGACTCCTTTGGTCATCGCACCCGGACGACATAGACATGGATTGGTGTCACAGTTAACAAGAAACTTGAACTCGATCTCGTTGAAGCATATCCTTACACAGTCGCGCAGATTTGGCCACGCACTCATTGTGGAAAAGACGATGGCGTCCGATTGTGCGATGTTTTGCGATAATACACATACAAAGAATGCGGCGTACTGTAAGCAGCATCCCAGGACGATATGAGTCTTCAGGGTGATCATGTTGGGCTAACGATATAATACGATGTCAAGTTGGGGGGCTTGGGGTGCTGTATTTGTGGTCAATTCTGCTCAAGAAACCTGGGCCACGAAGAATAATGGAAATGGGATCAATACTGGCTGATCTACTCCGTTTATGTCGTCGACTCCCATCGTGACTGCAAGCCCCTGAAGGGAAAGCCTGATAAAATGCCTTGCGCGCTTTATCTCTGAGACTTTTACCGTATTCATTTCCACATGGATGGCCACATAAAAGCCTCGATTTGATCAATTGGATGCACAAGGCTTGGCCGACCAATAGTGTGAGAATAGAAAATCATGAGGCGAAACTTGGCACTTGCTGAAACTCTTCTACTCGATGAGTTTGCCAGAAGAGAAGATGGTAACTTTGGGACTTTTAATCCAACATTTGATACCTTGACCTTCACCTGATACCAGTCCATCCAGGGAAGACGATCTCCCAGGAGGGGTAAGATACACTCAAGATCTTCTCGATACTGCGGCTGTGACAGGTCCAGATCCGAGACCAATCGATAGGCAGCAAGCGCCACCAAGGCTCGGCAATGGACTGTCTGGCAGACCTCAATAATCCAGAGGAAGAGAGCCTAATGATGGCTCATGCTTTTCTGATCCATCAACCACTCACGATGCATTTGCAACCGAGTGGCTTGAAACCTCGTCCAAATAAGGCATCACACAAGGAGTTTGCCGGCTCAGCTTGAATTGCACCTGGTTCCACCTCTTGCTAGATTTGTGTGCTCGGAGCCGTACGAAGCTAGTGAAAATATCGTGCCTGCTACGAGTTGATTCCGCTAGCAAAACGTAACGATCTCGCGAACAAGATGAAAGCATATTTCGCCTGAGAAGTCTACACCACCGCGGCCTGCTCGTTGCCCGATGTAGGACCATTTCAACTCTCCACTCCCTCGCCAGCTCGCGACGTCCTACCCATGTGTGTGTGGTGTGTCCGTACGTCTGCGCGGTGCACAGTCTCGTACAGGTGTAGCCAGAAGTTCGACTTCTATTTTCTCTCCGTAGGCAGTACTGCGTGAATGGTTGGTACCTTGAAACATCTTCGTTAGAACTGCTGCTTCCGCTGCCTAACTTCACTGATACTGACCTGAAGTGGTAGGATAATCCTGGGTAGCTGTTCCTCTTTTACTTGGTAATTCTGGCATATCTCGCAAGGGATACGCTCTGAGGCCGTAATCCAGAACGGCCGAGAGAGTTTGCCCACTTGGCCTCTGCTCCCTACGCTTGCAACGGTCGCAGGCTTCGGGTACCTCCAGCCACTGTTGGCCTTCATGCCTAAGGCTTCAAAAATGAAATTACAGCGTAAATATTATGGGACGTGCGGGGTCGTTTCGCTCTAACCAAAAATCGTTTCGCTCTAACCCAAATATCGTTAGTCGCCTCCACTCGAGGTACAGATCCGCGTGGCGATCATGCATGAATTTGCGCGCCACAGCAGCCACAAGGCTGATAACGGTTTGCCATTAATACAACTTGTTGGATAATGGTCTTTTTGAGGAGAAGCCAGGAGAGAGAGAACCACCTGAAGCAGGGATTAAGACGCTAAAAACGCTAAAATCTTGGCTCATCTTTTGGCGTAAGTACTTTAATCCTTGTATTTTGATTGGATTATAATCAGTTGTACAAATCATATACAAGCTACATACACAAGCCACACACACGAGCCATACACACGAGCTATATACAAGCCACACATCTAAACTACATATACGAGCTATATATCTAAATAAAATAAATAAAATAAATAAAATAAATAAAATAAATAAAATAAATAAAATAAATAAAATAAAATTTAAATAATTTATTATATATTATAAATATTATTTATTTAAAAATATTAAATATTTTTAAAATTTTGCAAATTTGATTTTAATTAATAATATTAATTATATAAATTAAAAAAGAAATAAATTTATAAAAATTTAAAAAATATAATTAAATAAATAATAATTTTTTGAATATTTAAATAAAATTAATTTTATAATATACATATTATAA
>Ga0247778_1000306_pt1 | contig 76785 bp, 74 predicted proteins | sample UWRJL049202B5_FD_179939 | JGI IMG/M metagenome (GOLD analysis project Ga0247778, IMG submission 179939) | Plant litter microbial communities from Arlington Agricultural Research Station in Wisconsin, United States - UWRJ-L049-202B-5 | ecosystem: Environmental > Terrestrial > Plant litter >... | reverse complement strand
TGGGGATTGGGGTGGGTTGTATTTTGCCATTTTCGCTGCCCTGTGTAAACCTCGTAGAAGAGATGGATGTGAGAGTGGTGGTGTGTAGTTGGGAGCTGGAGGTTGAAGTTTGAGGAAGACGAGGCTGTTGTGGAGCCTTCTTCGGTCTTGTCGCCTCTTGGTGCTCGCCTTTCGGAAATTAATCTTAAGACTTGAAGACTTGAAGAAACCTGATATGTGTCGATTGTTGATGAGTTAAAGAAACGGTTGCGGCTCTTGATAGCGAGGTTCGAATGACTTCACCTCGTCGTCTGCTTGCGTCGTCATGCACCAGAAACGGCTAATCGAGGTACTGAAATACGAAGACTAAAACCTTTCTTGGGATAGTGAATTCCGCGTATCCGGGGTCTTTCTAAAGAAATAGTCTGAAAGATGAGGCGAATAAGTTGGATGAAGGGAAGAAGGAAATGTGGCGATTACGACGGGAAGGAAGTTTGAAGACGATGGATGGAAAATGGAGAAGTTGCAAAACATTTGTTGTCGCAAGCATCGATGCCACATTTGTGGCTGAGCACTTGGGGATCTTCTGACTAAGAAACATGCCCCGCGATGGGATGAAAGATCCCCTCGTTTTCATCTGGAAAGATTTAGATATTTGAGACGAAAGCAGTGTAATCACTTACACGCCTGTAAATCATCGTCGTATACTGCGTATATCTGGAGCAACACTTAACGAATCTATTATTACATTTTCTGCACGTTTGTCCTTGCTTCCAACATATTGGCGTCTTCGGCATTTGCACGTGTATATCCCCAGCTTCAGCTCCCAGCCTCCTCGATATCGAAACACCAACACCCCTCGTTCCCGTTTACCAGTCAACACTATCCGCTCGAATAGAGTAAATAAAACCAACCCAGCCTCCCTATTTACTTTGAGAGATATTCAAGGGGGTCATTGAGTTTCCCCCTCGAACGGAAAAACAATACAAGGCGTTGCGCTGAGCTGCACAAGCTTCGGAGATCCTGATTTGATTCAGCCTTGAACCCGAACATGATGCAGCCTGCTGCGGCAACCTAAACCATCTTCTCTTCTCTTCTCTTCCCACCTTCTTACTCTCACTCCTCATCCCATCATACTTCCCTACGCCGTCACTCGTTCAATCATTATTATCCAATAATACCAATACCAATCTTACTATTTCCAATACTGTGGAGAGATCTAACAACCGTTGTTATCGCAACACCCTCCCCCGGGAGCTCGGACCCGATAAACAAGATCAGCAGCCTGGCCTGGCGCAGTGAAACAACAATCACATCATCATCAGCTTCACACAACCTCACTCTCTCCATACAAAGAGAGCGCGCGCAGCGCAGCGCACCGGAATCTTCGCATCGCCTTGCGAAGGCATCGAAGTATTCAAAGTCGCAATGGCTCCAATTCCATTCCCCGACTTCAATGCGAAGACCGCAATAGCCAACCTCGCGAGCCGCATCCCAACAACACCCCTCTTCGCACGAGCAGCATCGCCGGCGCCAACATCCACCATTCCCTCCTCCTTTTTATCACGTATCCTCCATCCCCGCGCAACGACCAGTATAATACCCACAGGCTACGGATCCATTGATTCCGGTCCTTCACCAGGGACGGTTGTTGGTATTGTCCTCGGCTCTGTCGGCGGCTTCTTGTTGGTGCTTTGGTTGTTTTATACGTGTATTAATTTCGGCGGTGGATGGGGAGGCGGCAGTACGTATACAGAGAGTGTGGTTGTGAGAGAGAGAGATAGGCGGAAGAGCCACCATGGAAGTCATCGCGGTAGTCATCGGAGTAGGCGGGCCTCTGAGGTATTTACTTTCCTTTCCTTACTTCACCCCAATTTCATCCTTCTCTTCCAATTGAGAAGGTCATTTGAGTTTGTTTGGATCGAGCCCAAAAACAAAAGAAAACTCTACTTACAGATTCCCATCAACTAACAGCACCACTCCACCACATACAGACTGTAGAAATCCGCGAAACAACACGCGCCCGCCCGCCCTCCCCCATCCGCATCGTCCGCGAACCATCGCCAGTCCGCAGCGAACGCATAATAGTTGAAGAATCGAGGGAGACGCGCAGGGCGCCGCTTAGAAGGGAAAGTGATGAGGTGGTGGTGATTGAGGAACATAGTCCCCCGAGACGGAAAAAGAGTCATAGGGAGAGGGAAGATAGGGATAGGGATGTGGAAAGTGGTTTTAGGACTGTGGATCCTTTGGCGTATGGGGGTGTGGTTGGGGGGAACTCGAGGAGGGGGAGTAGGAGGCGGGATTGAGATGTTTGTATGATTCGTTATGGATGGATAGGGTAGGTGGGTATATATGGATAGGTTGGTGTTGGGAGGGATACTCGGGCAGCAGGACAGGCATCGCATTGCACTGAAAGGGGTGCGGTCATCGCTGGGTTTTGCTGTTTGGGAAGGGGATATCCATAACCTGGGCTTGGGATTGCTTTGAGCATAGTATATTGTGCTTTTTTATACCTGATGGGCGAGTAGCATATAAATGTGGATATGTAGCATAATGAAATACGATACCGGTTGACTTGACACTTTGAGACTTTGCTTCGTGGGTATTTGAACACAGATATGTCCAGCACTCCTTATTGATACCTGCTTACAGACCACCGGTTTCAAACCTGCAACTTCCCATTTTATCCACAGGCAAATAGATCTCTAAGTGTCAGCTCGCTCTCTCTACGCGCTTGTACATTCATCTGCTTAAACTTCGGACGATACCAAGAATCGTCTTCGCATCTCCAATGCAACAATGAATAGTAATCGGGTTCTCCTGCCTCGATCATGAATACCGAGACGCGGAATTCAAGATGAGCAAGACAGGCTGAAGTCCGTGTCTGGTTTAGCAAACTCGAGAACGGGACACTTGTTCCCAAGACTACCGTATCAAAGCGCGAGTCAATTGGCTTCGAGTCGACCGACGCCAGACCCGAAAGCCGATTCAGATCGGCAATCCCGATGCCTGCGCCAATTCCGAAGCCCCCAATGTATATCCGCCCACGAGGTCCTATCGAAAAAGCATGCATGACTACTAGCCACCTCAAAAGCGAAGATCCCAGTAAATAGAAAACCGACTATTGAGAATTCAGACACAAATCAAAGACCCAAACAAAAAACAAGAAAAACAAATGCTGTTATTGAAATATTGAATCCATGTGATTCACCCCATCAATCAGCAAGCTGCATGTGCATTTTACCCCAGGAAATCGAAGTAACCTAGTATCGGTATTGTGCTCACGATTTCCTAATTGGCTTGCCGATCACTCTTCATTTCCAGGCTTGACTTCAAGTAAAGGAGGGGGGAGGTGGAGGTTAGGAGCGATGCAAATCCGATGCTGACTGCATAACCAACACCGACATCGCTCTGAACTGGACGGTCAAAAGCCTCTTATTTGACGATACATATACCAAGAATCAACGGCGGGGAACGTGAGGGCTTTATTCTCAGATGATCATGGATACGGCATGCAGAAACCGACACACGGAGATTGTATGCCGGTGGTCTAGAAGTTTGCACGTCGAGAAGGCGGTGGAAGAAATGGAAGGATTATGGAAATTCCCATGAGTAGAGAATCCAATCGGAGATTTTCCATGGCGACGATACCGGGGCGCGCTATCCTCATAAGCGGATGCTGAAGGGCGCGCTCGTCAATTTTCTTGACAAGATGTCCGCCCCACCTTTGCTGCATGCATGGCTAGTCGGAGCAGACACCGCTGGGATGGATGACTGTTCACCTCAGCTCATACCTGTTGATACCTAGTATGGAGGGGAAGGGAAGAGGTCACGTACAGAATTTATTATTATTACCAGAGAGTGAAGAAGCTTAATCAAGCTCCTCCTCCCTTCCTCTCTTCAGTCCACGCCTTTCCTTTGATTTGATTTCTCCCCTCATCTCAAATCCTCCCAATTGACGAGAGTGACACCAATCCACTCTCACTCTCACCCCGCGCCCTCTGAATGACCACCATCCACGAAGCTATGGACGAATTCTTCAACTTCGAAGACGCCGCCCACGACTCCCATCCCAATCCCCACCCAGACCTCTCCTTCACAGACTACCCCTCAGGACCCTACGACCCAACCCTCGCCTTCGCCGAGCCCGAAAATGACGAAAACTCCTTCACCTGCCTCCAACACTTCAGCAACTCCGAAGAACAGCTCGCTCTCGAAGGATGCATGGACACTGCGCTCCTCACTCCCGCTGACTTCACCGATTTCGGACGCTGGATAGACGGCTCTGGCGTCCCCACTGAACCTTGCGCTTATTGTCGCCGCATGAGAATTCATTGTAAGATCATTAATGAAGGTTTGAGAAAGGGCAGTTGTACCAGTTGTGTGGCGCTGGCTAGGAGTTGTAGCTTGACGCATGATCCGGCGAGGGGGGTTGATGTTGCGCAGGAGAGGGCCAACGATAAGTTTCGTTGTCTACCGCCTAAGTTTTGTCTGCCGGGCAATACGATTGAGGATTCTTCTGCTGAAGGAGAATTTGATTTTATGTCGTTGGAGCCGGGCATGGATCCTGCAGTCAGAGATGAAGAGGTGCCCGCTATGGCGTGTGGGTATTGTCGTATTAGAGGGTACCAGTGTAAGCAGACGCCGCTGGAAGATGGACGCCTGGGGCCGTGTACGAGTTGTATTGCGCTGGATCGCCATTGTAATTTGGGGCCGCAGAATATTCCGAGTGATTGGAAGTTGCATGATGTTGCGGATCCGGCGAGTACTTGGGGTCCTTCTCAATCTCCTTTGGAATCACCGAAATCATTCTCACGCAATGGGTCAGCTTCAAACTTGCTTTCATTGCGTTCATCAGAGGAGAACCTGAATGATGCCAGTGAGCATAGTCCTAAAGTCGGCGCCAGGTTCTCGAGAGAAGCTCTTCGTGTCCTCAGAGGCTGGCTGTCAACACATCACCGCCACCCTTACCCAACAGACGAAGAGAAAGAAGCACTGCAGCGCCAGACTGGTCTCAACAAAACCCAAATCACCAACTGGCTGGCCAATGCTCGGCGCAGAGGAAAGGTTCGGGCACCTCGATCCACATCTCCTAGTGTGAGCAACTACGCCAAAGCTATGGACATCCCACGCCGTGCTACACCTGCACAGGAAAGTATGAACCCCTTGGAGCGATGGAAACATTCCCCTCCTGAAAACGAACCTGCTTCGGTGACAGCTATTGCAAAGGCTGTGTCTTCTACCTTTTCATCTGGTCGTGACAGTCCGTATACTACCAGCTATGGCCATTCAGATGATGGTTCTGCGCGCTCTCTATGCAACGTCTCCTCGACTTCCAGTCTAGGGACCTCGCATTCATCTGGAGGTTCATTCGCCTCGGCATTCTCTCACAAATCGAGGGGCTCATTTGGCTCATTTGGCTCTTTTGGAAACAGAGGACGAAGACGCCGTCGTCGAGCTGCACCGAAGCCAGTCAAGGTGCCTAATATGAATGGTCCCATCCGGACTTTCCAATGTACTTTCTGCACCGAAACATTCAAAACGAAACACGACTGGCAGAGGCATGAGAAGTCATTACACTTGTCACTTGAGCGGTGGATCTGCTGTCCGAATGGACCAACTCAATTCAGGCCAGAATACGATCATATGAGCTGTGTGTTCTGTGGACTTGCAAACCCCCCTGATGGACATGCCGAGATGCACAATTACTCCAGCTGCGCAGATCGCTCACTCGAGGAACGAACATTCTATCGTAAAGATCATCTCCGCCAACATCTCAACCTCGTCCACGACGCCAAGTTCCAGGGCTTCTCCATGGAATGCTGGAAAGTAGTAACACCCGAAATTCGTTCCCGCTGCGGTTTCTGCGGCATCGTAATGGGCTCTTGGGGTTTCCGAGTCGATCATCTGGCTGAGCACTTCAAAGGCGGTAAATCTATGGCTGACTGGAAGGGAGACTGGGGTTTCGAACCGCAGGTTTTGGATATTGTCGAGAATGGAATGCCGCCCTGTAAGTCCCCCTCTACTATTACTGAAGAAACGGATACTGACAATGATATAGATCTTATTCACGATGAACGAAATAGCATGGAGCCGTATGAGGCGAGCAGGGAAAGTCAGTCCGATACAAGGACGCTTGAGGATTTAATCAAGATTGGCTTGGTGGAGCATATTCACGATCGTATCCTCAAGGGAGGTATGCCTACAGATGACGAATTACTTGTTGAAGCGAGAACGATTGTCCGGAAATCCGATGCACTGCTTACTTCGCCGGGTGAGATCCAAATCTCATGGTTCAGAGACTTGATCATGTTTTCCGGAGAGCACGATCGAGCAGACGAAAACGTGTTGCAAGCTACAAACGAGAATGTCACTTGGGCCAAGACGCTCGAGTTGATCAATGTCTCGGCGCCGTATACTTCAACCGACTTGACGGCTATCAAGTGCCCTAAGGAACGCGCGTTGAAAGCTTTTGTGGATACGAAGTCAGCTTTAGGTCTAACAGCCACCGACTCCGAGTTGCAAATTGAAGCCTGTCGCATTTTGAACGAAGTAGAAATCACTTCGAATTTCAAATGCAAAGGTGGATTGGCATGGTTCAAATACCTTGTTACCGCGAGCACGAAATGGCTCGATGAATTCCGCCGCCGTGCAGGCTTGCCCAGGACATCCGAGATGGCATCTGAGCTAATAAGGAGTACGGATGACAAGAGCATCGATTATAGCATACACAACCACCGACGTCTGGAAAAGGAAATGATAGATTGGGTTACGCTACAGCAAGTCATGGGTCACACACCTTCTGACTGCGATATCCAACGGCAAGCTCGCCTAGTCGTCTTTAAATCTGACGACCCATGGAACCAAACCGTGATGGACGATCCAGCCATCTTATTACTATTCAAACGCCAACGCGGTCTAGCATCAGACAATGAAGACGGACCTGAGATGCCTCGTGTAGCAGAGACAATTGAACACAAAACCCACGCTGCTGCTTCCCCCAAGACTCTACACTGGGACCTCGAACAAACCGGTCTCGGGTTACCAAGTCCTACGTCAGCGAGTGTGGGGGGAAACTGCGCAATGAGTACAGGAGCGCGAACGCCGGATCTTGACCAGCCTCTTCACACCACGATTCAAAACCAACCGTCTGCGAATACGAATCCTACAATGCCGCTACGGTATTTTTTGAATGACGCGAATTGTTACGGACGATTAGTGCGCGAGTTGTCGAGATTTGTGACGACTTGTACTTCGGCCAATAACCCCAACAGACACGTAAGGCTTGCTTTCGAAACTGCTGGCTAGACACATACTAATAATATACGTAACCACAGGTCCCCACAGACGCAGAAATTCAAAACCAAGCCCGCTGGATAATCTATGACGACGACGACCCCTGGAACCAAACCGCAGCCGACAACGCCGAATGGCTCATCCGCTTCAAGCGCGACGTCGGTCTCTCCACCGACCTGGGCCCCGGTCTCCCCGTCACCTCTTCATCATGGCAAGTCGAGCAAGGCGGCTCTGGTTTCTGTCCTCCTTACCTCGCGCCCAAGGAAACACTTCCAAGCACACAATTTTCTGAGGATGCGGAAGGAGAGGTCAAGGTTAGGATGGAAGATAAAGTATACTCTGTTAAACCCACTACGGCGCAGAAATTCATACGCGGACTGGGGACGAGGTATGAACGTCCCGCTAGCGTTTTCTGTTCCAGGGAGCTGGAGAGCGGCTTGAATGTCTTTGTGAGAGAGGCGAGGGAACGGGGTGTAGTGCCGAGTGATGAGGAGTTGAGAGCAAAAGCGAGAGGCATATTGGGTGTTGACACCACGGCGGCGGATGATGGGGCCTTGTTGGAGAAGTTTAAGGATATGCATGGTCTTTCATCTAATATCTCGCCTTCCTCCCAATTTGCTCAGATCTCTGAAGAGCAGATTCTGGCCGAATTTGATGCCGAGTTAGATACCATGGATCTTAGTCCTGATGGACTTACCGGCTTGCCACTCGCGGGGACGGATGGTATGGTAGGGTCGGAAGGTATCGCGGGTGGCGAGATCACACCTGGTATCTTGCAGGAACAGGAAACGACACGCGCGATGGGTATAGCGAGGGAGTATGCGGAGGTTTATAGGGTGAGCGCTGCTACTGCATCTCCATTAAGGAGGAAGGCTACTGAGAGGATGGCGGAGAGGAATGGGTTTAGTGCGCCTGAGTTGTGAGGGGTTCTCGGTATATATTTTGGTTTGGTGTCTTGGGGTTTGGGTTTGGGTTTGGGTGGGGAAATAAAGGGTGTCTGATTCTTTAGTAATGATATACTACATGTTAATTTCGAGATAGATAATAACATAAACTGTGCTCGACTTCGAATTCCAAGTGCCTCAAATAAAGCAAACCAGATCTCGCATATGTTTCCTGTACGTGACTCAAAAAATACAAAGCCCAATCTCATCTTCTCCATATGGAAGTCAGGCCCAAGGTCTTCCTAACCACCTGATCGACCCCCCTTTCCAACAATCGGACTTCGGGCTGCAAATGCGTTTGACCTCGTAGTCTTACCCCAAAGCTCCAGGCACCAAATGAAGCGATACGAAGCCCTCTTTCCCCTCCTTTGGCAAGGCTTTTTCAAGACTCGATTTCTTTTACTTGCAGTGCACAGCCTCCACGATACCGCCACCACTCATTATGCGAGCCCCTAACGTCGCGAGAATAAAGCCACGGCTTGTCAACGACGCCCGAAATTTCGTTGTCGAATTTTCCCCCCATATCGTTCACGGTTCATCTTCAAGTATCTCGCGACTTAGGAGAGCAACTTTGCATCCCTGGTGTATAGCTGCATTTTCAGATCATCCGGATCATCTGTGAGCGAGCACGATAATGGATGAAAGAGTCCAACGAAACGATAGAAAGTCAGGGTTGGGTACCGAACCTTCAACTAAATCTGTTCTGCAGCCGGGAGGCAGTCATGTTTCCGCTGGGATGCCGTGGAAATTACCACAAAAAGTCGAGCAGTATGAATACCTTCCACTTGCCTCGGAGGACGAAATTCGCCTACTGAAATTTCTCCCCGGTCGAGAGCAAGATGAGCTCCAATGCGATATCATCCATTTTCGACTCTCGTGCGCCCGGCAACCTAAACTCCTCAAGAGAATATACCGAAAGTCAACCTTTGAAGCTTTGTCGTACTGCTGGGGTGATACGGGTGCCCGTGACCACGTACGCTGCGGATTAAAAGGCAGAGTTGTTTCTGCTACCCCGAACTGCGTCGCTGCACTTAGAAGACTCAGATTAAAGGCCCGTTATCGACTTCTGTGGGTGGACGCTTTGTGTATCAATCAAAAGGACATAGTGGAACGGAACCAACAGCTGCGTTTAATGTCTCGTATTTACAATGCCGCTGATGTGGTTCTGATCTATCTAGGAGAAACGACGGAGGACAGTGACTATACGATTGACTTGATCGAATCTCATTCACGAAAACCAGAGACTTTCCACTGTCCCACGGACGATGAGAAGTGTGCTTTAACTAATTTTTTCAGTCGCCCGTGGTTCTTTAGAGTTTGGGTACTGCAAGAGGTGGCCTGGTCGAGATCAGCGACTTTGATCTGCGGTGAAAGATCCGTCAGCTGGAAAAATTGCTTGGGAGTTTCGAAATATTCTTGGACTCAACCTGATTGGTGGTTCCCAGCGTCGACGAACAACCCCGCTATGGAGCTGCCTCTTGTCGTGAGATTGACTTGCGAGAGCGCGATTATCAACGCGTATACACCCAAAGCTTTGCTAAATGTCTTGCTTCAGACTCGAAATTGTTTATCCACGGATCCTAGAGACAAGATATTCGCCCTTCTTCCTTTGTTCGACAAGAGAGGGGTGGGGTTTCCAGTGGCAGATTATCAGTCTTCCGTTGTCCAGACATACACGTCGATCAGTGCCATGCTACTTCGAGACCACGGACCTGATATACTGTCGACAATTATACCATCCAAAGTTGAGAAGCTGCCTTCATGGGTTACTGACTGGTCTTTACCTCCAGCAACAAACCGGTTATCCTTCAAAAAAATTCTCGAGTTCTATCTTTTCAAGCCCTCATGCTTTTCAAGTTTCCATCCCGAAATTGTTATAGAATTTAAAGCCGGTGGCTCAGCGCATCTGTGGAGTCCTACTATCGAACTTCCTCGAGAGTCCATAAGATATGAGTCAGCTACACTAGTAGTGAACGGTATAGAGTTTGACAAGATCCAAGCAGGGACAACAGAATGCAACATCAAAATCAAAGGATGGGACTATTTGATATTTACTCTGTGGCCGCGCATGCTAGCAGCCGATGATGCCAGACGGATTCAAGATGGAAATTATATTCGTGATTGCTATAAAACCATGATCTTGATGTCAAACACGGAAGAAAACAGATGGCATCCACCTATATCCAGGCTCAAATACTACTTTGAGAATCGTGCATCATTCGATATCGACGATCTGAAGGGCGAAGGAATGTACAAAACGCACAGACGAGCGGAAATGACCTGTCATCGGAGATCGTTGCTACGTACTCGAGGTGGACTGATATGTCTAGGACCTCCTGAATCCAGGACAGGAGATATCATTTTTGTAATAGAGGGTGCTCCCACGCCTTTCATTCTCCGAAGATCGGGGTCCGACTTTTGCTTCATTGGGGAGTGCTATGTTCCGGGGATCATGCAAGGACAATTGCTACAACGGAAAGGTGCGAAAAGCATGGGGCAGACGTGGACCAAAGTGAAAGTGAGATAATAACTTTCAATGAATGAGACTTTATTAGCCGGGGTTAATATTTAATCTTGCCACTTAAATGTGTGGAATATAATTTGTCCACGGTATCGTGTTATAAATCCCCACCGGCATACTCCTCAAACTATAAAACACCTGAAAAATCAAAATCATCCTCGCAGCCACATACGCCGCCACACTCAAAAAGTAAAACAAAATAACCAACGCCGCAAACTCCGGAGCCTTGATCCTCCTCTTTGCCCCTGGATTCGCGTGAATACTCGAATCCCAAATACTAGCCATCTGCAAGAACCCCGCAATAACAACCGGCATGAATGTTGCAACAAGACTGCAAACACGCCATAAATCCCTCTCGAGAATAGTTGCGAAGTCGAAATCCCAAGCTATGAGATGCAGCACGCTAAACACGGTACTGAATAGGAAAAACGGCAGCGCGAGGTTGAAGAACATGCTCCGTCTACTTCCTCTCCTCACGATTCTCGTTGTCATCTTAACTCTCTGCAGCTCTGCTCTCGTTTTCCATCCCTTGGTTGAGGTCACAACTTCTCTGGGAAGCGGACCAGAATAATGCACCGGCGTGGTCATGCGCACATCAAGCGGCTTGCTCCACCAGAATCCACTCGCCATGATCGTACAAGCAGCAAAAGCCACCGTCGTAACTTCCAGCTGGGAAATTGGCAAATTTGCGGCACCGCGTAGGATGCATTGACCTACGAGCCAGGTGACTTGGGTTAGGGTGAAGAGTTTCGTGAAGCCGGATGTTTTGTTGCGGTCTTCGATGTCGATTTCCTTAATTGGCGGGAGCTGCAACGGACATTTCCCCGGTGCATCAAGAAGCAGCAAAAGTTCCGATGGTAGAAGCGGAATTTTCGATCCGTCTGAGTGATGCAAGACGAACCCACCCATCGTGGCATAGAAACCGTGAATCGGAGTCCAATTTATGCCTCGTCGCCGCATCTCTTTCACCACAGCCCGGCTTTCTTCCCATTGTCTGAATGCGACGGAGCAAGTGACTTCAGGCGCGATGAGAGTTACGAATGTCCATTTCAACTTGCGTTTGCAGAGGTCCCAGATGCTTTCGTGCGGTGCGGGGATATTGAGGTGTAGCACCGTGTAGGTGCAGGAGAGCAGGATTATTAGACAGCTTTGGAGGAGGCTCATGGTGTTGCGGCCTTTGGGCGCGAAGACCATGCCCACGCGCTCGGTGCTGGTGGCATTTTTACTGGCATCTTCGGCGGAGACGTTGAGGGTGAGGAAAGTGAGGGCGAAAAAAACGATGGCTGGGCGTCGTAGCCCCATATTGGAAAGATAGTGAATCAATTATTAGTGAAGGACTTCATTGTCCTGAAGAAAATATATGAGGCATATCGATTTGTATAACTGGCAACCAACGGTCGAGGAAACCCGCGCCTAGGCTAGGGTCCAAGGAAATAAATGACTCCGGGAGGAGTGTACCCTCGTACCTTTAGGAACATGAGGTGCTTTTGAAACGAAATTTGGGCATGCCATGTCATTTCTGCTGCTGTTCCAGGGCCTCTCAATTTGATGTTTATACGTAAGTACCTTTGTAACGACATGAGACGGAATTCGAGGAATGAGGGGTGGCGCAGGAGGGGTCATGCAGCCGGAATCCTACGGCGCGTTTGAGGCCAGCTAGCCAATCAGCCATCGACTCGCTAAAGATTCAGGGGTAAATATGCACGTTTCAACGGCGTAGCTTCCGTCAGGAATTGGCGAACTGCACGGAAGGTATCATTTGTACCTGCAGAAGGAGCAAGAATGCTTGCAAGCAGCACCGTACAGTGTAACAATGAAGTTATTTTTGAGACGGGATGACCGAGGCATATCAAGGATGCCACTTTCCGTCTTCTAGCATCTAGGCTCCAGGTAGATTTTACAATGCTCAGGAAAGTTTGTTGCCATCGGGAGCATTTATTCTACAACTTCAATGACGATGGCCGTTGACCTTCCAGTCGCCGTCCCTTCGCTGGTCGGTAGTCTCCTATCTGTGATAGGAACTGCATTCATTTTGGTGGCGTATTACACATTGCCGCCCGAGCGAAGTCACATTCGGCATCCTCTGATTTTCAATCTGGCTGTTGCAGGTGTGTGGTCTCCATGACTTTGGTCTTAATCACGGAAGGAACTAATTTGCGACCATCAAAAGAGTTTTGCTTGAATCTCAATGGATCCCTCAGCAGCATCACGGTGATAGCACTCGGACGAGATTTCCAAGACGGCCCAGGATGTATGGCCAGCGGTTTCTTCACGCAGCTTTTCGTGCAAGCTGTTGACTGTAATATGCTGGTCATAGCAGTCACTCTTTTCTACATCGTTACGCACGACTTCGCGTTCATCAAGCCTCCTCCAAAGGTGAAGCTTGCTCTACTCATTGCACCATGGATTCTCCCAAATATCACTGCCGTGACAGCCCTGCTCTTGAACTACTATCACCCCGCCTCCGGTTCCTGGTGTTGGATCCAAGCTGAGCCAAATTACCTACGATACGTCTTTACGCACGGATGGAGATTTGTAATAATTATCACCGTGGTGACGATTGGTTTTCGCGTACGCGTTTACTTGAAGAAGTTTAAGATGGAGTCCAAGGAGTTTTTGGGCTTGGGAAGTCGAATGTCTGTGTTCGCGAGCAGCAGTGACTCAGATGCCACGGATAAATGGCAAATGGAACCACCACCGCCTGGTAGTGCATTGAGGAAAAGATCTATGGCTGCGGCGGTTGGATCCCAAGAGAGTTTTGAAATGGTGGAGTCATCATCTTTCGACAAAGATCAAGGAGTGGTTTTTAGGGAAATCGAGCTCGAAACAACAAAGGTCGATATTTCTTTGACGACCGCTGAAAAGCTCAAAATATTGCTGGTGGGCGGCTACCCACTGTTTTACGTTGTACTTTGGCTTCCAGGAATCGCGAATCGAGTGGCGGAGGCGACTGGACATAGCGTACGGATATTGCAAATTTTGCAGGCGAGCACGAGCTACATCGGGTTTGCAAATGCGGCAACGTTTGGTTGGAACGAGATCAGGGAACGATTCAGCGTCGACCAGTTGCTTGAAATGTTGTTGGGGTTTATGCTTGGCAACTGAAAGTTAAGGGACTATCGCCAGAAAAGGCAAAGAGAGGACTTCGGATCCCTCGGATTCAAAATAAGGCCTGATAGGAAGCGGATATTATCAAAGACTTAAAGAGGTGTGTTCTGGTGTTCCTCGCCTTCCCGAGGCAGGTCTGACTGACATTATTTGCAGAGTCGACTAGGTCTCACCTATAAGAGGGCAATTTCCCTCGTCAAAGAGGGATGTCGGCTCCAAGATGAATGAGGGCTGTTTGCACAGGGCGGGGCAAGCTTTGCTGTCTCAGGGTAGGTTGGTGGAGGAACTTGGAAGCTGTAAGCATATATCATAATAGTGCCTGTAGCTATGAGACATTCTCCAATAAATAAATGCAATACATGATACGCAGACCAATTGTTACGTTTGTGCCATGGCCAGGATCCACAAAACCAATCCCCTAAATAGCCGAAGGTTCAGCTTACTCCGCATATCCATCACCACATCCACTCATATGTAATTTGACTTTATGCAAATCCTCTCGCAGAATGACCTCTTTGTCCCTGATATAATCACCAACATCGACTCTCGCGTCTAAGTACCGCCCCGACATGAAATCCAAACCTCCGCCTGCAAGCACAGTCACTAGCCCCGCCGTCAGTTCTGGCGTATCGAACTGCACATCCTTGAGTGTATTATAAGCCGTACTCGCCGATTTCTCCTCCCCCTCAACACCATCCTCAACATACGAGGCCTCCACAATATTACCCTTTACCTTATCCTCAAAATCGGTGAAGAACCTCGTCTTAACAGCCCCCGGATTGAACGCAAAACACTTGATATTGAACTCCTCAAAATTCTCATTGTGTATGATTTCAGCGAGACGTATCTGGCCCAGCTTTCCGACCGTATAACTTCCCATTCCCCGCGGCGCATGGGCTCCAGAGCTGGAAGTGAAGATAATACTTCCTCGTTTTCGCTTTTGCATTCCTGGTAGGGCGAAGCGAGAGAAAAGGAATGAGTGTTGCAGAGAAACTGCAACGGTGTCCCACCAGATCCCGGGCTCACATTCAGCTGTGCTCAGCCATTGCGGAGGTCGCCCTGCATTGCAGGCTAAGATGTCGCAGCCGCCGAATTTATCTTCGACTTCCTGTATTAGTTGCTGAACCGCGAGAGCGTCTGTTACATTGAAAGCTTTGGTGAGAACTAATAGAGAAGGGTTGATGGTGAGACATTGTTTGGTTGTCTCATCTAGTTCGTTTTGCTCGAGAGCAATGAGAGTAAGAGATTTGACGCTGGCATGGGTGAAGAAGAGAGCTATGGAGCGGCCTATTCCTCTGCCTGCTCCTGTTATCACTGCATTTCTGCCAGCGAGGGAAGCTGAAAGTACGGGGTTGGTGCGTGGGTCGATAGCGGGGTAAGCGTCGTGGTGCTCTCCTATTGTGAAGATTGAAGGTTTGTCCGGCATATTCGCATGGCAGTATGTGATTTAGAGCTAGCAATTAGACAGATCTTCAGATCTTAATTGTTATAAAATCAGATTTATGGGCAGATTGTGAAACGAGTTGAAGTTGTGTAGGAACATTATATTCAAGCGAGACATCCATTTAGGTCGGCATGATGGTTCCGAGATGAAAGAGCTACGGCTCGTGCATATCTTGGCGATTAAGCCAAAAGTATTGCCTTGATCATTATAGCGTTTTTGAACCAGTGCCCTCTGCCGCAATCATTAGGCCAAATAAACATTCTTTCCGGTAGCGACGTCGTGGTCTTAGTCATGAAAGGCGATGCTAAATTTACCCCACCACGCAGAGACTTCTGGAATGGAGCAGTTCTCTACCCGTATTAACAGATATATCATGAAATAGTTGTAAGTAATACAACCTGATAGAACTTAACCTGCTATTCGGACACGAGAAAGCTGCTAATCAAGGAACTCGAGGGCTCGGGAATGCGCCAGCCATAGCAAGATCAGGAGGATATAACATATACCAATAATAGTACAGTTCTCTACAATTTTCATTGCCCGCTCCAGATTGAAGTATATTACATAGTACAAATTTTATTTTGGTAGTCCCACCTCCACCTGAAGTCTAGATCTTCTTCTAGCTCGTGGTCTGGGAGTTTCGACAGACTGGTGCCCAATTCAAGTCACAATATTTACGCATTCGCGCTATTTGCTTTTCTCTTCTTCGGACCCTTCCCGGATCTCTTCAGCGTCACCCTCAATGCTTGCGGCTGCACAGTAACGGCCCCACTAGATTCCGTAGTCAAAAAGAACTGATCAAGGGCTAGCGAACCGTAGACATAAGCCGTGGGACCAATCCAAGTGGTACAACTGGTCGAATATGTCTTATCGACAAGAGCTGCGTTCAGATCTTCAAACATCGCTTTAAATGATTGCTTCCTGTTTCCGTTGGAAGTGACCACGAGATCGGTCGGATACAATCTGATACTTGTATTTACCCAAAAAGGATCAGAGTAATTGGTCATGAGCTGCGCCACTGTGAGTATCATGTCGGTTCCGTTGCTGACCCACTTCGTGATTCCAAGACCGGGCTTGTCGTCTATTACTATGGTCATAGAGGAGTTGAGAGGGGCCGATGTATTGTAGGTGCTTTTTTCGGTCGACGAATTGGCACCAGCCACAGCACCGTTCAAAGTTCCATTTCCAACAATGAAATCGGCTGCTCTGCTCTTTAGAGTAGCATTTGTCGCGATATCACTGGAAGACCAAACGTAATCTCCAGCATACATTTGACCAGCTTGATCCCTTGCTGTGGCTTCCAAGGCTGGGACAATGATGTCTCCGAATGCATCTGAGAATTCTATTTGAAGACCGTTGACGTCATTGCCGGCGACGAGAACAATGAATCCGACGTCGTAGTCTGGAACATTAATCATGAATGATGTCCAAGAGCTGATTTGGCCACCCTTGTCGTATGTATCAACGATTCGATTCTTTTGATTCAAGTAAATTCGACGAATTCCCCAGGGAGCGCCGATAGCAGCCTTTTTATCTGTATCAAGTTCGGAGGGTTTCATCCATCGCCGAGTTTGCGGCCCTGAGAGAAGCTTGTAGCTCATGATAGCGCGACCAAATTTGGCAATATCAGATGAGGTCGAATACATGTTGCCAGCACTGCGAGACATAAGCAAAATAGCGTGTATCATAGAGAGAAAATTGGCTCACGGGTTTTCTTCGCCAAGACTGTAATACCAATGGGTACTGTCGACTGTTCCTGGAATGATACCCTTTGTATCATTCGGTGCGTTGTAATATGTGTTGGTAAGATCAAGTTTCTTCATCACGTCGTTGAGCATGTCTTCATAAGTTTTACCCGTAATATTCTCTAACGCGTAGGCTAGGATTTGATACGCAACATTGGAATACGCCGCAGTGGCATACGGTGCAAAGGCTGGCTGCATTCTGGAAAAGGTGGAGAAGAATTCTGACAGGAGTTAACGAAGTTTCTCGGTTATAAGAATTGATAACGAGAAAATTTGTAAAGTGGTCCTTACGTTGACGATCACACTCCGGCCAAGTGCCACAATTTGGGACATCCGAGTTTGGCAGAGGTGGAAAGCCCTGGGCTATGAGGTCACTGATATTCGACACCGATTGAGTCAACTCCCCCATCAAAGTGTCTATATAAATGTCAGAATTTGACTAGCAATATCGATTATCACGTACTATCGGCGGCGATCCCCGCCATATGGTTTGCTAAAGCTCCTAGGGTTATATCATGCCATGAAACCTTCGTCGTCGCGTCTCCATCTCTCGCTGCTGCAATTTCTCGTAGCTCTGACACATACTGTGTGACTGGTGTATTCCAATGGATATCCCCATCATTGACCAGGAAAGTGTAGGCAGTAAACAGCTTCGTGAGACTACCAATTCTATACACAGAGTTTCCGTCAACCTTCTTAACGCCAGTAGAATTGAATGTTGCTAGGTTGGCACCAGTATGATGATATATGAAGGGCGAGTTCCCATCGATTGCTGAGAAAATTTCGACGGAGTATGAGTTCTGTTGACCCTCAACCGCCGCATCTTTTTCTTGGAGAAATGTGGTGAAATTCTTAAAGGCAGCTTGCATTATTGGGCTGTTAGCTAGATTTGAGGGTTTGGGGAACACCGGTCCCAGCAGAGGACAATTAGCCGCTGCATTGGAAAATGATTGCAGCGTGGCAAAAATTAAAATTGTGTATAAAAACAAGAGTGAAGCCATGTTGGATTGATTCCCGAGGGATAGGAAAAGTAAAGGAGCGACCGTGCTACTTTCGTGGTTGAGCAGTCCGAAGTCAGGATGACGCTTCAATATCTATATATAAGGTTTTGCTTCGTGACTGGAATCATGAGCGAGTAGTCGTCACAGTTCAATATCAGTACTAGGCTATTGTTAATAGGCAGATCTGGCGAACCAGAGTACAAGGATTTGACGCCCTAAGAAGACAAGCTTTCCGGCAGGTAAAAGGGGTAGACCGCTTCCCAGCTTCCTTGTGCTGAAAAATCTGGGACATTATTCTGGCTTTAATCTTTTAGTGCTTTCGGATAGATCTGGGTGGTCCTGAATAAGGGAATTTCCGCGATGGATTGTGACATTGTGGGATATTTACCGAAGATTGACTTGCAGCCATTTACCCTATCGTCCGACCGCTTCATATTCCGACGCAGGCAACAATCGAATACCACGCGGGGCCGAATCTAGATTCTTTAACCTCGCCCAAACATGTCTTTCCGTGGGCTATTTTAAAGATGTCATTTCAAAGGTCAATTTCAGCAATTAAAACACAAGGCGCCGGATGTATAACCGTCAGGGGTCGCATGATGGCCACGCAAATGTTCATCTATCTTGCAGCTGCTCATCTGATAAGCGCCCGAGTTTAATACAGATCTGGATTCATTAGAGCGGATAACATATTTCCATTCCGAAAGCACCTCGGCATTCAAACCCCGTGCATAATCAAGGATAAAATCTGCAAGGCACAATATTAAACGGGCCTTGGCACTGCCCCCCTTTCCAGCCTTGGTCGCGACTCGACGGTATCAATCTGATTCTGACGGTCTACCAAACGTAGTTTGGCGTCGTCAAGAGTTTGAGGGCTTGCTTGACTTCGCAAGTATTATTTCCTCCCGAATCCCTAAACTTTGCACCCTGTCGTCGTACCCCGTGATCTGGTCCTGGCCAGTGTTTCTGTCAGAGAGCAGCGAACTTGAACCGAAGACTCGTCAGAGAATGCCGAAAATGACATCCGTGGAAATAGGAGTTGATCATTTGATAAAAGGAGTGTAAAATCGCCCGCCCCGTCCTATACCTAGCAGCCTAGGAGTGAGAAGAAAATCTTCATTCCTGTGGAATCCAAGTATCGTCGGCCGTCGTCCTAGGATTGTCTTGCAGAGCAATTCGATAGTTGAGGTAGCGACCCCGTGGAGGACTCTGTCGTAAATTGCACTGATAAATCCACATTTGTTAACATATTGCGGAAACACAAGAATCGAAGCTTCATAACCCAAGAGACGAAACAAATATCAGTTCGCATACATACTGATGGAAACTTCTCGGCCATCTCTAGTCTGTTGGCGAAGAGACATTGCGCAGAGTATCATACCGAGCCCCCTGTTACAAAGCGAGTTGATTTTTTGGGGGGGAAGAACTGTGCAGAGATATGACTGGACTGCATTACATGGAGCTTAATAGCTTTTTGGGGGCTCTTTCGTTCCTTACAGTGTCGTGCAGCCACGGTGAGTGGCTCGCTAGAATGTTCAAAACTGCCCCCAAACTAAGGACTGAGGACTTCTCAGGCTGACAAAATCGCCGCAAAAACGGCAGCAGGTTTACTGAAGCCACACTGACGTGTATCGCTAGATATGCCGAGAGCCGCAAGATCCGGAGACTGTCCGACATCAAGGACGTTTTTTTGACGTGAAAGCATGCAAATTTGATCTCATAGCGGGGCACTACCAATGCTCAGGTCGATCCCCCGGAAGTCTCAGCCTTAAAACAATAACGCGCGGGAACACTTGTCCCTCAAGCCACCCAACATTACCAATGTGCACTGAAATCAAGAAAGAGTGACTTGATGTTGTTGTAAATATGCAAAGTGACCCAATAGACGGCTTTTTGGTTCGCTGTCGAAAAAATCAGGAGGTGAAGGAAGGAGCCGGACCCCCGGTAAGCAAATGTTGGCGTTACAGAAGTGGAGCAACACGAGCTGTCCGCCAATCAACCCACATAGTCTGCCTAACTACGCCGTGACTGCGCCTCATAGCGGAGGCGAAGACCAACGACGGCGACAACGACAACTTCTGCCTGCCCGCTCTTCACGACCTCTCCTCCTTCAAAACATCGTCGTGATAGCTCTTTTGGTATCTCGACTATCAACTTCAAATTTGTTTCTTTATTACCCGTGCTGTTCTTCAACAAAATTTCCCTTTTGACCATCGTTCCTTCTCTCCTACCTTCACCATGCCCGGAATGGTCCCCCAGCTGATGCGCCGAGGCGCTGAGGCTACCCTGGGGATGAACAACGAGAAGCTTCAGCTTCCCACCTGGGGCCTCGTCCTCTTGGGTGTCACGGCGACCCTCTATATCTTTGCCTCTGGCATGGTGCGTTGATCCGTTCCTGTTCTGCTGTGCAAGCGTTTGCTAACATCACCAGATTGAATACACCTTTGGCCGCCTCATCCCTACCCTCCTTATGATCGAATCCCCCGCCGAGACCATCGTTTTCGAACCCCTCCCAACTGACGATACCGATGCCTCCCTCAACAAGAACCTCAACCCAGAAGCCCAAGCCGTCCGAACAAAGCCGACCACTTCCAGCTTCCGTCAGACCATCAAGCTTCTCCAACAAAAGGGTGGACGTCGCTCCCGTTTCCGCGGTATCTCCATCTTCGTCATCAACCAGATTGCCATCTCATGGGTTGCACAATTCCTCTCAATGCTCCCATTCTTCCCTCGTGGAGCAGCAGCCGTTGTAGCCGCTGTCCTAACCGCACAACTCTCGCTCGCATGGACACACATCGTCATCTCGGACCCATCCCCAAAGATGTGGTTCCGTCGTCTCCCTAGCACGAGGACCTGGAAGAAGGTCGCCATCCCAACCGCTGTCCTCGCCATCGCTGAGCAAGTCGCTATCCTCATCCCATTGTACATCGGCATCATGTCCGGCATGGGTGACAAGATCCAGGACCCCAATGACGCGGCCAACATGGGTGGACGCGAAGTCACCGTTCTCGGACTCCAGGGCGCTGGACTCGGTGCCTTGGCTCTCCTTCTCAGCTTCCTCCTCGTTATCCCCGCTGACGTTAGCTTGACCCGTGTCCAAGCTTCCCTCCTGGCTGACTCTGAGGAGACCATCGTTCCCTTCGACCGCAGCTTCGGCGGAAAAGTCATCCCCGAGATTGTTGGCGGAAGCGGCGTTGTTGGCATGCTTGATGCATGGAAGACCTTTGACTGGAACTCCCGCATCAGACTCATCAAGGCTTACTTCAAGGTTTTCTTGATGGAGGTCGCTGTTGGCTTCTTGTTCTTTGTCGTGGCTTTCGGCGAGATCGCTCTTGTCCTGGCTAAGAGCAAGAAGGTTGCTGCTGGTGAGGGCGACGCTGTCCTTGAGTTGATGTAGATCGCTCAAGCAGCTGTAATGATCCCGACGTTGAAGAAAACGTTCAAGCAAATTTGGATCACAGACACAAAATTGTAAAACTTGGATAGGATAGATATGGGAAGCAATTGATGATTATTTTCATTTGTAATTGGATGGATGGTGGCTGTCTTGGATGGTATGAGGCGTTAATGATGGCAAGTTTGGCCCGATCTCGTCTCAATAGATGAATGATTATCATGTCAAAGCAATACAATGCACAAATGCTGACGGTTTGCGGCATTCATGTCATTCTACTAAATTACCCTTGTCCTCTATTGACCTGTCTGCTCGTGGCTCCTCAAGCGAGGCTTGCATGTACGCCCGACATACCAGTGTGACGATGGTAGTACTCATGCAGTACAGCCGTGACTTATCTCTCGAATACTCGCAAGTGCGCTTCCGTGATGCCCGTGAGATGAACTGCACAAGTGCGTTGCACAAACCGGGTACGGTAACTCGATGGATTCATAGGCACTTGTGTGATGAGTTTCTGTCAGGTAACATTATTCGTGTATATTTTGAACGCTGGGTGACAATTTTGCGGATTTCCCCAACGTACATAAAATTGGTGCATGCATATGCACCTCGAACAAAGTGAGGCTAACCTCTGTTTACCATTCATTTTCAACGCCTCACCAAAAGATTCTCTCTTCGCTTTTTTAAAATCATTGACCGCTATTCTATTCTTTTTTTGAGGCTGATCAGACTTCTTTTCTTGACATCAATCATTCCGATCTCAACTCGGATGAACATGTCCTGATCTCCCACGACCATCAGGATATACAGACCTTACTCCTATTCCGACTTCTACTCCGCCATTCCTAGCCATTCCTAGCTTCTCCTAGCTCAGCCTCGCCGTCACGATGTCATTCGGTTTCAGCTTGTCCGATGGGTTCACAATTTTTCAGCTCGCGTGGTCGACGTACGAAGGTGCAAAACGGGCTTGCAGTGACCACCACGGCCTAACCCAGGAAATGAAAACTCTCTGCGATGTCTTGGGTCATCTACAATCTGAAATCGAGAACCCTGACTCTCTGATCCACCAGGCCAACAAAAGTCGTCGGAAGGATCTCAAGCGTCATATTAAGGGCTGCGAGGAACAGTTACGCCGTATTGAAGCCATCCTGAAGAAGTACAACTCGCTGGCTGAGGAACAGAGAAGCGTTACGCAGTTATGGGATAAAGTCCGGTTCTCACGCGGTGGCCCTCCTCAGGATGTGTTGGAAATTCGCAAAAAGATTTTGACCTACACAACGGCTATCAATATGTCACTTAATCTATTGACTCATAGCTCGCAAGGTAGGATGGAGAAAATGATTAGCCACCAACGGGGCGAGCTGAAGGGCATCAAAGAGTCTATAGATCTCCTCCTCGCGCAGTCGAGCCTCTCCAGCTCAGGATCGACGCATGAAGGAACCATAATTTCAGCTTATTCGGAAGAGGACGAAAAATGGTGGCGCGAACTGCGGCGTGGCTTGAGGAAAAGCGGATACAAGAGCAAAGCTCTTAAAGACCATATGGACCTCATTGTGGACTATGTCAAAGAGTTAAACGGCAAGGGTATCATCGAGGGCGCAATACACCATTCCAGTGACGAGTGTGGATCTGAACATGGGACAAACCGTGCCCAGTTGACATCTGACAATCTCGGCTGTTTGGATCATCCAGACGAGGCAGTAGAGCTACCAACGACTACAAGTTATATGATCAACAGAGAATACGGACGACGGATCATTGAGACTCCAGCCCCTGTACATGCCATGTCTGTCTTGATCAGGAGAATTGGACATTTAGAAGAGCAACTTCTACGCTCTCCCAATCTCATGATTGAAGCGGCGAAGGAAGAGGCCGACGCAAGCGTTGTTAGGTCATCAGCTTCAATTCATTCCCAAACGGAAGAAAGCGATAGACAAGAAGACGACAGACCGGTATTTCCTATTACAGAGGCGGATGACGAGAATACTCCTCCACATGATCCAAAAAACCACAAACTCAGCGTTGCGGAATTTCTAATCATGGTTGACAAGGGTTTTGTTTCTGAGGATGAAGACCCGCTGGACAGGGAACAGTTTGCCAACGCTCTTGGAGAAGCCTACTTCTCATTACCTCCAGATGAAAAGAAGAAAATCATCAATCTACAAGACCCAAGCGAAAAAAAGTACTCCTTTCCGTATTACATGGTAACGAAGTGGGAAGTCAGTTAAATTGTTTAACCTCTTCAAGAAAAAGACCCAAATACTGACTTCGATTCCTAGGGAATGAAACATTTGATGGACCAAGCGTTCCTGCACATCGAAGGTCTAGGAGAACGCGTATCCAAAGGGGAATACGACTTGATTAATTCAGATGGCGCTGTAGTCCTCCCGCAGCTTTGGGAGAGCTTTGTTGAGCCAGATATGGCTATCACGATACGTATGTGGCCCAAGGACGAGCCAACGATGCGATCACAAGGAGCTATCCCGCCACGATCGTCTATGTTTCCTCAACGGGGGACGGCTCCTTATTACGCGCCCTTTTTTCCCGGTCCTCCGCGGCAAGCCAGTCCTCCTCGGCGAGCTTGGCCAACCACAAGACACGCTTTCCAGCAGAGCAACCCATATCCCGCTTCAATATCTGGTTCGAGCTCTGGATCAAGCACCAAGTCTGATTCGGAATCTACGCGCTCTTTCTGGGGCTTCAAACCGCGCCCGATGAAACGTTCGCATTCACCGCACAGGTGGAATCCGCCTCCACCTCCGCCGCGGGATGCCTATAAAAATGTAGCACAACGGCCGAAGCCTATTGAATGGGAACCGTCACCTCCTCCAATCGAAAACGAGTTTAGCTATCCTACGACGAATGAGGATGGCTCGCCGATTTTCGAGCTAGAGTAGTTGGAGTCAGTGTCGAGGGAAACTTTGGGGGACATAAACAAACTAATGTCTTATCTCGGATAACTTTGACAGGAATGTAAAAGCCCCAATTTGCAGATCATAAGCAATAAATAATACTTTAATCCTGCTACCACCAGAAGAAACATCAATCTTCTACGTCTTTGTCTCGCTCAGTACTGCTGTAGCTTCAACCAAAAACGTATACTACAGTGTAAGATAGAGCAGCTGTCACCCCAGAGAGGAAGAAAGAGGACGTTTGGATTTGTCATTGAATGCTGTCTTAATGCAATTGGCTCTTCATCTGATCTGAGTGGTTAAAGGGAAGAAATGACGCGCTGATCAGAGTGCTTCACCGGATTGCTCCCGTCACGTGGGGTATGATCTGCAAAAAGTTCTGAAAGCGAACCATATCCCTACTTGTATCGACGATTTGTCTCTCAATTACAAATATCTAGTCCTGGCTGCAGTGCTACGACAAGGTGACAAGAAGGCGTATCACGTGAGCACGAAATTCAAAGACGGCGATTGCCCTGTCTCGCCTGAGCGATTAAGTTGTTTTTTCTAAACATCTGAAAACTTCTATACATCGCCAGGATTCAATGCGACAGAATTTGTATTGCGAAGCAATGTGCAAATGCGAGAAAGTTTTGAGAAGTCTTGCCTAGAGTAAATTGTATATTGTGATAATTTTTTCTTCGCTTCGTGCTAGCTATGCTATCTTGCCCGTTGCTTTGGTCTCTGTTTGAATCCCCAGAACGACCGTATGAAACTCGAATCTGAATCAGATTTGGAGCCTGAGCTACTGCTTGACTTGGGAACTGACATTGGATGTGATCTGTGGTCGGAGCGGTGTTTTTCGCTGTGATGTTCCCTGTGTTGCCTGTGTTTCCGGCTTTTCTTGTTGTTTTTGCTGTGTTTTTCCATTCTTGTCGCTTTTAACGGAGTAACGTAATTTTGATGCGGAGCAAGTTGTGGTGTTGAGATGCCAGAGCGGTAGAGAAAGGACTCGTGAAAGTCTCGATGTGGAAGTTCGTTTTCAGTCAGCAGCGTTGGTGTTGATGAATCGCTATCACTGGACTCGGTATCGTCATCTTCTTCCATTCTCTCAATCCACAGATCCGGAGCATGTAGCAGCTGCTCCTCCAGAAACCCTATTCTTCGTATCTGAACCGACACCGCATGCCTAGGAACTGGAGCTTCCAGGATAAGGTCATTGCCGTATCCTCTGTTGTAAGGTACGTCTTCCAGTTCAAACGGATCTTCGAAACCCCCATTGCCAAGTGACCGTGAATGGTTTCTCCCATGTTCAAATGCACCTCTGTCGCCCAACTCTTTCACATATCCCTGGACAAGATCCATATTCCCCGAAATCACTTTCCTATCGTATCCACTTCTCACCAACCCGCGTCTCAATTCGCGCCACCAACTCCTATCATTAGGCGAATAGCTCATCATCAACGCCCCCTCCTTCCCACAACTATCCCCACACGGCTTCGCAAGAACCAGATCAATAGCCCTTCTGACCCCCTTCATCTCACCCCTCAACCGACCAATCGCCCTCTCCATCCCACCTTGGTCGCCATGAAGTAATAAATGCAGCAGCATCTCAATCACAGTGCCATACATCGACACCCTCCTCTTCATCTCGCCTACATTCTCCACCGGTCCACCATTCGAAAACCGAACCTTTTCCCATAGTGGTATTCGTATTCTCTCATTCTCATCCTCAGATAAAGAATTATATTTTTTAAGGATAGCTTTGAGGCGTCGCAACTGCGTCTCGCATTCTTCGACGTGGCGTTTGAGTTCCTGCCGACGGCTTTTCCTGGCTTGATGGATAGGGGAATTGGGATTGGATGTTGAGGATTGCCAGTTAGATAAACTGTTTTGTAGATTTTGGAGTTCTTGTGGAAGTGGGTCGTGCTGACTGCATGCTTTTTTGGCGTGTGAGTGGGTTGAATAGGCGAGTTGGAGGATTGGGAAGCTCCCATCGAGCTGGAACGACATTTTTGGATTTTGAGGGTGAGGGTGAGGTTGGAGCAGTAAGATTGATGATTGAATTGGATTGGATTCAATAGGTCTTAGAGCATCGATGGTTCATTTGAAGAAGGATTCCAATAATTGACGTCGAAATACGAATCCAAAATCTAGGAAAACCAGACGGGAGAGTAGCGGTCAATCATCTTGTATACTGCTGGCAAGCCCCAAGAAAATTACGGCTGTTCGTTGTAATGAGGCTTTGGACCGAATGGATGGTAAAGAGGGGTTTGCCTCACTTTGCTCGGCGTGCATGCATGTACACCACACCGCCAATCACATCTGCGGCTAAACAAGCCTCACTATTTTAGTCGATCGGGGCTTGACGTAGTAACAAATCAAGTTACCTGACAAAATTTCATCACATTCCTTTGTGCAATCTACTGCATTTTCGCCCGATCCGTGTGACGAACTCATGCAGTGCACTCCATGTGGTGGCAAGAGGCAGTCACGTGAGTATAGTCATGTTACCTGTGCTTCTGTGATCTTATATGGAGAATCAATTCCCTTGGGTTTAATATATTAAAAGCGGAGTGTGACTCCCCGTAACTTTGATATACTAGTTGTCGTGATGTGAAATTAGCTCGAAGGGGATTTCCCCTTTCAAATTCGCTTAAATCCGTTTCGACATTCGACCTCATCTTTGTCTTTCAGGCCACGTTTTGAAATCGGTCGATGCTGGAGCAGACTCAAATTGGCGGCCCGGCAAACACATTATAACCCGATCGCTCTCTCGCCGGTTCCCGCAATTGTATACCGCGGGCTTGGATCACGGGACAGCGGCTCATGTGAAATTAGGCAGCACAGTCTCACCCCCCAAGGTCAACATCAATCTTATATACTCCCTTGATGTTCTTGCAATATCAAACTTCGCAATGACTCGAGTAGGCATATATCTCAATATCATTAACCCCAATCGCTAACTTCCACCCCAGACCACGGAAACGAGAAAAAATGTGCACACCCCTTTAAACAGCACACCTCGTACACCGGCGCCTCTCGATCCCGGAAGACTCCCACTTCCCGTGGATATCTTGCTGCTGATCTGTAGCTTCCTTGAAGATGTCGATCTGTTCACCTTGATGTCCGTGAGCTCCGCGTTCTATCATATTGCGCGGCAACTCCAGCACCACACCGTACGCGTTGACATGGACCTACTCTGGCAGACGGAGGCTCGCCTCGATATCCTCTCAAGCGGTCATCTGCTCGCCGCCGTCCGAGTACTAGAAATAACCTTTAAAAACACTCCAGAGGGAGAAGTGGGCGCGGACAAGATTTTGGCCCGCTTGGTTGACATGTTGCCTGGCATGACTGGGTTACGGGACCTGCATTGGCACATGGCTTCGCCTTCAGCCAGCCAGCGTCTTCTACCCCAGCAGTGGCAAGTCCCATCCCCTATTCCCCGCTCCATTCTAGATCGCATTCCTTCGCGTACGCGTCTGTACACGTCCATCTATGTCAAAGACGAGCCACATGACCGTGCCCGCGCGTTTCTCGCGCAGCTTATTGACAACAAGAACCTTCACTCGTTGTCTATTCATATCGGCTTCTCTCACGATCCAGAGTGTGGAGCTACCATGGTTATCCTGAAACGTGTCTTACTCTCGTGCCCACACCTGGTTCGTATTCCGTGCCTCTTTGTTACGCCGCCACCCTATCACTCTGGGCCTTACTTTGGGGAGGTGTATTGCGGATTGGGCTTGTCTGGCGGCGAGAAACCTCCGGCTTTGGAAGAGATGGGTATTGGAGAGTATCCATGGGGCAGCGAATCCACCGAGTTGACCAGGAGTCGTCGTGACCCTTGGTCCATAGGGTACCCCGAGAAGGGGAATGAGACTGAATATTGGGCGGAGACCTTTGACTGGTCGCGATTGCGCAAGATCAACAACATTCCTGGTGGGTTGATCAGGGATCTAGCTCCAAAATTAACGGCTTTGAAGGAAATCAACTTCGACGCGAGCATCTTTTATCGTGACAAGGTCATGCTTTTAGAGCAGATTCCCACAACGCTGGAGTCGCTGAGTTTTCCCAGCTGGCAGATTATTGGCAACAGACATAGCGCTATTATCCGACATGGCGATACATTGCGCAAACTAGTAATTCATTGGTCCGAACCGACGAGGCTCGAAGCCCCTATGGCTGATTCAGATTTGGTTATTTTGAGCAAAGGCCTCCCCCACCTCGAAGAGCTTGCCTTCGATCTCTCGAGGGACGATACTAAGAACGATTGGCTTTATGAGACTCTCGATATTGTCGCGGACTTTCCTCGTCTTCGAAATCTCCAGCTATATTTGGCACTACCAGATCCTCGTGCACTGCGAGCGCCACATGTCACAGTCTCCACCATTCGTCAACTTCTCACTTATCTCCGGAACCGGAACAGAAATATACAACGCCTTGAGCTTTCCTCATTTTCTATAGAAGATCCTTCGATGAGGTTCCCGAATCATGCCTGGGGGATTCAAAATTCCATTCGCCTTATTTGCGAAGTTTCGTTCCACGGTGTGGATGCAGCTGATGGGCTTTTAAGAGTGACATCCCCAGACTTCAGCCCGGAGATGAATTTGGAACTTTCTCGTCTTGAAAGAGAGCCTCAGAAACGTAGGGAACCTGTGGCCGGGAATGCAAAAGAGTTGATGCTTGACGTTGCTATTCATGGGCCGCTTATTCCTGATTCTTGGCGACTCCCCGGGGATCAGTCCCAACGACAGCGAAGATCTGTAATGAAGAGACTCGTCTCAAGGGCTCGTTCTTGGATCTAGGCGGTTCCTGCTGAGTGCTCGCGGAGCACTCGGCTTCAACATGCTTATTTTACATTTTGCTGAGTCTAATCGAATCCACCAGTTACTTGGTTCGACTGTCGGAGCTGTGTTGCCTAAAATTTGTTAGATACGCAGTTGGAGTTCTCTGAGATGCGCCCTCCAATAGGAGATTGACAAGCTTGCTTGCACTAGCCTTTTTCAAACGAAATCCACTCGCACCCCTCGAAACCCGTCTATGGCTGTTTCCGCCAAATACAAGACAGGGCCAACAAGTTCCTGAGACTCTCGCCGCAAATTATCATCATGGATCAAAGCGAGAGGCCCTTCGAACCGCCAAAATACGTAGTGAAAAGTTGCTTGACATGCATCAACGACAAAGACGCTAAACTAGAGGTTCGCCGGTACACCAAGTGTTTCTTTCTCAAATTACGTCCCAAGAATTTTGACGACTCGATCAAAGCTGAGTATCTTCGTCATCTAGAGAACCATGAAAGAGAATTTGGTCGAGGATGCCTTGGTGACGCGGCAGGTGGAGACGATGTAGACTAGGACGAAGACGGCTCCGACTTTGATGCTCTCGAATTATACCATTGGGCACTGGAGCCGTGCTTGCCGTTACTCGAGAGCCTGGCCCCAGAGCCCAAAGACCATACTCCGGTGACCCTGGAACAATACTACGATCCAGAGACCTTCACATATACCCTCTTTTCCATCAACGGAAAGCTGATTCCAAAGCAATGCAAATATGAAGAAGCAGTGGCACGTCCAGGGGTATGGCTAGACGACGACAGCCTCTGGTCAGAATGGCCGGTGTTCAGCCCATCCAGTATCACCATCTGCCCCATAGACGGCGAAGACACCATCTCACCCTCTCCGAATAAGGTGTTAGTCAACGGAGCGACAATATGTTTCTTCAAACGTTACGAAGAAGGCCAAAGTCGACGTGCGATTCTTGAACTTCAGAACTATAAACGCATCAAAGATTCAGATTTGAGTCCTGATGCCCGCGTCACTCGGGTCTCTGGATTAGTGAAAGGTGAACACGGGCATCTTATGGGTATTCTTCTAACCTACGTCGACAGCCGGTATGTTACACTGGCTTGTGCCGTTGAGGACGAAGCGCCGCTGGCTCTGAAACGAAATTGGCTGGATCAAGTTACAGACACGCTGCAGCAATTACGTGCGGCTGGGCTAGTTTGGGGTGATGCTAAACCAGATAATGTGCTGGTGGATACGAGCAACGATGCGTGGATTGTTGACTTTGGGGGCGGATATACGGTTGGATATGTTGATGAGGACTTGGCGGGGACAGTTGAGGGAGACATGCAGGGGTTAGCAAAGATTATCGAATTATGCTCTTGAAGAGATAACAGCTCTCTTCGTTGAAAGAAAAGAGGTGTGGTTTCTAGAACTCATTCTAAGCGCTCGAGTTTTCTCATTGCTCCAGCCAATAGAAGAGCCAACAAATTGATCCACTCCCAGCCCAGATTGTGAAAAATTCTCTAGTTCCAGATCCAGTATTGACTACTGCACTCTCCCGTAGCCCATGCTACCTTCGCATGCAATGCACGCAAACTATCGTCTAATTGGACTGACTCTGCTGCAGATTCCCGTTCGAAGGTCATACAAGAGCAAACTCGTTTTTGCTTGAAAATATTCCTATCCCCCCGCATCTTGAAAAATGTGAATCGCCAAAGTCGGTGAGGACCAAGACTCAGATATTAAATTTTCATTGTATTCTTTTCAGATTGCACTACAGTCGTTACCAATTGGCGTTTGTCTCCAATTCAAGTATCTTGCAATAATCTTTGATCTCAAAATCAACCATCTCCCAGGGCGCTCTGAACACCAGCATCATGTTCACAATTTGTGTCTTTCTTGCGCTCACAGCATTTATCTCCTCTTCAACGGGGGAAAACAATTGCCAAACGGGCTTCACCCTCTGTTCACCCCCGGGCGCCACAAATCCCCACACCCCCAGCATCGGTACCCCCGACTTCCCCACCCTCTACACCTCCCTCCTCCACTCCTCCCTCCCACCACCACCCCAAAAACGCACCACATCCAGCGCCTCATCCGCCTCACTATGCTGCAACGCCCTGCTCTCCTGCCTCACAGCCTCCAACCTCGCCCTCCCTTTCTGCTACGACAAATTCACCAGCAACTACTACCTCCCCGACGGCTCTTCCGGCTCCCTAGCCACAGGAACCTATACCTCTCAATCCGGCGACACTGCGAATTTCGTGAGTGGTGATTATACGTTTGCGAATGGCACGAAGGGAAATATATACAGTGGGAATGAAGCAGAGAAACCAGACACGAAGACGCTGCCTATGCCAACGCTCTATACGTCTGCGGGACCGGAACCAGTGATTCCTACGAGCGCGTTGGGGGCGTTGGTTACGCTGACCTATACTACGACGCTGCCGGGGACTACGATTGAAGGGACGACGATACCTGCGACTACTGTTCCTGCTGCTGTGGGTACGGAGACGGATATTTTGAAGGAGACGATTACGACTACGGTTTCAGGCCAGGTGGAGCAGGAGACGATGGTTGTTACGTCGGTGGTGGCTTCTACGACTCCGGCGAGAACGATTGAGGGGACGACGGTTGAGGGGAAGACGATTCCGGGGACGGTTTCGACGGTTACGACGACAAAGGTGGGGTCGCCTACTTCCACGTCGACGAAGAAGAGTGCGGGTGTACGGTTGAGCGGCAATTTCGCGAATGTCATGAGGTTGCTCCTGGTGGTAGCAATTACTTTATTCACATGACGGGGGATGCGATGAGAGATATTGGTTGGAGGGTCTATCGTTGAGTTTGGCTGGATGACATAGGACGCCAGAGTAATCGGGGTATAATGATAATCTGAACAGTCCGTCTACCAACGCCCACGTTCTTGAATCTTCCACGGTCTGCCAAGCCCTAACTCCATGCAAAGCTGGCCCCGGACCGGCATTGCATCTCAAAACAATCTATCAACCCCACAGAATATTCAAATGCTCCCAGCCCCTAGGCGGAGGTATTTGTTCTTCTGGATTTCTCAACATTTCGTCTAGTGCTTCTCGAATGGGGATTTCATCCAGTGACAGTATCCTGGTGCGTTTGAAAACCTTCCAGCCAAAATAGGCTGCAATTACAATTGGGATATCCCTAGCCAGATCAGCCATAATCTAGTTTCATTTTCAGTGTTCGACTTACAGATAAGAAGAGACAAATGTGGCAGTATCCCAATGTCCCCTGACGAAGACTGTAAATCCTCCAGTGAAGAGAAACAGGATGCATGAGATCAGTGCTACCCATGATGCGTATGCTGGAATCAAAGTTAGATAAATCCGCTTGGGCGGGATTAAAACTTACGAGTCCACGAATGGTGCCAAGGCAGCTCATGTCGTGATATTCCTTGCCTTTTTAGAGCCTTGTGGAGACGAATGTGGTTGACCAGGATCACACTCCAAGTGACGAGAGTTCCGGCAGCTGTCAGGTCCAGAAGCCAGTAAAATACGGTCAACGCTCCATTCGAAAGACTCATGAATGCCAATGATGCTATCAAAGTCTGCAGAATTACGCAGACATATGGAATTCCATACTTTGTCGTTCGTAAGAACACCTTGGGTGCCTGTTTCTTGAGAGCGAGACCGTACAGAATACGCGTTCCAGAAAGTAACGACTGATTTGAAGCAGACAATGCCGATGTGAGCACGACAGCGTTGATGATGGAGGGGACAGCTTTGATGCCTGCTCTTGTCGCTGCGATGACAAAAGGACTCTGTGCCGCCGTGCCAGAATAATCATTTAGACTATCGTCATTGCTGGGGACCAACATACCGACAATCAGGACCGAGCAGAGGTAGAGTATGGTTACCCTAGCGAAAACACGATTGCAAGCTTTCGGGATATTCTGTCTCGGGTTTTTTGTTTCTGCGGCAGCGACCGACACGCTCTCAACTCCCGCGAAAGAATAGACGGCCTTGGTCATGACGGCCCAGAATCCAAGGAACGAACCCCACGAGCCAGAAGTAAGGTACTCGACGAATGGGCCTGGGTTGTTCCAATATCGAAAACCGATGCGCTCTTGCCCGGGAACGCCACCGAGATCGATGACCAAGCCCATGATCACAATTCCAATGACTAGAGCAATCTTCAGGAGAGCGAAGAAGAACTCAACCTCTCCGAATATACCAACGAATACGATGCCGACGAGGAATGTGAGCACGATAAATAGGGTAATCCAGAGAGCGGGGTACTTATCGGTCCAGTATTGAATGAGGACGAGCGCTGCTGAGATCTCACTAGGAACACTCAGATACGTGCCGTAAACAACATTCCAACCCACAGCGAAGCCAAGAGCAGGATCAACGAGGAACTCGGCATGCCGAACATAGGATCCGGTGACGGGGAAAAGTGCCGATACCTCGCCAAGAGCGAATTGGACAGCACAGACTACGGCGCCAACATAAGCATAGCCAAGCAATGCTCCCAAGGGACCGCCGGTTTGGAGAGCTCCTCCAAGACTCAAGAATAATCCAGTGCCCTTGGAATGATTAGATTTTAAGACTGGAGGTGGAACGGTTCACTCACAATCGCTCCTGCCAGTGCGATCATCTGAATGTGCCTCTGCTTCAAGGATCGAGACAAATCCTTGTCCTCGCGCTCTTCCACGATGCGGCCGACATTTGGAGGGTCTGTCAGACTGGGATCGGTGAAGACTTTGATATTGGAGGTCTTGACGTCTACCCCACCATATGACGTTGAGTTTGTCGCCATGGTGCTCTACCCTCGCCCACAATCCAGTCTAGACAAATTATAAATAATTGTTTTGCAATGCCATGCGATGGTAAAGAAAGGAATGAACTTGGCACTAAAGGAAAGATGATTGAAGATGTGCGGCAGTGACCGGTAATTTTTCCAAATCACGCCTTCGCAATTGTGGATCTGCATGCAATAGACTTTCTCCTTCCGAAGCCGGACTAGGGTCGTTAGTCAAAGAGAGGAAACAACGACGATGGACCCTGACCCAGCGATGCAGGTCTAGGGTTTGACAGGTGCTACCGAAGGGCACAAATAAATTAAATCAGCGCCGTGTGAGGTGAAGCCGACATCTCGGGTGGAATGCAAACCTCGATCATCAATCTCAACCGGACGGCAAACGCCACGGATCTGGCGACCAATATGCATCGGCCACCATGGAAATTCGAGAGACGTTCCATGATTCAGATTCTCGATCCCGATGTGCTTATGTGAAGTTGTGCGAGGTGAAGACAAAATTTGTCTTGCTCGGTGCTTATCAAATTGAGGGGCAATTTTCAGGGACTTCCAGGTTCAGGGACCTCGAAACGGGTCCGAACGAACAAACGCGACGTCTTCAAATGGTGGATTCGTACAGCCTATCATTGGTCTTCTCGGCTTTGAAATAATCTGGGCAGAGCTGGCGGAAACCAAGAGACATCTACCGCACAAAAAACCCATCGCTTGGCTGACAGGCGGGAGCGAGGAGGGTGGGGTGGCTGACCTGCTGTACTGTATGTAGCGCGGCGTCAAGATCTTCAAAGTTCAATGACCTCATCCAACGCCCAGCCAAGATGTTTTTATCTTAAGAAGCTGGGCCGCCAGACACGAAAGGAACTCTAAAGTGTCTGCATCAACCGTTCAAAATGGCAGAATCTGAAGTACCAGCTCCCACAAAACAGTCGTCTATCAAAGTTGATGTCAGAGATTCGCGATCTGGCTATAATTCAGTTCTACAGAAGGTCATCAAGTCAGTCTCGTCGTTGATTTTGAAAGAAGGCCTAGCTCAGCCTGAAGGATCGGCTTTGCTGGTACCACACAAGGCCGCAGAGAAGATATGTCATATTCGAAAGGCCCAGATTGAGGGTATCTGGGTATATACTTTTGCGAAACCTGGGGCCGGAGCGACGCCTGATACGCCAAAGCACAATTTGTACTATTTCAATGGTGGGGGTTTCCGAGGACCAGCCACGAAAGAACACTGGCTGCTCTGCGCAGAGATGTGTTTAAAGCTCCCACAGTATGTGATACACCTCGTGAGCTATCCTCTTGGGCCAAAGAACACGGCTCCTACAGCTCTGCCACAGCTGCAAAAGATGTACGACACGCTTTCATCTGAAGCAAGACGGCAGGGTTCGACGATAACATTGATGGGCGATTCTGCCGGTGCAAATATTGCTTTGGTCCTGGGAATGTATGCGGCGTCATCGTTTCTGGAAAACCCTACCGGAGAAGTATGTTCACTTCGAAATATTGTCGCCATATGTCCTCCCACAGACATGCGAAATGGAAATCCAGAGATTGACATTCTTTTACCGAAAGACCCCATACTGAGCAGGAAAGTCATCGACGGCGCCGCTGATATTTGGCATGGCGAGTGGCCTGTAGCTGATCCTCGATTGTCGCCGCTTCTTGCAGATCTGAGTGTATTGCGAAGAGCGAATATCAAAGTCGACGGCGTAACTGCTGGCTTTGACATCTTGACACCGGATGCAATTCTGTTTCGAGATCGACTGGCAGAATTTGATGTTTCCGGGGACTGGTTACATTGGGAGAAGCAGATGCACTGTTTCCCAATCATGTTTCCGTACCATGTTCATGAAGGAGTCGCTGGAAAGGACTGGTTGCTGGAAATTCTAGCTTCAAATGCTCAGCTTCCTCCGGTGTAGGAGCTGCAATCCTTACCTCAGGGGGCCCTGCAGGACCTTGTGCGCTGGTTCACACCGCTTGGTCGAGGAATGAGGTTGCAAGTTGGTTAAAGAACCAAAGAGCAAAGATGGCAGCTCAGGACACTGGACGAGCTCTTGGCTACGGCCATATGAACCGAGATGGAAGCTACAGCTGCGAGTGGCTGACACCGCATACTCTTTAGAGGGTACATCACTCTAAGAATGAAGTGGTGACGATATCCCTCGAATGTCACCTTGTCCTTCGTATTGCTCCCTGTGCAGATCGTCCGCTAGTCAAAGCTGGAGGGATGACGCTAATGCGACACTGCTGCACCAGTTCATAAGTCCGTGTTCAAAAAATAAAAAGCGGGGACTTCCTATTTCAGAACAAAATAAGCTGTTAACGTTTTATCTCCCTTAAACCCTGGTTGGACTAAACCTGGAATTGAAGGGCCGTGACGGACGTTAGATTAGATCTGCCAGCAAGCCCTGAAAGCTACAGAGCTAGATTATGGACTCATCGAGGATGTCTGAGTGAGATCCATACCCATGTTTACAGTGCTGAATGGATCCAGGACGTATACTGTATGCCAATGGGTGATCCTGCATATGCCCTACAGCCTATTGAAATTGAGAGAAGGCTACAAGAAGTATGAATACCCTCGAAATTGCCGAAAACGGAATGCGATACTGGGTGTGTCCACACTTGGCTGCCACCCAAGATTTAAATTACCCGGTTTCCTGAGCAAGGCTGATGGGGCTGAACCTTTTTAGCCCCCTGAAACCTTAATTACCGCGCACCGAGCCCGTGTCAGCAGGTTGCAGTGCGGGTGAGTCGGCCGACTATGCGAGCTCAAGCTAGGAAACTGGTGTACCTGGGTACATGCAGCATCGCGTCTCTCTCGCTACTACCACTTGCCCCATTCTCAGCTGCGTCTGGTATTCCTGACTCTAAGCGCCCTCAATCTCACGTAACGTTATTTCCAAGATTTCAAAGGAACTCCGCTGCTTGCCACGCGTGGAATTCTAATCATTGCTAAGCGGTGCCACCTCATCGTTTCCGCCGCTATGGCTCCGACCCCTGGACATTTGCTTCACCGCATGCATGGAACCTTCTCAGCCCTGAAGACTAGCTCGTTTGTCGCGGCCAATCCGATACTAAGAAACGGTGCAGCACCCTGGGGTGTCTGGCTGACATATTCGTTCGCGGCATTCTGAAGCTGACTGATTTAATTTAGTTGCCATCGGCCAATGACGGGAAAACTGAAATATATACATCTATTCATCTCTTTCGATTTCGCATCTCAAATGCGGCCGACATCTTCAAATTCAAATCACCAACTTGATACAGGCTCCGAAGCGGGGTTGAATTCGTATAGCCTTAATTCGAGCAACATGTCGCCCGCACAAACCCTAGAAACGCCTCAGCGGGCCCCTCAAGTCTGTTCACACTGCAAAAGCATCAAAAAGGGGTGCGACAAGAAACTACCAAGTTGCAGCCAATGCATCAAGTAAGTTTTCAAATTCTCTCCAGAGGTCAGTGGAGACTCGAAGCGGCCGATTGGTCCCGCATGTTCTTCCGTCGCTGGCTCAATTGTGTCTCCTTCCTAATATCCTGTAGGAGACGTGCAGTCTGTCGATATGGAGAGACGACCCCTGAGCCACGACGATATGGCGACGAAGTCGTGAATGCGGGCCAAAACATCGGAGTCAATGGCCCAGTTTCGACTTGGACATCTATTCCCCGCTCGGTACTTGGGACGTTGAACCCGAGTATCAGGCTATCAATTTTACTGATGAATTCCATGTCTGACGTGCTGCACTCCGACGCTTTTGCTCCAAAAGGCACGAATTCCGCTTCATCAATCGACGAAATCTTGAATTCCCAAATCTGCCACATCATCAGAGCGGGCGGAGAGTGTGTCGAAAGCGTGGTCGCTAAATATTTCGATGGTGTTCACAAATGGCTTCCAATCATTTCGAAGAAGCGGTTTTACGAACGGCTTCAATTCTTTCAATCGATGCCCACCGCGGATTTCTCGATTCTTCTTTTGACGATGCACCTCATGGCGCAGCACCCTTCTCCAGACTTCGACGCAGATCAAGATCGAGAGATCCTCTATTTGGCAACAAAATCACTATTCACACAGGTTCAAACGTTCATTCCATCCTCAATGTGCTTGGCCCAAGCTGGAATTATTTTAGCCAGGTATGAACATGGTCATGGTATGATTGAGGCGGCATACATTACAATTGGGACAACATCTAGAATTGCATCTGCAATTGGCATCGATCTTTCTCAATGTTCGCAAGAAATGCAAGGGACCGACGCTTGGTTTGATGAAGAAGAGGCGCTTGCTACTTGGTGGGGACTGGTTATTTGCGATAGGTATGCAATCACTTCAATGCCCTGCTAATTCTTGCTAAACATTACAGGACGATTGCATTTGATGATCGGATGAGGGGTCGACCATTTGCTACTCGTGCAATTCGCGAAGAGGACTACTTGCCACTTGAGTGTGCAGAGCTCGCTGGAGAGATTGATCACTCAACGGGCCCAGTATTTCGTTATTACGTCTCTGCCATTTCACTACCTGGAGTAGGCCCCTTTGGACGCGAAGCACAAGCGATTTACTTGATGGACAAAGTCAGGAGGACAGTCTCAATGAATACGGACGACAATACACTCGTTGCTCTCGGTTCTGAGCTTCAGGCGCTTTTGAGCACCGTGATTGATCAAGTTGGAGGGAAATGGAGTGGTTTCTGCGGGGCTACGCAGGCTTTGATTGTGTAGGTCATCTTTCCAGATTTTACGTTGCAGCTCTAACGTGTTTAGGGGTTTGTATGTTCTGAACCAATCCGCAGCCACAAACTTGGACAGTGCGAATCGACCCGAACATGCGAGAACGATCAGATTCACTCTACACACCATTACCAGAATGGTTATCGACATTGCTCGCGAGTTCAACAAAGTGAAAGACACGCATGGCATAGAATCTCTGTGTCCCGTACTTAATCACATTGCGCGTTGTGCGCAGGAACATATCATGACTTGCGTTGATTTCGAAGACATGCAGTGGCAGCAAGATCTAGGGGAGCTCAAAGCGCTTTTCAAGTACTTTAATCGACGGTGGAGCAGCGCAGGTATGTAGTTACCCGCCGTTCTCTGTCTGTTAGCTAACACGTTGCAGCCCATGAGCTTCAAGTTCTGAACAAAACGGTGGATATTTCCAGGGCATTAAATTCATGAATACGAGGGAATGCAGCACCATGGAAAACTCAACTACCCGTGAAAGGAGTCATGATCTTGCAGAAATTCTAGGTGTAAAGTCTAATAAAGGAAGGTCCATTTCGCAAGCCCAGTCTACACCAGGGGGTTCGAGTATCGATCAGCAAAAGGATATCCCGTCCTGAATCATGAACCAAGCTTCAAAATGATGCTTTTCCTTCACTACGCCCATTGAATGGAATGGGGAATACGAGGGTTCAGAAAACAGGATAACCCCTACCAGCCTAGAAGGCAGGTTCTGTCCAATCGAGCTCTTCAGTGGGCCTTTTAGCCTTTTGAGATCCAATGGCCACTCGGTTCAGGCGATGGCTGCTTGAAAGCCCGCGGGATGGCATTTGCCAGAATAGGATCACGTTGAATGTAACGTTTTGCCCCTGAATGGGCCAATTAGATAGGGGGAATAAGCATTGAAATACACACGGCAATTTCCCACATGGCTTGTTTCATGAACGAGATTGTACCTCGTATTTGATTTAGTCAACGCTTTGGAATATCAATTACTTGGATAGTAATCAAGTCCGAAATTCAGCGCTTACAATTCCGTTACAAACTCCAGCAGCTTTACTCGAGAGATTTTACGGGAATTCTTTGAAATTGAAGATGTTGATCAGATCCAATATACCGTCATCTTTCAAACTAGACCGCAAAGAGGCATCGCTCCCCTAAATCAGGTTCCCAGCAGATACCCCAGCTCACCCGCATAATCATTCAGCCCAGTCTGGCGCACGCTCGTTAATAAATAGGCGATCCGGCCATCTTTCCGATTTAGGAATACGCTCGGTAGGCTGACTGCATCCGCTAACCTAAGCTTATCTATTCCGCCGTGCGACACCGCGTTCTCTGTGGAATCATTTTGGTGGAGGTCACGGCTGACTGTACGCTGGAAGTTTTTGTCATCCGCTGGGATTGGACGCCCCCCATGCTTGGGGGCTTTCGTATCGTTGATTTGGGTAAGGTTTCAGCCCTGGGAAGGAGCTGAGGTGGGGATCGTTCGAGTTAGGTTAGAGCTTTGCACGTAGTAGGAAATTGCAGGTCAGGCAGCTGAATTTTGTTAGACACAGATCCTGATACAGCCCTGAAAATCCGACAGCTGTGTAGTCCTTCGGGGTCTAACGCTCACTGCGACTCTAAATTACACCATTCCAAGACCTAAGATCCCACCAAATACTTCCAACTTCATACTCAGCATCAGCAAGCAAGAGGCAGCTCTTTATTTACCAAACACCCATTTACCTGGAACCTCCTTCGCCAAACGCCTGCCGTTCGTTGTGGAATATTGAACGTCTGGTCGGCGATGGAAAACCAATTCGATGTAATTGACCAAGTCGTTTTGCCTCTTGTCAAACTTGCCGGGATGAAGCTTACACAGAGTGTCGAGACTAAGTTTCTCCTCGAATTGCCATCTCAGCATACTGATAATCATGAGCTCTAAGACAGGATTCATCCTCAATCTCCCTGGCACTTCGATGTCTTGCTCTCGGAGCTTTAGCTGGGATAACACCATTTTCTGCAAACTGTAGTCGGCGATATCAATTAGGCCCCGCGACTGAGGTGCCTCACTTGCAGTCATGACTTTGAGGATCTCCTGGAGAGGCTTGCGGAATTTGAGTGGTACGGGAACGTGTGGGAGAAGAATCCAAGTTGGCAGCTTGGGGTTTTTCGTACGGACTTCGAGCGTAGTGATATGTTTTACGATACCTTTGTTCTCTCGTCAGCTTCTGTCCTTCCTGTATCACGCTGCTAACATACCACCAAGCATCCCATGCAAGAATCCAATCACCCACAGCGCTGCATCTCGACACTGGAGGAAATTCAAGGCGGCTTTTCGATCTTCGGTCGTTGCGAAAAAATGATCCGGGAAATGTCTGTAATCCCTCAGAAGTTTAACAGATCTTTTCAACTAGTCGCACCGGTCAGTAGATTATCATTAACGTGCAAGGCAGCTCCTCTACTGCAGGACTGGGATTAACCCTTCCTTACCTCTCCTCGCAAGATCAAATTTTCTCCCGATTTTTCAACGCCAGAAAGTTCAAATTGCGCCCATGTCAATTCTCGAAACATATAGTAAAGCTGCTGGGAAGTCATGGCAACTCTGAAAAGACTCGTGCGATCCTGAAGACGGCGGCATGTGCGTTTGTGGTTGACCCAGTCGGACTTCTGGCATAAGGCGTTGCAATAGTGAGCGATCCCAGCATCTCCGTCCAGAGCTGGTGAGGATTTGCAGCTACTACATGCCAAGGTGGCAGCGCCCTTGCAGTGAGCGCACTGCATTTTGAGGAGGAGAGCAGTTGCCAGTGCAGAGAAAAGTTTGAAGGAAAGAGGGATACCAATAGAGATGCGGGATGTAAATTTGAAGAGTGATTGAGAATTCACTTTCCTTGCTTTTCCGGTGTACGATTTCGGAGAGAGAACCGCTTCAAAGACGGAAATACGCACCGCCTGGCTTTCCAAGTACACGGCGAGTGAATAATTCCTGATTTATGTCTGTAAATGATTTCCAAAAGTCAATTCTCGGAACTTCTTCAGACCGTTCATCTGTGCTTTGCTTCCCTCAACCTTTTCAAAATCCTGCTTCTCGTTTCTTTACTTATGCTTTTCTTGAACAACTTCTCTATTCTTTTCCACTTGCCACGACAAAGTTTCGGTGGCTCTCCGCTCGCCCCTTTTTCAAGTAAAACCTCCATCGTCTCTTCCTGGCCCAGTATTGCCGCAAACAAAAGAGCATTCATCCCGAGGGAGTTCTCCCAATTCATATCTGCACCACTATCGATCAATATCCTACACATCTCAGCTCTTCCAATACCTGCAGCCTTGATCAAACACGTAATCTCTTTGTTGCTCCTCCAGTTAACATTTGCTCCGTTCTTTAGTAACTGTCTAGCAATACCGCGGAAGCCAGCAGTTACTGCCACCAGTAGAGGATTCAGGCCGTATGTTTTCTCTTCATGAATGTATTCATGAGTCACATTGACATCCGCGCCGTATTTGATCAAGAGGTCAACCAGCTCAGAGTCCTTACTCCGAACAGCCGATACGATAGGAGGATCTCCAAAGAGACCCTCGCATTTGGCATTAGGATTTCCCCCCTTCTCCAAGAGAATAGACGCACACTTGAAAGAATCAGCTTGGCATGCAAGTTGAAGAGCAGTGCCCCTCCCGCTCGGCATGTCGATCATTGCACCTTTGTCGAGGAGTAAAGAGACAAGTTCGGGGAAGCCATTAGCGGCAGCGGCGTGTAGAGCGGCGGTATCGAGAAAGCCGCCGACCGAGTGGATATTGACGTTGTTTTGAAGTAGAAGCGTTACAATTTGGGGCTGGTCGTGGCCAATGGCTACCAACAGGGGTGTCTTGTTTGCGTCGTCGCGGGAATTGGTAAGGGCACCGTGAGCGAGGAAGATGGCAGCACCGGAGACAAGACCGAGATGGGCTGCGAAATGGAGGGGCGTATAGCCAATATATGTATGTGCGTTGATGAGTGATGGATCCCGAGCGTGGAAGGTAGTGAGGTTGTCGTCTTGGGATTTCAAAGCGTGGATCAGAGGATTGTCCAGCTTGGTGGGAGTGGGGGAGATGTCGTTGATCCAAGCGGGGAGACCTTCCCATGGCTTCAAAGTGCGCTTGATGAGAGGTAATTGATGAAGTTGACAGTTTGGCAGCTTGCTGTGACATTTTTCGCAGACACACAAGGTGGTTGTGAGGTTTTTCCGACAGCCATAGTGATAGTCGGTGGGGACCATGGGTGATTTGCATCGCTTGCAGGCTGAATAATATTTTGAGAAACGATTGTTTGATGGGTTTGTTGCTTTCTTTTCAAAGGAACTGCCTGTGTGAATCGGTGATTTCGGATGGCTTGAGTCCCCTACGGCGAGGCTGTATCCAGGAGGGCCATCTTCCAATAGTAAATCCTGCAGGGCTAGGAGCTTCTCGTCAGCCATCGTTGAATGCTTTCTGTGGCGGATGAGTGACTATTTGGGAATCGATTTATAGCACTTCGAAGCGCAAAAAAGAGGAAAGAAGAGAGGGAAACAAAGTTGTGATTGCACAGTTGTTGAACAATCAAGAATTCAGCCGATGACCTCATACGGCGAAGCAACTTGGCGAGTTGTGAACAGCCAATCAATTTACCGCTGCTCGGTGAGCTGAATTATATAACTAGGTAGCTTAAACAAGAACGAAAATAAAATTTACGAGAGGCACTTCACAGTTTGACAAACCTTCGTACTACTACTTATACAACTTCCACATGAAATCCATCACAATGTGGAGCGAAGCCCGAACCCCATTTTCGGTGGGGTTCGGAAAGGGGAGCTACATTTGACTGGGAGTTATATTGCAGACGGCAGAAGAAACGGTTCAAAACTGATTTTTGAATATTGGAGCTGGGTTAAATATTAAGATTGAACAGGGATATTCTGATCTACAAAAGTTTCAATTTCAGGACCAGCTCCGAGCTCTGAACTGCTGTTGTGTGAATTGCGTTACATAAACGGCCGTAGTGTGCTCTGTATCTATAAAATTTGACAGCAATTGCAAAGTAAAATTTACTTAAATCTCAAAACTATAAGCTCTAAGAGAAGCAAAAGTCGAGAATTCGTCAACAACCGAAAAGTGAATCACCCCCCTTTATTAAGCGAGTCGCAATTGAATAACCCCACACAAGCAGAACAACAGCTATTCATCCGACCATCGACACCAACATCTCAGGTGAATCTACGAAGTCGAGTTTTCCAGCCCAGAAAATCGCCATAAAAGCCCTTCATCATGGCAGGCAACCAACCTCCGCACTCGCAACAACAGATCGACCTCGCCGTCGCGAGCTCACCACAACCACCACTCTCAAATTTGCGCGCACGCGCACTAAGGGCAAGGCAAGTCAGTCTCTTATCTCTTCATGCATCTCAATAACTGCAAAGCAATAAATTAAATCCCTCCCAACAGATGCGCAAACCAGGCCCCCTCCGCTTCTCCTCCTACACCGTGGAAGGCGACCTCCGAGCCCTCCAACAATATCTCTCCTCCAGCGCAACCACCTACTGCCTCATCCCAGCAATCCAACTGCGACAAATCGAGTCCCAAGCCCGGCAACTCCTCGAAACGCATCACAAGCCCGCCCAACCCCTCACCATCGAACCGTCAACATCACGCCGTAAACCCAAACCTCCTAAACCACTCCTCGCATCCGACACCCACTGGTCCAATTTCTTCGCCGCGCTCCTGCATCTACCAATAGAAGACACAATCCAAGTAAAGCGCCACATCGCCGAGCTTTTCGCCGCCGAATTCGCGGCGTGGTGGGAAGATTGCATTGGACTAAAACTAGCTTGTTACGCCGTTGACTGCGACATAGCTGGTCTTGCACCCGTCGACCTCAAAGACAAAATCCAAGAGCTGGGCCAACCCGCAACACAAGTCGTGATTGAAGAGACGAGAGTGAAGGTACGGAAACAGCAGGAGAAGAGACTTGATAGGCAGCGGAAACCGATGTTTAAGCGGGTCAAGCAGTATAGGATTTCAAAGGTACGTCGTTTTCTTTTTCGTCCCATCAATCTCCACAACTAACCAGAAACAGGGCATTTGGAATACGTGGAATCATGGCCCGCATAGGAAATGGCATGATATTCCTGAGGAACCAATAATCGATGAATCGCCGTTTGCAGATGAGGACGAGAGTCCGTTTTGGTATGGTCCTGAGGATGGAGATGGGATGCCGCCGCGTTGCCCGGTTGCGCCTCGGTGCCCGGTTGCGAAGCCGGCTACGGTTGTGAGGGGAGTGAAGAGGAAGAGATGAATACTTTTTTTTGTAACAGCTGCTCAGTTGAATGAAAGGATAATGTAGTTTGGATCTGGGAGTTGGCGTTTGTCATTCATATGGAAGGAAGCATTGAGGGAGAAGATAGACGCATGGCCTAGTGAGGGAGGGAATTGCCACAATTCAACAAGGCCATTAAACACGCACTCGCACTCTTGAAATCATTAATTCATAGCTGTATGTGTATTCACAAAGGGTATCCCAAACACCTAAACCAATTCCCAAACACAGACCCCTCCAAACTGCATAGCGCATTTTCCCTTTTTGTTCAAGTATTCCCTCCTAGTCATACCCCTTGCATCCCTATTATTTACCGACGTAACCGCATAACAACTGACCTTCTGACCCGGCGCCCCCAGATCCTTCGCGGGGACATCAGCCCAGTACCAAAAGTCATTATTCTCAAAAGCAACATAGTCTTCATTCCTCCCGTCCACGCCGTTGATCTTCAGGATCATGGGATACGGTTTGCCCTGCCCGTTCTTTTCGTGATCCCAGTGCTCACACGCCTTGCTGAACTGAAAGCGTACGACTTCATCATTTATGGGGATGCGTTTTGTCGGTGGTGAGAATGAGGTCTGTGATAGGCCATGGTCCTCAACAGCACCGTATATCTGCAAAGGCTCGGCGCGGTGCGGACCAAGGTAATACTCCTCCCAAGTAGGAACACGTCCATCGCTGCGGAAGAAGTAGCCGCGGTCTTCAGGGAAGTGTTTTAACCCGAAGTCGTCGTTCGACATTGTGAAATAACTTGGTGTGAATTTCTTGTTGTAGACTTGATTGCCGACATTACCAGCACCCCAGCAAGCATCGAGTAACTTCCACTCTCCGCCATCGATACGGACGGCGTTCCATGCGTGGCCCGTGGGGTTACTTTCAGGGACTGGCTCACCGGGCTGAAGAGCTGTGTATCCATAGCCTTTGCCATGGCCCGTAACCATGACTGCTTCCAGTCCCGCTTTCAACGCAATGGCGGTGTAGACTCCTGCGTATCCGCCACAAACCGCAAGACCAGATGCTATCGTATCCTTGGGGTCAACATGCTTTACTCTGTTCCCGAAGAATGCAGCAGTGTCGTAGGCAATGTTATGATGAAGCCAGGTAAATATTGCTCTCGCTTTATCAGTGGCAGATGTGAAAGGGCTGCAAAGAACGTTTGCTAGATACCCCGTGACATCTCCAGTTTGGGGTAATGAATGTCGGGGGTGCTGGCTAGCAACTGTATCTGGACCAGAGAAATCTCTGCAGATGAGGCAGCCAGATGTGGGTGCAGGCGTAGGTGCTGGTCGAGACTGAACAGCCTGGACTTGACTCCTGGATGGTTTCGAGCTCATGTTGATGGGAGGAGGAACGCCATTTGATTTTGGAGCAGGTGGAGGGGCATCGGCAAGTGATACACCAGATTTCTCCTCCACAAATTCCTTCAAATACCATAATTCCATGGTAAAGTTGCACTGCTCAGGAGTTTCGTCTCGACCATTAAAGAAATGCAATGTTGGCCACTGGGTGATACTAAATCGGTCCACAAACGACTTGTATTTATCAACGTCCATCTTTGCAATGATAACCTTGTCCTGAGCGAATGAGAATGCTTCACCCAGCTCGGTCCAGATAGGTTCCAGCTTGACACAGTATTTACACCAAGGTGCCCAGAAATCTACAAAAACAGGTTTTCCAGAGAAAATGACGCTGTCGAAGTTTCTGTCGGTGAGTTCTTGAACTACGGGGCCTGCTGGTTTCGTGAATGTTGGTACGGGTCTTGGACCTGGATTTGGAGTTTCGCCGGACTTATTGCCGAAACCCATAGTAAGGACAGACCGAGCAGATTTAGTGGCAGCCGGGGGTGGAAGCCTTCTTGGAGGTTGTACTGGAGGTTCTTCTTGTGTGCTCGTAGGTCTTGCTGGCATCTTGGGGGGTCCGCTGGGTCTTGGAGGCATCTTCGGAGCCAGATCTCTATCAACAACTGGTGGCTGCCGCAGAGGAATGTTGGGAGACGACTTGATAGATGTGAGGGGTATCTTTGCCTTTGCCTGCTCCTCCGCTTCCTTCTGCTCACGCTCGCGCCGGCTTGGAGGTAATGGGGGAAGCTTTGTCTGATCTAATGATGGTGGGAGTTTCCTGCCAGATTCCACTGATGATGCCGCCGTGCTCAACGACATCCCTGATACCGTTGAACTGTATGACATTGTCGATTCATTGGATCCCCTTCTAACCATCTGCGTAGAACTCTTTCGCGCGGGCAAGGCAGGAGAAGGTTGTGTATCTTTCCGAGTAGGCAATGGAGGAGGGCCCCGTCGGGCAGGAAGAGGAGGAGTTTTGGCATTATTTGCAGGTTGGTCTCGGTCAACGCCTGGTGGAGGTAGAAGAGCGGTGCCATTTGGCTGGTTGCTTGGTTGTTTCGCGGATGACGCGCCGTACGTGGGAACTGGAGGATTGTTCGTTGTTTGGCCCCTCGAGGGGAGCGCAGGACGGTTCGAGGACGAGGATGTAGGAAGAGGGGGAGGAGGCCGTTTTGCGGCAGGCTTTGGGGCGCCTCCACTATTGCTAACAGCTTGCTTGTTCAAGGCTGCGATGCGCGCCGAGAGCGATGTGAACTGGGGTTCCTCCACTTCTGCCATTGGGTATCGCTGGGTGCGTACCTGCGTAAGTTCGTGATATCGGCTTCGGAGAATTCCCGAGGGAATTGGTAGGAGATATGTTGGAGAGTTGGAGGTGTTTGCTAGGCAGCAATGAGGCTAGAGATCCGCCCAAGTGTGAGTTAAGAATATCAAAAGAAGTGAATGAAGAGGAAAGGAAACATCTGCTACAATTGCAATGTCCCCATGTCTTGATGAACGAGAGAAATATTGATCTGTTAGGACAGAAATCAACGGAGGAAGTGAGGTGTTGTTAGTTGCGAGGCTGTGTAGTGTGCACCGTGCCGTAGGATCTGGTAGCGACTTTGTACCTATTTCCATAGCGGCCCGCCTAGCTACAGCCCAGCTCTCCACTAACTCCGATCCAGATCGCCATCGTATTCTATAATAGTGTTAGCAAAGAGGGGCGAGTTTGAGTCACACGGGGGAGAGATGTCTATATGGAAATTCAAAATCTCTCATCCAGAGGAGAGAAATGCATCTTCAGGTTTCTCAGGAACAGTCTCAGTCACTAACCAATCGGACATTTGTAAGTCTGCAGGTACACTATGCTGACGGGAAGAGTCAGTGCTCGAAACCTTTCAACAGTCACAAATATCAAATTCAGAAGCCAAAATTCTTGATTAGATCGAATATACTCAATCTATCCAATCCACCCTATAGAACATCATAACTAGCGATGATTCGCTGTGGTATATATAACACCAAACCCCACCAGCACCCATAATTACAGCCCGTATGATGTTTTCATCACAGGCCTCGACGCCAAAAACTCCCTATCCCTATCATATCGCTGAATATCGCACAAAAAATAGTACACGTGAACATCATAGCTCGTTATCCAACACCTCGCGCATCACCTAAGAAGTCCTCCAACATCCTGCAACGACAGCGTAGTCTGCTGCCGTTCAATAGTAGCCGGCCTCAGCGACTCAGCCGGAGTATTCGACGATTCCTGCAGTATAGTCTGCAGCTCGTAACTCCGCGGTTGCTGCTGATTCCTCCGTGGCCCAAGTAATCCCCCTATATCCTGCAGCAGTGCCGAGGAACCCTTACGGGGAGGTGCAGGCGAAAGCCCGTTCTCGTGCGACCAAGTAGAAAACAACGGGCCCTGGCTGGAACTCTCCCCATCGGTATCCGTCGTCCTCGTTGTCCTCGATGAACTGACTCTACGAGGTTGGTCTTCGTCTAGTAACCCGCCGACGTCGAAAAATGATACTTTTCGAGGTGTGGCCATCGATGAGACATCGCCAGGGCTGTGACCGCCGTCGTGGATCTTCATCAGGTCTATTTCGTCGCTGGATTCGCTTCTCCCGCCGGGGAATTGCCAGTCTTTCGATACTCCCGCTCTGTGTCCCCTCACTACGGGTAGATTCCCAGCCACCGCCATGGGAGCTGGTCGAGGTGTTGGAGTGGCACCACGGAGTTCAGGGTCAACACCGAGGCCCAAATCTCGCACAAGATCTTCATCGCTTCCCCAATGTCTCGTGACTGTTCCCCTCCGACTTGTCGTCCTCTCGATACTGTCACTCATCGATCCAAACTTCCATCTCTGCTTCTTGACTCCTCTATCGCGAATAAATGATCCCAAGACCAATGCATTCGCAACTGCCGTGGCAAATAGAATCTCAATAGAAGCAAGCAGTGATCGATATTGCTGACTGCCGTGTTTATCAATGATATTCGGGATTCGAAAAAGTGTTGTTCCAGCCGGCAGAAGGGAGAGAGAAAAAAGCAGGACAAGCTGAATCTTCCTCTTTAGCCCCATCTTGGACCGAATAATAATCGGAACCGGAAACAAGACAAGTAGTAAGTCTGTCAAGACATTGGCCGTGCCCATCGTCAGTAGCTGGGCGTATCCCTGTCGGCATTTCGGCCCTGGATCTGGTGTTACTTGGTAATAATGTGGAAATGGCTGACATTCAGCAATGTCTGCTATAACCACTGCAATAAAAGTGCCCAGCAAAAACCATCGTATAAATATAAGCATTCGTTCGTAGGAATCTCTCCATATACTGGATATAAGTCGTTTGAAAAATTCGCTAATTGTGAGCTTGAGCCCCCAAAGCCTGGACCTGGTCAGTAAATGATAAAAGTTAATGCTCGGACGAAACCTACGTCGCTGCATAGAAAATTCTCGAAACCAGCACTAACTTGCTACCAATTGATCGTCGGTAAATCTCCTCTTCAGTCAGGCCAGTCGTGATCGCATTGTTCGTCCCATAAAGAAGTACCACATGTACTGCTCCCATGCGAATCAACAGCGGAATTATACAGGCAAACGCCATCCAGTCTTCCTTGAACAGCCTCTCTGTCCGAATAAACCTCCCGCATACTCGAACTATTATAACCAGCGCCGCGAAAATCGTGCACCACCAACATACCAGCAAAGTCGGTTTATCCTGAGAGAAGATTCGGGCCGGAGGCGGGGACGAGTAGATGCCCATATTGATTCGAACTGCCACGCCCGCCTACCTCCGCAGAGGGGACGAGCGAGGAGTTTGGTGAATTCGCAAGAGGTATTTCAGAATCGTCAATTGATCGCATTCCTGTCGGGACTTCTGGATAATGGTAGAAGATGTCTTCGAGGGTCCTGGGGCATAAATTGTGGCATGACAGGACTCGAGGGTCTGAGTGTCGCGTGGTCGCACAGAGGATATGACGTTCCGGAAGCACTGAAGGAACGCTGTAGCGAGGATAGTCCCAGAGCACCGGTCCCCTGCGTGAGACAGTGCGTAATCGGCGGACAACGGGCGCAGATCAGGATGACAATAGGATTGTTAGATTCGGTGTCGAAGGCGCGGAGAGCAAACGGGTCGCAAAAAATAATAATAATAAAAGAAGGTCGGTTGACGGCGAGGTGGAATTGTAATTCTAGGTGGTGAGACGGTGAAGATTATGGGAGCACAGGAAGCACAAGGCTATGGCTAATGATAGAAGTGGTGGACGTTGTGCGTGGATGGGGCTGGACCTTGAACCCTGATCTCCCAGCAAATCAATGGTCGACTAGGCCTGAAGGTTGATATCAACGCGATCCTATGGGCGCCGGGTTTATTTAGATGCCTACCGTGGCAATAGGTCGTTCAGCAGAGGCGTTGTGATGCCGTGTTCCATGATCTGATCCTTCAACGCCTCTTAAGGACATGGTATATGAGCGACATATGTTGGTACAATAGAAGAGACGGTGAACAGAAAAGTGACAGATGAGGAACAAGAAAGCGAAGAGCGTGGCGGAGGAGGTCGGTATCAGACGGAAACCGAACGTAGACACACGATAAATTGCCTAGACTTGGGGGCTTGGGTGGAGAGGATGCTCGCAAAGATAACGCCTGCACGCCACAGTCCGTGGGATATCTGCGGTAGGCTCACGGGATAGGTCAACGGTAATCAATTGTGGAAAATGCTGGCTTGGATCTGGGCGATGGACTCGGATGGAGGGGCGGACCACTTGGCAGTCCTCACTTCGTCTTGTCTCCGCTGCGGCGCAGCAGTCTTCGAAACTACTGTATGCGGCCACTTGAGTGTCTGGGTTCTGAATATGCAGCAGATATGCAAGAAAAATGTACTGTAGCACCAACTGAGCAAGTCGAGACGGTTTCAAAGGCCAGGTCCTTGCTGACAGATGTCAATCGGTCTGGTTGGCAGCAGTGTATGATTGGCGGGAGCGTCCTAGAGGCGGCTGCTATCAAAATTCGCCCCAGCCCCAGCTCACCGTCCGCTGGTTCCTTATCGAGCCAGTGGAGTTCTAGCCATGTTCCATGCTCGTAGCCTCCGACGCTTGTGGGCATCGTCAAAGCATCGCGCTGAGACGAATCCATAGGTTGATTGCGCACGAATTCCCAGAGATGTGGTTACGCTCAGGGTCGCTTCATCAGGATAAAAAGACATGAACCTGATCGACAACAGCAGTGACAGGTTTGGAGACGAGGGATCTGCGACCAAGTTCCGAGGCTCACCATTCGTGACGACGCCTGTACGAAGGTACAAGGCACATGTAACTGCGACCGTTCCTGCCACAAGACTCTTGTGTCTTGTCCGCTTGCTGGGTCTACCCGAAAATCCTCTGGCTGGACAGATACGCAGCGTTTAGCCAGTTTCCCCATTTGTGCTGTGCCCCCCATGACCAAAACTCGGGAGGCTGGCGTCGTGCTAAAGGGTCAAAAGAGGATGAGATGCAGATCCCCAGTTACAAGGTTGCAGCGTAGCACCGACTGGGGTGCCACGCGTTGGAGCGCGATTATTGCGAACGAAGCCCGAGAAATTGGGGGAGTCGGGGCAAGCTCCGAGGAGGGAGATGAGGAAATGAAACTATCAATTCCTTTATGCGATCCATAAATATCCTTTAGCTGCACACAACACTTGCGATTTGGTTCCAGAGGCCCGTCCCTGGAAATGGGACCACGAGCTCGAGGTTCAGGTACACAGCGCTAGCTGGAAATCTGGTCCACCAATATTTAGATGAGGGGTCGTCCTGCCGAGGCGGTTTTTGCAGTTTTGCAGGCCCGAGTCCGAAGCACTGCTTTTTGTCGGACCGTTAGGATAGAAGGAAGCCTCCCGTCTTTCCTTTCAGCCATGATCTCCGTGACACATGACGGAAATAAGGAATCTTACAGCCCGTGATGTACAAGGAGCAGTGATACACGTGATTTGGAATCACGTGTAAACCCCCACCCTCGTCGCTGCATCAGGAAGCTCCTTGAGTTCTGAGACATGCTGATCGCTGTTGATCGTAAGATGGAATTTTATGTCAAGTATTTTAGGTAAATGTTTCGATAGTTTCCGTGCAATAGTGCAGGAATATGGTTAGTGTAACCATTCTTTCAAATCCAAAGAAAGAACGAGAATCAGAGCAAGCAGGTAGTACAAGGCTTGGCCCATTGGTCATTCAAGCTGGTGAGATTCAAGTCACCACCCCGCCATCAGAAAAGGTGGGGTAAGCCTTCTCCACGGTCATTTTTCTATTTCCCGTTTCAACCTCCCCCCCGAAACAACATGTCTCACACCTTCCACGTCCCTCGAACCCATGCCCATCTCAAATGGGACAACTCCCTAAAGCCAGTCTTCTCAGTTGACTCCGGGACTGAAGTAACGTTTGACCTCCTAGACGGGGGCTACAATCAATTCACAGAAACCTCCACGGTGGCTGATGTCCCAAACTTCAATATCGAACTCCCTGACCCAGCCATCGGTCCAATTTATGTCAACAGCGCCGAACCGGGTGACGTGCTCAAGGTCGAGTTCCTAGACTTGCAAACTGCTAGTTATGGCTGGACAGCTGTCTTTCCCGGAAGTATCGGCTTCGGGCTGCTAGCTGATGAGTTTCCGGAGCCGGCATTGAAGATTTGGGATTTGGAGACCCACAGGAAAGAAGGGTATGCTGTGTTCAAAGAGGGTATTCATATTCCGCTTCGTCCATTCCTAGGGGTCGTAGGGCTGGCTCATGAAGAGGATGGACAGTTCTCAACCATCCCGCCGTACGATACAGGTGGAAACATTGATTGCAAACATATCGGCATCGGATCATCCCTCTATTTGCCGGTAAAAGTCAAAGGGGCTCTGTTCAGTTGCGGTGATGGACATGCGGCTCAAGGAGATGGAGAGGTGTGCGGGACCGCCATTGAAACGCCGATGAAGGCTAAGGTCAGATTGACTATCGAGAAGGGGAAAACTTGGGTCCAGAGTCCTCATTACTTGACGAACCCCGTCGAAATGAATGCCGTCGAGAATAAAGGAGAGCATGCGGCTTTGGGAATTGATGCTGACTTGAGGGAAGCGAGCCGTAAGGCTTTGAGAGGTCTGATAAATTGGTTGGTTGGTGAGAAGGGACTTACTAAAGTGGAAGCTTATATGCTTGCGAGTGTGGCAGGTGATTTGAAAATTGCTGAGGCAGTTGACATGCCACACTATGCTGTGGCATGTAGTCTGCCTCTGAATGTCTTTGTAGGGGCGCCATATGTTTGATATTTCGAGCGAAAAGGGATAGTATTTGAAACTCAACAATGCACAAGAGAAGAGGAGAGTCGAGTAAGACTCAAATCAAAGATATGCCTTCACCTCAGATTCACTCCAATCCCAAAATTCAGCAGCAACTCCGGTGCCGCCTTCGTCCTTTCGTTTGATTGAGGCTTCAACATCCGCTCTGAGTGGCCCGAAACGACCCCACGGTTGGACTAATGGAATTAGAGACGCCCAAAAAAGGATAGAATTGTACTTACTAAAAACTCCATTCTTTGCGGGAGTAACTTCAGGTGAAAGGCCGGCAAATAATTCCGTGTAAGCTCCGTGGATGGGTGTATATAAAATAAAAATGTCGAGGAATTTCGCAGCAATATACGGAAGATGGCGTTGGAGTTCAGTCTTGAGGTTTCCCGGATTTAAAGACTTGACATGTCAGCAGATGGTATTTTTGGTTCTGGACTCAACATACCACGCTGATAATTCCCTCGTTGCCAGAACGCTTGGCAAACTCCGAGCTGTGGAAGACATTCCCCGTCTTGCTGATGCTATACTTTTGTCCCGCAGACTTCTCCCTCTTGTAGTCCAAATTATCCATCTCCACCCCACCCTTCGGAGCAAATTCGACGGCCGAAGATGAAACCCAAACTACTCGCACAGTCCCAGTTGGAGCAGTCTTTGCCGTCTTGACCAGAATTGGAGTCAGGAGCTTTGTGAACAGAAACGGACCAAGATTGTTTGTGCCAATTTGCAATTCGTATCCTTGCGCCGTTTTGCTTCCTTGGGGTGGCATCATCACTCCAGCGTTGTTCCAGAGCACATCTAATTTGTCTTCCCTGCTCAGAAACTCTTGCGCCGACGCCTTGATTGTAGTCAGATCGTTGAGATCTAGATGGAGGAAGATCAATTGGCCTTTTGACTTGGGGAAGTTCGCTTTGATGGATTCGATAGCTTTCGTCGCCTTCTCAAGGGAGCGCGCCGCAACGTAGACTTTGGCATTGTGGGAGTATAGGATCTGGGCGAGTTCTTGACCAACGCCGCTGGAGGCACCGGTGACGATGAAGACCTAGGGCGATTAGCTTGTAGATCAACTGAAAGAGGAGCAGTGGAATGGAATACCTTTCCTGTTTGATCTGGGAGGTTCTTCTCTGTGAATTGAGGGGCAGGGGGAAACAGCAGACTCAAGGTATTGCCCATTGTGCCGGACAGATGGAAGTGATATTGAGCAGATAGGAATAGGAATCGAGAAATGAACACAGAGAGAGAGGACAAGATAGAGCAGAGCAGACTACAGCGAGAAATACAATACCGTCAATAGAGTAATATCATGCCATGATATGATACGCCTCTTGAACGGACTTTGGCACTAGAATCTAGTCCGGTCCGCCACCTTTTCGGCGATACCCCAAAGGAGTCGGATAACAACAGGATATCGGGATACGCTTGTCAATTAACAAAAGCTGTCGTGGTTGAGGCTATAGAAATCATGATCTTCGTATCTGGCGACGGTGATGTGAAGGTGATATCTGCACCACAGCGAAATTGCCACTCGGCGGCTCTTATTGCCCACATCAGCATTCAGCGTTTTTTTTTGTTGCACACCGTACCTTAAGCATAACGCCTTTAAGCTTTTTTGGAATCACGCGTTGGGGGCAAAACCTGCCGTTTGCACCCCCGCGTTCAGGCTAGGTACGCTAAAGGAAGCCTAAAGAACACCTTAATTAGACGCGCTGGGCGGCAAATGCGACTCTTCTTCAGCGGGTGCACAGCCTGAACCACATCCCGAACCACATTCCGACAGCCTGTATCTGCACCACTACCACTACCATTACGCCTAAGACTGCGCCTGACTTGTCGTCTGCATAGGCTGGTATATACAGAACTACCTGCCATTCACCCTCAATCCCAAGCGCGATTGCCGCTGGTCAGACGCTCGAATCGCGGATTTGTTTACTTTCGCATTGCTCTGCTCTGATATGCGGGGCACAACTGCAACATCATGACCTCCAAACGGTCTGCAAACGCCAATTCCGAAGCTCAAACAAGCGATGCCCCTGACCACGATCGAGATATTCAGCTCCAGAGGTCATCCGCGGATGTCCTGGCTGATCTGGAGAGGTCGCTGAAGCCGTTCTTGTGGAAGACCTCGAGCTCTGGATTGCCCAAGATACGCCGGCATGTGAAGCTGCAAGAGACTCAGAGACTGGTGAACTTGGTTCGTGGTATGCCTAGATTTTCAAACAGATGATAATTCCAGCAGCTTGAACCTTTCCAGGAACTTCCTCAACTCCTCGATCCACATCTCAGCAAACTCGTCCCTGTACTCGCCGATGCCTTCCTCGCGTTCCTGCAAACCCCTCCCCCGAAGAACCGAAACCCTGTCGACTCGAAACTCCTAGCACCGCTTTCAAGCTCGATATGCCGGCTTCTGTATACATTCTGCAAGATCAGGGGGGAGAAGGTCATTGTTCGATTTCTGAGTACCGAGACAAGGCACCTCGAGCTGCTGCTTTCTGCTATTGAGGCTGGAGGAGAATCTGCTAGTTCAGATACGAAGGCATGGGAAGAGCGATATATCATACTCCTTTGGCTCTCTCAACTTCTGCTTGCCCCCTTTGATTTGGCGTCCATTTCCTCTGCAGACACTGTGGACAACAGTCAAGCTACTGTGCCCCACCTCGAATGGCCCGCCAATGTTCCTGCTGTAGCTTTGAGGGTCATACCACTGGCAATTCGATATCTTTCGTCGTCTGGCAAGGAGCGAGACGCTGCCAAAATCCTGCTTGTACGCATTGCCATGCGGAGGGACATGCAGGAGCTGGGCATATTGCACTCGCTAGTGCACTGGGCCATTCATGAGCTGCGGCCATCCGATGTAGTGCAACCGGCATATCACTATATTGGAATCATCTCATTCATCTCCGGTGTTCTGATATCTTCGATTGGTACTACAGATATGGATGCCCTCCTACCTTTCATTTTCATCCTTGCCCAAGGCTTCTCTGGCGAAGAAAATGCTGTCTTTCAGTCCATTCGTAGCTCGGCGGTCGCTCGCAAAGCTATCGTCAAGGTTCTTCGCTCCATTGCGGTTCTCAGTCTCTCTAACGCCTCCAGCGGAGATAATGAAGAGAGAATCGAGTTTGTCATTTCCAGTCTCTTGGAATATCTTTCTGATTCAACCATCCCAGTCCGGCTTGCGGCAAGTAAAGCCTTGAGTATGATCACGCTGAAGTTGGAGCCTGACATGGCTGCACAAGTTGTCGATGCCGTTCTCGAATCTCTTGAGACTGGCGTGAAGTGGCTCGACCCTCCAATTGACAACAGGGGATTCCAACTTACCAATGCCAATCCGCGAGAGTGGCACGGACTGATTTTAACGCTTTCACATCTATTGTATCGTCATTCCGTTCCTGCTTCAAGTCTCGACAGCATTCTCACGTATTTACTCGTCGGTCTTTCATTTGAGCAGCGATCTACGTCTGGTGCTTCTGTTGGCGCAAATGTTCGTGATGCTTCTTGTTTTGGAATCTGGGCCTTGGCTCGCAGATATACTACCGCCGAACTCGAGACCGTGGAGATTAACCCTGCTTGTCTCAGCGGTGCTAATAAGACTCAGTCACATGTCTCTGCTCTGCAACGTCTTGCCACAGAATTGGTCGTCTCAGGATGTCTTGATCCGGCTGGAAATATCCGCCGTGGTGCTTCTGCAGCTTTGCAAGAACTCATCGGGCGTCATCCCGATACCATCGAGGAAGGAATACAGGTTGTACAGGTTGTTGACTACCACGCTGTTGCTCTGCGTTCGAGAGCAATACAAGAAACAGCGCCACAAGCAGCTCAATTGTCAAATCACTATTACGAGGCACTGAAGCTAGCTCTGCTCGGATGGCGAGGTGCTCAAGACAACGATGCATCGGTTCGGCGGGTCGTTGCTAGCGGGTTTGGCAAGGTGATCGAGACGAGGAGAACACTAGGCGGAGGCATCGTAGTTGAAGTTTCAAGCCTCTTGAATACTCTCTTTGCTCGTTTACAGTCACTGCCAGCCCGAGAAGTCGGACAAGCACACGGATTGCATCTGTGTCTCGCACACCTGATTGGATGTTTGGAGTTTGACCTGAACTCCACACGAATACTGCTAGCGATTAAGAACGACATGAATGAAGGAGAGACAAGCCTCCAGAGCGTTATCCGAGAACTCAGCTCGAACCTTTTCACCTCGTCTGCGTTTGGTCCGCTTCTTGACTCTGCAGATCACAAGTCCCCAGAACTTCTAGCAGAATCAGCAAGCCGGTTGATACTTGCGATGTATCCCATCCTTCGCGCTGATGTCGCTTTTCGCTGGTTTGAAGCCCGTTATGGTTCGAAAACCTCACCGAGTCATGAAAGTATGCAAACTCTTGATAAGATGGTTGTCCAGTTGATGAATGTTCCCCCTTTGACCATCGGCTCGTCGAACCGAGATGTTTTAAGGTACCTCGAGTTGGTAGAGAAACTTTACTCGGGTAGTCTTGATGATTCTCTTCTTGGGGAAAGCGGGAAGGATTTATTTGAACAGGGGACATGCCGCCCAGACATCGGGTCATGTGTCAGCATGACAAAACTTGTCAACCGGCTTCTCAACCTCAAAGGCAGCGCGGGCGTCGAAGAAGTCTCAGACGCGGCTGTGGGCATTTTGTTGCTCAAGTCCAGCGCAGAGAGATCTTCATTGGTTCAAGAATGGATCAACTTCGCCAAACCAAGCGATTTCCAGAGTCAAGGTGGCCCGTATCTAAGCACGCTCCTCAAAGCTTACCCTCTCGCCATCAGCCCTTCTACGGCTGGCATCCAAAAACAAATCTTGCACGTCGTTCACGGAAGATGGGAGAAGGCTCAATCAAGTCACGACATAGAAACCTGCACGACGATTCTGTCAGCTTTGGGGGATAGCATGGCTCTCACAAGCAATCCAGATTCAGTTGTGAAGATTATTCAAGACGGGCTTGATGATTATACCACCGACTCACGGGGCGATATCGGTTCACATCTTCGGATCGAAGCCGCGAAGGCTGCGACGGCGTTCTATACTGTGATTCCTTTTGTTGCTGATAAATTTCATGACCTTTTTGGCAGAGTTCTACGCGTGGCTGTCGACAAAATTGACAAGGTGCGAGTCGAGGGACAGAAAGCGGTTTCTGCCGCGTTTCATGAGGAGTAAGTACTTTTCCCAGATTGCAGAATTTTGCTGACTTTTAGGATTCCCGTCTCATCGCTGAGGGAGAACTTTGCCTATTTTCTCGAAGTGAGGTCGCTTGATAATTTACGCCAGGACAACGAGTTGATGACAACGCTATTTGAGGGCTATGTCGTCTCTGCCGACGCAGGCTCTGAAGACATCGTCCGTGCTAGTCGAGCAGCTCTGGTAGATTACTGTGTTCCAGCAAATATCGACCTCGTCTGCAACACAGTCCTTGCTGTGATGCAGAGAAACTCAAACAACGACCGGGTACTCGTTTCTGCCATGGAAGTCATGGGATTTCTTTTCGACATGGGCATTGCGCAGAAAAGCTCGCTAGAGTAAGTTCCCCTTTTCAATTCTGAGCTCCGCTAATTCCGACAGCCTCAAGAAGCTCTTCATGTTCATCCAAAACGCCCATTACAAAACACAGAACGTCCGGAAGTTGGAGGCCGCAGTCAAACTGTATGGGGCTTTATCTGAGGTTTACCCACCGGCGGTTGCGAAGCTCACGGGTATGCTTTTGCATGCGTATCCTACGATCCGAAACCTTGTTGCGGAGGAGATGTTTGTGGTGAAGGGGGTGGGGAAGAGTGTTAATTGGGGGAAGGCGAGGAAGGTGGATGTGGAGGGTGTCAGGAGTCAACTGGAGAGTAGAGTTTGATACAGTTTGAGCCTTATATTCCCCGAAGTGACCGAGGAAAATCTTGTGCTCTATGGTATCACGAGTCACTTCTATTTAGGGAGAAGTATAGAGAACGAAATTGGCATGTAAGGCCCCGCTATGTTATCTGGCCCTGTTTTAAGCTCCTGCGGCTGAAGGTACAGTAGGAGGAAACTTGAAAAGGGGGAAGATGCCATGTGGGTACGTTAATGGGGACCATGCGCAGTTTTCTTGTCTTCCCCTTCTCCTCCGCCTTTCTCTTCGCCCGTTGTCCTGCCTCGACCTAAATGGCGTTGAGTTCTAATTTTATCCAGCCTGCTTTGATGAGATCGCGACCAGGAAAAGGAAATTTGACGCTGGGCAAAATCCGCATAATCAAGAGAAAACGGAAGTGAATTTGAGGCACAAGAACAGATGCTTCTTCGAATCTAGAGGGAAAGCCTTCATACAATGGATAGACCGTCCCTTCATGAATCTCCTCTGCTACGCGGATGCAGTGCAACATCAGCTCACGTGGCCACGTCATTGACAGCCTCATCCTGACAGAAGTTTCAACACCACCAGGCAGCAGCCGCAGCCGCCACGTCGAAACTCCACTATCCTCTTCAACACATGATCCCTTCGACCAGCACGATTGTCACTATCACATCTAATCATCCAGCATTACTATCACTCATAGTCAAAACCATGTCATTCGGATTCTCCGTAGGCGACTTTGTAGCTGTGGCCTAGCTCGCCCTCACACTAGGCAAGGCTCTGTCAGAACAAAGGGAGCATCAAAAGAATATCAAGAGCTCATCGCGGAGCTCAATGTCGTCCACAAAGTCCTTCAATTAGAAGGGCTCCGTGCAGCGAACCAACAGGTACAGTCTATGGTGAACGCACTACTCTTCACAGTGAATGGTACGATCGTGGTTCTGGGGAACTTTCTCGAGCAGCACGAGGCTTATAACGAAAGCTGGAAACCAGGAGGTTCTGGAAACCGAATAAAGGATTTTTATAGGAAAGGAAAATGTGCCACACAAATGACTGAGCAAGTTAGAATTTATCACCAAGGGCACTGATCAAACCGCTCCGTCTAACAGCTTCTGCCCAGGTCAACCATCTCCGGAGTACTCTAGCGATAATGCTTGCAGCTATCAACTGCCTCGTCTCTCTAGCATGCTATCATAAGTATGTGCATGGATATTTCCCTGCTTCTGGCGTCTCAACTGATTGTGATTTGCAGCACTAGATATAACCCAGGATGTAGCGTGATGTTTGAAAGCAATTGCAACCTGCCATATCCGATCGGGGGAGAAAGTGCCGGGCAGGTTTTGAAGGTAGAGGCTACACTTAGTGGATCATTTCTCCAGCCACTTCGCCTTTCTCCAGGATTCAACGTGTGCAAGGACCCAGTTCCTTTCTTCACCAGGTCTTCGCAGCGCAGATAAGTTCCTGTCTCTATCTATGGAGCGAGCGAAAGTTCCGTGAGGTCGACTTTAGTCATCTCCCACTCCAATCAGTTTCAATGCTTGCAGCGACAGCAGAAAAGGAGCGTGTCGAGGATGAGAGGAAAAGACTAGCTCAGATACGAAGCCTACCTCTCGAGAAGATGTCTTATTACTGCGCCAGTATTTCAACGGACAATAAACGTGTCATATGCCTGCTCTGTGGAAAGGATCGCTGGGGGCTCGATCAATCCTACCAGAGGGATGAATGGACATCGAGACACTTTCGACTCTGTCATTGGGAGCGGTATTTTGGTATGATCCCATTGCGACCGGATCAAGAACGATTTGAGATCATTCCTTGGGAAATTCAGCAGCGCGATTTATTTGCCACAAATTCCCAGAGGCTAGCGAATGATTTGATTACCCTCGATGATGTAACGTCGAGTTACCCCATTGAGACCGATGCCGAAATCTTCGACACCGCTACGGATTATAGCTTCGAGCCCCACTGTCCGACGGGTCCGATTATGATCCAAAGATTTGTGGTTGTTCGGGAAGGGCTTTACTCTTGTTTATGTTTAGGAATTCGCACGTAGATGATTTGAATCTTGTAATTTTTTCATTTGCTGACTATTTGTGAAGATACGCGCGGCGCGGTTGCGGTGATGAACCTGATCAAGAAAATTTTGGTGTCATCAGTTCAGAGAAGATTCATCTTCCCCTCCAGCCAAATCAAACGGGGGTAGTTCTTTCCGCTGTCCGGATGAAACCGGAGCACCCCTCTACCGCTCTCCCAAGCACCGCCAGAATCCATTGCCAGCGGACCTACGAAATCAACCATAATCTACCTATACAACCTCTTGGCTTGATTCATACTGGATCCATGGAAACCTTGCTCGATCAATTTGAAAGCAAAGTTATTCGAGTCAGCGAAAACGAGAGCCATGGAAATTCGGATTCTACAAGATCATTTGAAGAGTCCTGTAAAGACCAAGATGCGAGCGTCCAGGCAGCGGACATGGAAATTGTGAAGCAAATGCGACAGAACATTACTAGTGTTCTCGGCGACAAATTGTCGCCAACAGAATATATATAAGGCGGCGCTCTTTGTACAGTCTTAAGGGAAGGTTTCTGTCCAACGGGTGAAATTCTCCAGAAAGGGCTGGAGCTTCCACGAGCCAAACTTCACCCTCTTCGCCCACAACGGGGAACATGGAGTGTCACCGGAACCGCATTAGAAGCCCTCTAATACATCAGACTTATGACCATCTGTATGTCGAAGTAGCAGAGTATGGGAAGGCAGAGGTGGAAGAATTGTGGAGTCATTTGTCTGTGGGCTGAAAACTTGAGAGCTTGGTCTCGAGTTGAGATCCGATCAACGCTGTAACGTCAGCTGAAGGAATAAGACTGTTTTGCCATTCATTGGAAGCTGAATAGGTGCAAATCACTTGGAAGTCGAAGTACAAAGACAGTAGCAAAACGCCGTTCCTAGCCAGCAGCTGAGTTTTCTCTGAGAGGGGTAGAATATCTTAATTTCACAAGCTTGACAGAGGGAGGTATCGCCTGACCAAGCAGGACTGAGTCTAGGGGGAAAGACCCACAGGCGAGACTCCAGCAAAGCTCCCCTGTCTGACCCGCTTTCCTCGCTTCCACGCGCCCGAATCAGACATAAACCCCCTCCCCACGCTGCAGGGGCTCGAAACTTATCCAACCATCGTGCTTCGTGGGATTATTGGTACCTGTAATAAAACGCTAGCGCGCGGGCCCTGCTGTCCTACAAAACAACAGATGGACTATGCGAAGTGAAGAGTTAAATGCAGCAGACATCCAAGCTTTGGCTTTTGTGTTATCCCCTACCGATCCGCTATTCGCGTATTGACTTGCTTCGTCTGCCAGCGTTCATATTCCAAGATGCCTTCTATCAAATACATGCGCTATTGTTCTTTACTTCTTACCCTGAGTTTGCTCCCACACCGAATCGCTGCGCAAGGGCGACTCGCTCTCTTCCTCGACTTCTACTGCAAGACTCCAAGTCAGATTGCCCCTTCTGCATCCCTTCCTCTGTCCACATGTCTCGTGCCAATCGGCGCTGTCTCCGTTGCCATTTCACAACTGCCAGCCTGTGACAGCGGCACTGCGAGTATGATTATGTACCAAGACACCAGCTGTGCGCGCGACACTCTCTCGATATCCAACACTTATACTGGCTGGTCGGACATTAACAATTGCTTTTATTTGTATGTATCGAAGAGTATCCCGGGCATCATGTTCACTTGCGACCCTCCTGCAACCGATCCGCAACCTACAGCTACATCAACTCTTACGGCTTCAATCATTGCGGGGGTTGCGACTGGCGCGCCCAAAGCGGCGACAAGTGCGACTACTCAACATGGAACTGAGTCTCCGACTCTTGCTCCTAATTCGACTGTCTCGACTTCCTCTCCACCGACCAGCACTGGCAAGAGCGGAGTATTCTCTGGGTTGAGTACCAGTGACAGGATAGCGCTGGGTGTGGGGTTGGGTGTTGGTATACCGACTATCTTGATTGGTTTGGTGGCATGGTGTTGGCCGAGACTATGGGTGTGAGATACGGCTGAATTTTCCAGAAGCCAAGTCGGATATCTCAGCCACTTTTTGTCGGAATGTCTGTGTTGTGCTTTTGGCCTGGTGTCTGATCTTTTGGGCACTGCATCAACTCTCTCTCAATCTCACCCGTGCTCTGAGATGTGGACAATTCCGGCGATCGTCGATTGTACGCTATATCCGCGCTGAAGAGGGGCCGAACAAAGGAGTTGAGCTCATGAAATACGAGGAGAGACTTATAATGGCGACTACTATCAACAATTGTTCGTCCGTCTTCAGCAGTGGAACCTTTACAGTCCATAGTGTTTTTTTTTTTCCCTATTCGGGCGCTGTAACTTCCTTCGTGGTTTTGTAGAGTATGCCATCCTTTGCGCCCCCAGAGTGAAAGGCTTAGGGGTGATCTTGTGCACTCAAAGACCCTCGATGTTTGATCAGACAATTGGTTACGGAAAGGGATTGAGCTGATCAAAGGAATATTTGTGGTCTTTGGCTGAAAGCGTCAAATGAAAAAGAAGTGCGAGAAATCCTCTTCCCCACAATCCAATTGTTCATTGACGCCAAACAAAGAAATGCAAACCCTTTGACATATAGCGCCATCGCCCTTTCTACGCCGGCCGCCTGTCACCTTCCCTGCTCACAGTCGAATTTTGCCGGAGAGGTATCACAAAAATGTCGAACAACATCCCATTTATTCAAGTTCAATCTGCAACACCTCCACGGCCTCGAACTCCAACGCCTCCATGGCGTTTGCCGCCATCCATGGATGATTTTCGCATCTTAGGACAAGAGCCAAACTATGAGCCTGTATTGGGCTCAGGCTGGAAGGCCAAGAGACTCTTGGGACGCGGAACGAACGGCGTTGTAGGGCTCTGGGAATACGAAGGCGAAGAAACCAAGACAGTGAAACAAATAGCTATCAAACAATCCCATACATACAGAAAGGAGCCGATGCTCGAGAGCAACTTTATGGAGGTCTTGAATGAGGCAAAGAGTATACATATCGTGAGGCAGTATAGGGAAGCTACTCTGCAGTCTACCGGAGTTGGCAACGTAGTGACCATGTTTCTGGAATTTTGTCCTAATGGAGACGTGTCTTCTTTGTCTCGTAATCACGGTAAACAGCCCGGCGTGTTGGAGATTGACTTGTGGGACTTGTTCTACTGTTTGGCATGTGCGGGGGCGGTGCTTGAGAGAGGCACGGAGGATATTGATTCCGAGCCTGTTGTTTTTGCGGAATCAGATGAAGTATTGGTGCATTGCGAGTAAGCTTCTTTATATCTTGAGGGACTTTCGGTTGACGTGTGATAGCCTGAAGCCGGATAATGGTAAGATCTCGAGGAAGATCTAGATTCTGGACTTACATATGATGATAGTTTTCATGGGTCGAAGAGATCCAAATCATAAGCGGTACCCAGTCTTAAAGGTATGAAGATGTGTTGTGTTGAGAATTGAGGCTAATCGATAAAGCTTGGTGATTTTGGCAACGCAAAGCTCGAACCAAAGTTTCCGGCGGATCCGAATGTCTGGAGGGAGCCTCGGAACCGGGGAGCATCAGGTTACAAAGCTCCAGTATTGATCATTGCCCCATGAAGGCTAGACCTAGAACTGATTAAATATAGGAAGACGCCGAGGGACACCTATTGAAAGGCCCGCGAAAAGGGTGAGTTGGATCTTCTCAGTCTTGAATTAGCTCTTCGTTTTCAGGTGATCCTGAAAATTATACTGACTACGAGATGATGACCAGATCCTGTACAAACGTTTTTCAACTTGGCTGCATCATGTACGACATTATACAGCGTGACCACAAATACCCGGCCTCAGAACCAAAAAAGCTTTGGCAGGGCCCTTACACAAAGCCAGATCATATTGGGAAGTACACGTTAGGTGCGGAGTTGTTTTCGGAGCCGTGGAAACGCTGTTACTCGAGGAACCTCAGAGAGTAAGCTACTCTTTTATACTATTTCTTTCCATTTTGTATACAGGTTGACTTTCTTTGGAGGCCGAAAACTCGTTGCTGACTATTTCAAAATCTGCAGGCTAATAATGGAATGCATGATGTGGGAGCCAGATGACCGTCCGTCCGCTTTAGAATTACAAAAGAGAATAATAGAAGGAAGAAATGTGGCATGGGATATTGGTGGGCCTCAAGCTAAAATGTATTTTGACCACGGGGGGTTTGCGACCGTGTTGACTTTTGAGGAGCCGATAGGGTCTGGTCTTTGGGAGGAATTTTGAAAGACTAATATATCAAAAATGGGGAAAGTCTTGATATGGGGAGGGAAAATTGGAAGCAAAACGGTTGAAATAAATCTGGAGAAACACAAACCCTATATGATGTACGTGAATCGAAGTGAAGTTGTGTGTTCTACCGGCTGTTCTTAGACGAATCTTGATTATCTCGCTCTACAGCTCACCCAAGGTACGAGTATAATTCTGGTACCCGGCTGAAATCCATTCCCTACGGACTGTCCAATTGCCATGCATCGATAGAGACATACCCATTCCCAGCCGTCAAGATACCAACTGCCACAATCTCATTCATCCACGTGTAATTTGCATGCCCCGTCTCGAAAATCATTCGAAGGTGGATCTTGCCATCACTCCTCGAAGGTCCAGACGTCTGAATGAAGATATTGGCTCCATCATCAGTCTTCATCCCGTACCGTGCTATTGCTAGTCAGAATTGCCTCGTGGTCAAGGAGTCACCTACTGTCTGGGTTGAAGGTGCCCAGCGCATCAGTCACCCCCCAGTCGGCACCGAGATTGATGAATGTACCTGCATGTGTTAGTTTTTGAAAGTGGGGCTTTACTGTGCGCACCTTTGATCCTTGGTCCTACAACAGGGCCACCTGTGATTGGGATGGCAACGCGTGAACCTTTGGGCCCTTTGCCGTAGTCAATTGTCGTTCCTAATGTTGCGTTGCAAGAATAAAGGAATGTGAGGCCTGGTGCTTTGGGAACTGCTACGGCGTTGTCAAGAGCAAAGACGCCAGTGATGGCGGAAAGAGCGAGGAGGAGTTTAGAGGCGATCATGATGGCGGATCCGTTCAGCGTGGATTTGTTTCTTGAGAATGATGGGGGAGGTATGAATATTTATTCATTGACTACATCTCATTTTGTAAAGCCGTTATATTTACCCGTTGCGAAATACAATCGCGGCGGAATTGCATTTGATGCCTGCGGGGTAGTCTAGCGCGGTAATCCTGGATATAACCCCTGAAAAGTCTCGCTTATCGTCATGCGGGGCTGGATGACTTCATGGATGCCAGGGGAAGAAGATCTGTGAGTACCCCGCAGTGTGTGTTTGAGTCCCGGGTAACTGGCTTTTTCGTTTACCACGGCCATGTTTTGTCGATTGGAATCGGCAAGGGATTCGGCATGTAGTGCAACCCAATACTGGGTAAATATATGTTCATTTCGTTTACGGATGAAATGTGCTCGCCGATCCGAAGAATGATATATGAACCAGAATTCACAGACCAGGAAACTTACTTGTTGGTCTAAACACGGCCACAACCTTTAAAGCGGAGTCTTCGTGTAGGAGTGAGAAACTAAAAGTTTTAGGTGCGTCTGTGAGAGTATCCCAAAACCTTTAGCGCGGACATTTGCTCATTTTTATATCAGACTAAAATCTTTGGGATGTTTTCATCTGGTGGTACTAAAAGTTTTAGCGCACTCGCTCTCGCTATTTCTTTTATGCGGGGTGGCTACCTCAAGCAACGTGAGCCTCAACGCCTTGATGCGTCGCAGCTCGCAAGGCTGTAAGTTGGACCGTTCCGTGGGACTTACTAGTGCTAACAAGATTCGGATGCTTTTTCCACCGCCAGAGTCTCCTCAAAATCTCTCTCTCCATTCTTCTCCGTCTTCAACTCCGGCTATGTCGTTGCTGCCGCCCTTGTCAAACCCAACTAGACCAAGCATGAATAAGGCAGAAGAAGGCGACTGGCACCTGGTGAAATGGATAGCTTCTCGAAGGTCGCTGCATCAAAAGTCCGGATGAATGGAGCACGCCGGATCGAGCAACGTAGACGGAGCATTCAGATTGCGCTTGAAGTGTGGAACGAAGCCCGGACTTTCTCTACTAGGTCTTGGACTCGTGGCCAAGAAGCCAATCGGAATTGATGCGTCGGGGGAGAATGTGGAGGAAAGGCAGATGGTGCTTTGCAGATTGTGGCTTGCCAGGTGGCAGACGCAATAGAATGGACCGGATTGGTAGGAGTTGGCAAATGGTATTGGGAAGCTACCAGATATCTGCCTTCAGAACGCGCAAAGGCTGTTGGATTAAGGTGCAGATGCAAGTGCAAGCGGAGGGTGTGGGTACTGTGCCGGGTCAGTCGGACATGAAGGAGCTGACATCTCCAGCCATACCAATGAGTTCATCGACTTACTGGAGAATCTGACTGGCAAAACGTCTCAGATTGATGGTACGTGGGTGATCAGGCTTTCCTCCACAGACATTCGCCACTAACGGGAACATGGACTGATGATCGAAAGCAGCCTCGTTTTCCCCATTGAAATCAGCTCTGGTATCCCTATTACGAACCATTATCCAATACCGATCCGCTCTGAGCGTTTCTGCGCGAAAAAGGGACACACGCTGGTCCGGCGACAGAAACACAAAGATCGCGGACGTTAATTTGGTCATGGAGACGAGAAGTATCCTGAGGGAGCATCAACACCACTCAAACCTGCCTCTACCCGAAAGGCGGCATCCCAACCATGGCCTTGAGACCACAGAATTCAGAGGCTGGACTTTCTTATTAAACCCAACTTCAAAATGCGATCCTGGTCAATTGCTCAGCTTAACATGGATGATTTAGGAGAAAAAGAATTGGAAAGCAGCATGGCCAGCCGATAACCCCACGCAATTTATGCCCTTTTGATTTGGTCTGCAAACGCCGGCAATTGTATCTTTGAATCTGCAGCAGAACTGAGATCTTGAAGTACACATCCGCATGTCGTCTGTTGTGTCTCTTGAACCGCAAGCGGGGAAACTCCTACGTTCATCTACGGAACTTAGGCTATTGGAGGGGAGCAATTTCTCGGGCACGCTCGTTGGGACCAAGAGCACATGGCGCGAGTTGAGAATACTCCCATCTCTTCCGGATTGAAGCACAGGAACTACGAGTCTCAGTCATTCAGGCGATATTTGTAGGTTTGTAGAGTTTGAGATTATCGAAGATAAACGCTCGAGAGAGGGAGATTTCATTTACTAGGGCATTTTTCATAATTCAAAGCCCTTTTGAGAGCGACCCCGTTTTGGTGGTACTTGCGCGACTCTGATCACATAACTACTAGAGGGCCTTTGACCAGATTTCTGGGGTCTATATCAAGCCGGTAGTCTACCAAGAGCGTCTTCTAAACTTCCTAAGTTCTCCATTGAGTCTATCTACAGCTCAACAGCTTCCGCGCAACCTCCGAATTTCCCCCAAGCTGGGCACCAATGAAGAGCGTCTGCAGCGCTGAGGAGAGGGGCATCTTGGTGGTAATTGCACGGTTCCTTGGTCGTCCGTTCGACACTGGATTATCCACCTGGTCCACCGTCGGCATAAAAGTCCTCGCAGCACTAAAAGAGCCCATGTCTGGCGAATCACCTTGCACTTCAAACATGTGTTAGACACAAGGGATGGAGTTATAGGCATTGGCATAGAAGACACTCTTTAGACTGGGAATGGATGGCATTGATAGCGCAAGTCAGGATGAATGTAAATGTAACAATGGCCTTTGGATTTGGAGCTGCAGATGATGATGATGATGATGATGCTTGCGGCGTTAGCCCGACCTTTCTCAAGCCTGACCTCTTGTGAATGCACTTAGGAAGGAGCTTCTCCGTTCATTCTCCCAACCCCCCAGTCTTCTTATATTTGTGTCCAAACGCTGCTATTGATGTTGTCCTATTCTTCAAAAACTCTTGCTCTTTCGATGACGGAACCCAATGCCCCCTCCAGACTATAGATTAGCGCCGCCTCTTGTTTCGCCGTTCATTCCATGTCTGCCTCGGCCTCGGGGTCATTCGGAGCCCGCTCCAAACTTTTGATAGGCCGTTCTTCCAAACTCATTCCAAACGTTTAGTGAAGTGCGAAGCAAATTCTTCGGCAGCGTCGAAAGATTCGGCGATGTTTTCCCGCTGCGGGACTTCTCCTCTATCAACCATCTGGGTGGCTATCTTGAAAGTATTATGGATTTCCTTGCCGTTCATAGGCTTACTACTCATGTCTGGAAGGTGGTTTCTCAGGTCATTCATGTTGATCTAAAGCTCTTTCAGTGCCTCTTCAAGAAGATTTTCCCAGATCTGTCTTCGTCCTTCTGTATTCAGTTTTTTGTACTCAATAGCCAGCTGAACTCGAGTTTGCCAGGCTTCGTCAATAGCCCCAACACGTGTGGTAGTCAGGATGAAGACACCATCGTAATTGTCAATTGCCCTTAGACATACCATGACAGTAATATTTCTTGCTAGCTCGTTATTTGACCTCTGTTCAAAGATGATATCAGCATCTTCCAGTGCTAGAATAGCGTTCCAGCGTTGGGATAGCTTCAGAAAGCTGTTGAGATTAGGCCCGATGACATCGGCGGTTACCCCGAGATCGCCTGCAGAGATGGAAATTAGTGGCTTGTGCAGATGCTCTGCTCTGTATTTCGTGGGTGTAGTTTTCCCTAAACCTGGTGCTCCATGGAAGAGAATTATCGTTGCATCTTCGGAAGCATGTCCTGCGCGGCTGAGAGAGTCCTGACCCAACGAGCTGACCGGCCTCAGCGCACTCAGCAGCATATGCCTCTTGTTTTCTGGTAGAATCAGCTTTTCCATTATTCGCGGATTATCGGTTGGATCTCGTCGACTTTCACCATTGCTTGCTACTGTTAGCTGGTCCTCACTCAAGTAACAAGGAATACCAACTCCATTTGCGATCCTTCAGGACATAAGCTGATATAAGAGGCGGACAGACAATTGCGAACAAAGGCTTCAAGTGATGGTAATCGAGGATTTGGAACTGATCTTCGAGTTCTTGGACCGAAGGCGGCATTTCCAAAGGACTAGAGCACTGGTCTATGACAATTCGAATTGGCCTTTATTGTCAATAGAATACAAGTTAGCCAAAATCTCCCAGAAAATTCCAAAATGGGACAACGTACAATGGCTGAAATATACTGCATATAATATATACCACTTCCGAATTCCCAATATTTCCTGCCCCTTTCGATCAAATTTCGTAGCTGAATTGCTTCATCTGGAAGGTAGCTGGCTGGGATATATTGCAAGCGCACAATCTCTCTATCGCCAGGGAATTGCGAGACCACAAGGTTGTGGTATCGCTTAGTGTAATATTTTCCATTGTGGCTAATAGACCATGCCCTTATCTGGAGCTGTCCGTATAGACCGAATGGTCTTGGGTCCATGCCTGCTATTTCAGCCACAACATATGCTTGGAGCTGCCCTTCTTCATAGGTGTAGATGGTCGAGTTTGCCGGATACAGCATAGGAAGCTCTGCAAACTTGATGATCTTGCATCTCTTCTCTTGTATCTCCACGAGCTTCGAAGGAACTAGTGCGGAATCGTTCTGCATAATGTCTAGCGATAGCACTCGACGAGGGCATAGTTGCGACGCAGACTGATAGGCAATCATTGCCGACCTTCCTGCGGCGGAAGTTTGCGTCTCTTGTGCAAGTGCGGTAGTGAGCGGTATCTTTATCAAAATCGAGCAGTCGTTGACGAGGTCGTTGAGCTGTTTTAGGATGAATTCTCCGTTATCGGTTCTGCCTACTTCACTCTTTTTGTATCCAGAAAGTCAATACTATCAACCATAATAAAAATACACTCCACTTTCACATCCCTTAGGCAATCGACAAATAGACTCCACAATTGGTAGATATCACTGACAAGTTCTCGAGTAAGCAATACAGTCTTGCTTTTCCAAATTTTAGGATGTTGCTTGAAGATTTGGCGCAGGAGTGATTGAATCATTGTTCGATATCCAGTCCGTGCGTTGGAATGACATTCCCCACAGAAATGTCTCAGAATGAGATGGCTTTCGCAATTGCTTTCCCCAAGAATGAGAATCGGAACTGTAAAAGAAGCATTGAAGTCATGTCGGCGAAGCAGGTTATTGCCGTCAATCCAAAGTAATTCGGAATTTATTGACTCGATCCACGCCATGATTCTATCAACTTTGAGGATGTTGCGCTGTTTAGACCTGTAGGAACGCATCTCTGGAAGCTGTTCTACTACTCGTTGCTGTCGGGAACGGCTCTCGTCATATTCGTGAAGCTCTATGGATGTACCCTCGAGAAGGGCACCAAAGTCTTCTGGAACTTCCACATGCTCTTCATCACCGCCAAGTATCTCTCCTGTGTTCTTTGCCGGCTGTGCCAACTTCGCCTCGACCCTCTGCTGGCAGTCCTCTCTCATCTCCGAAACATCGTGGAGTTTTGAGAATTTGATAGGTGGCTGTTCGAACAAATGAGCTAGGTGTTCCAAGCGAGCCTGCATGCTTCGAGAAATAGCGAGATTCATTTGTCCCACGATATGGCCATGGAACATAATAATGTCCTTCACTTCAAGATAAGACTGCTCGATAGACATCACCAAAGGTTCCAGTTGTTTCCACGGTTTGACAAGGGAATTGAAGGTCAGTACTGCAATCGATTAGCCACAAACAAGCTTATCGACACCAATATGCTCACTTATGCGACTTCGAGTATAGAACTTCAAAGCTTTAGCTAGAAATCGATTGAAAAGGTCGTACATCTTGGCGATAGTATTCACTAACCGCTCAGTTGGTAGATATGCCGTCAGGTGATCAATCATTTGAAATTTGATCCTGATCTTATCCATGTAGCCCTCAAACTTCTGCTTCATCTCCTCATAGTTGACTTGGGCGACTAGAAGAGTCTTCACCGCCCCATATGCCAAAGCAATATATTCAGGAGCTTGGCCGACCATGACATCCAGGATTTGGGCATACTGGTAAGCGGTCTCAGTCGCTGCGCGGAACCCGTCTTTGACGGTGTCGGCGAGTGCCTTTGCAGAGCCTGGTTGGCCCTTAGCATATCCTTTGTCATGCGCAGCCGTTGTATCTTGCATGATTTTCATGACTCTCGTCCGACTCTCTTCCACGTCTCGTCGTTCGGATGGTTTGGCCTCTTGCAGAAATTCTTTCAGTCGAGTATTCAACTTTGATTGTGACTGTTGGACTATTCCTCTCTATGTTCAATTAGGGAAGCTTCATTTCAATCCAAAGAATATTTTTACTGTTGCATCAATGTCCCAGCCCATTTTTCCGCATCCCAGTATTCTGCAGCCTCGCAAATAGACTGAGCCTCGAGGCTCTCGGGCTCCGTGATGTAGGCTACTAAGTTTGCCATCATTTCCGCCATCATTGAGTGTTTCTGAGTGGAGGCCACTGAAAGACTTGAGCAACTCAATCAAACGTCATGTCAACAGAAAATGGACAATGTCTAAGAACCTGGAGTAGAAGGAACCTATACCAAAGGTGACGTGGTAGTTGGCGTTAGGCGGCAAGGCTGCGGCTGTGTTGCGGGGTCTGTTGACACGTGCTCGAGCTGTCTGCTTATTAAGTCTGCTTGTTGAGATGGCGCAGGGTTGTGAGTGCGCTTCTTCTGTATGACTTGCTTCTGCTAAAAAGATTCGGATGCTTTTTCCTTTGCGAACGTTTCAAAAATCTCCTCCGCTCTCCTGTCGACCATGATACCGCCGTTGTCTAGTCCAATATAATATGCCTCGAAAAAAGAGCAGAAGACGACCAGATACCCTCCAAATAGGTTCGCTGTCCACAGTCGTCCTTGAGAGGCAGAGGTTAACGTTCGCAGTGCCAACACCCCTTAAGACGACTCTGCCAAGTGCTCTCTTCCCCCCACTAGTACCCGAGATCTACCGATGCGAATTGAGGTCGACATTTTGATTGAGGTTGGGTCTAGTTGAGAAATGGTCTGAGGGTGACGTGACATCTCTCTAAATCTAGAAACATTTTCCTTCTACCAATTCCCTTGATGCAACACATCTAAGTGAGTATGCAAGTAATCGACAGATATTCTTTTTTGCCCGGCCAGAGAGGGTATGATAATAAGATTGTGGATGTAAGCCAGTTAAAGAATTCCCGCATATCGGCCTGAGAAAGTCAGAGATCTCCGCGGCGTAGCTAAAGAATATGGCGGCACGGGCCGCATTCGCGGCTTGATTGTTGCTATATTACAACTTCGATTGCGATCAGCTATTATATTGCCAAATATACAGCTGGTCAGCCAAAGACTAGATCTGGGAGAGGGGTCTAGCTCATGCGTCGCGCCTTGCCCGAGGAGGGCTCGCCGTCTGGTCGCCTACTATAATTACTCACAAACGGCGCAGCTACCTAAAACTTGTGCGACTCAAATGCCCACCACACCAATATTTAGCCGTACGGCACTTACCATGAGTAACGTTTCCGGTCGGTGTAGGCATCCAATAATTTACCTTTGCTTCGAGGCCGAACCGAAACATCAACTATCGAGGACGCCAAACTTCCCAAAAGGTGCAGAGGCAGAGGCATATTAGTCCGCTTCTAGTAAGAAATGGCGACTTTCTGTGCCGAGCAAACGTTAGCGATGTTACAATGGTGTGATCCAGAGCCTCATGAGCGGGGAAGTTCCCGTGTGCTGCAGTCTTCGCCCCATCTCGGTGGAGACCCGCCGATATTGAGGCTACTTGGATTATAATTTTTATTGTTGAGGTGGGTGACAAAGAGCCAATTGCGGCTTCACGCTGTTACACAAGCAGGAGAGAGTCGGCATTCGGGCAAGGCTCTCTCCCGCCAGAATCTTATGATTGTGCATAAATATCTTTCCGAGTTTCTGGTCGCTTTCCGAAATCACTTGCTCTTTAACCTCCCAAGTGGTGCAGTTCTGCGCCTCCTCATAAGCAATTCTGAGAACAAACTAAAGCCATCGACAGACCTATCTTACGGAATCTAGGTCTGGTATTCCAAAGTGTACTGGAATTCTCCTCCTTCTCTTCAAAACCCCTTGTCAAACCTGATATTATACCCTTCAACAGCTGTAGTTACTAAGATTGCCGTTAAGGATCCTTGAGCAAGGGACGGCCAAACGCTAAAAGTACTTCTCCGTCATGGCCGATACAGCCCTTATCCTAACATGGATTCAAACGGTGGCGACGGTCATTGGACTAGCTGGGGTACTGGTGGCTGCATACACGTTGCTGCAAAGTCTCAACCAGTCCATTATGACGTCCATTGGCCAGATCAGCTTCAGTGAGAGAACTATGGGCTACTTTGTAGTCAAGAACCCCGGAGTACTCGGCCTAGTATTTGGAAAGAAACCCGAACTTCGCTGGTTGCCCACTATTGCCTGTCTGGTGCGAGCTGGTGATGACAAGGTCTACACGTCAGCGCTATTTGACCAAGCTCCTCCTTCCTCCACGACAGTATGCTGGGTGAACCTCTATACTCAATTTTTCAACCAGGTAGCCTTGCACCAGGAGTCGAACTCTCAGTCCCGCCTTCAACATATGGGAATTAAATTTGAAGGAATCGAATCTCTCTCTGACATCTTATCCAGAGCAGGGTCAAATGTTCGGAAGATGAAAGAGAGACTCAAGGGTCAGAACGTTGAGAAGAGCCAGGATAGAAGGGACGTTCTGGAAGATGGTAACTCCCACGCTATCAGCACCTGGGATTCACGGATTAGAAAAGGGAGTCTCGCCAGTAGCAGATATAAGACTCAGAATTGGGACGATGAAAGCCTGTTACCAGGAGAAGAGCTGTCGCAAGACTTGAGGCTAGAAAAGGAGTCCCTCTACATTCGTGTGCAAAGAGATTGGTTGTACAAAAACGGACAATTGGCAAATTGCGTTTTGCAGTTGGACGATCAGAACTCAAACCCAGCTTTGTCGAAACATGCTCGAGGACAAAGATTTTCGAGTGCGGACAATCTCCAACGACTCATTACCGTAGATCAAAAGCCTTGTATCGAAGTTTCTCGAGAAGAGTTGGCCGGGCTTGCATTATCCTTAGGAATGTGTTTGACAGTTCGTGAACATAGTTCTATTGAAGGGATAGGGCCCTTTGGGATTTATATCAGCGGCCACTGTAGCGATATGCAATGGCGGCTTCACATATCGCACCAACATCGACAAGCTGATAGACCCACAAAAGGCAGCGGATACTCAACTCTTTTCGCAAAGCACATGGCCTGCGGAAGCCTTCCTTTTCAACAGTCTAAGGGGTTAATACATTGTGTCTGCGTCAACCATGGTGTGTTAGAATCTATCATGAAAGGTGAACACATCAACATTTACAAGCGAGACCGCCACCCAGTTTCACTCAATTACCTTATTCACTTGCCCGCGGTTTCCCAATTATGTATCTATGGGGAGAGCCATCAGCCTTTACAGAATCCAGGCAATAAAGAGCTATCTTTAGGAAGCATCTTCGGTAGTACAAGCAAGGACGATATCTCAGCTGCTCGAGAACTGGTCTCAACATGGCCAAAGGTTGTAGCAAGGATTGCATTTGGAGGACTCGTTCCTCAAGCAAACAACACATTGGTAGATGCTGTCCAATTTACGGTTGGGACTCGAATCAACCCTTGCGGCCCTGAATGTAAGCTCGAAGACCCCTGTATCACCCTCATCAATGCCCTTGCACAGTTAAGGAGCATAATTGACCATAAAGCTCGCAAGCTGAATCTATTCGGAGCTTTGGGACGGCACGAAATCCTTGATGACTCTCTAGGAAGCCCAGAATCGACAGTGAGTGAAACAAACTGTTTGACCGCGTCTACTTGTCGCCATACTGGTGCTCTATTTGCGCGATATATGACATTGTTTGAACGATTGGTGGCACTGTCGAGCTGCTCGGTGGGTAAAGTGTACGAAGAATGTTGCAAAATCGTGGAAAGTGCTTACAAAAGAGCTGTTGAAAAAGAGTTGAAAGAGATTGAAGAGAGAAAGAAGAGAGAAGTCAAGAAAAGTGACGATAGTACGATAAAGGTGCACTGTCTTACTCCTGGAAGACAGGATGAGGACGAATTGGCCAAGATTGTAAAAAGAGTTGAGGCGAAGATCAAGTGTGACGAGAAAATCACACTAGAGGATTGTGCAAACGTTGCAAGATGCATTATAGCTGCATGGGCGTGGAGGGTGCGGAAAATTCGTGATCTTGAATGGCGAGAGGGAGATATTGAGCATATAACTCCAACTTTTGAAAGGCCCGCGCTAGATCTCTCAGCCGCTATGACGAATCTCCCGCCTGTTTCGGCCCTTGGGATTCTCTAACTTACTGTTCACCTGCAATTTCTCTGCATCATATGCGCTACCTATGGAAACCGCCTTATTGCGGCGCACTACACAGCTCTGCAAGCGAAACGACCCTGGATTAGGGAGGGGGG